>ERZ779850.2646-NODE-2646-length-14085-cov-4.419173_pt1 | contig 14085 bp, 12 predicted proteins | sample MGYA00511249_ERZ779850 | MGnify/ENA primary metagenome ERZ779850 (study PRJEB29588, sample SAMEA2162475) | human gut metagenome | biome: human gut; feature: human-associated habitat; material: faeces | place: Denmark | collected 2008/2010 ...
CTCCAGATAGTAGTCGCGGTCCTCTTCGGCGATATCCGACGGCTTCTTGGCGCCCGAACGGATGGCCTTTACGTCCTCGAGTTTCTTCGGCACCCAGATACGGCCGTCGTTACGCAGCGACTCGGACATCAGCGTCAGTTTCGACTGCTGGTCGCCGTGAACGGGGATACACGTCGGGTGGATCTGCGTGAAGCAGTGGTTGGCGAAGCCGGCACCCTTGCGGTAGCACTGGAAAGCGGCCGATCCGTTCGAGGCCATGGCGTTGGTCGACAGGAAGAAGACGTTTCCGTAGCCGCCCGTAGCGAGGACGACGGCGTGAGCGCCGTGGCGCTCGATTTCGCCCGTTACGAGGTTGCGGGCGATGATACCGCGGGCCTCACCGTCCTCGATGACGATGTCGAGCATCTCGTGACGGGGATAGCTCTTGACCGAGCCGGCGGCGATCTCCTTGTTCAGAGCGGCATAGGCGCCCAGCAGCAGCTGCTGACCAGTCTGGCCGCGGGCGTAGAACGTACGCGAAACCTGCGCGCCGCCGAACGAACGGTTGGCCAGCAGACCGCCGTACTCGCGGGCGAAGGGAACGCCCTGAGCGACGCACTGGTCGATGATCAGGTTCGAGACCTCGGCCAGACGGTATACGTTGGCCTCACGGGCGCGGTAGTCGCCGCCCTTGATCGTATCGTAGAAGAGGCGGTAAACCGAGTCGTTGTCGTTCTGGTAGTTCTTGGCTGCGTTGATACCGCCCTGAGCGGCGATCGAGTGTGCGCGGCGGGGCGAATCCTGGATGCAGAACACCTTGACGTTGTAACCCAGTTCGCCGAGCGAAGCGGCTGCGGAGGCACCGCCCAGACCGGTTCCGACGACGATGATATCGAGCTTGCGCTTGTTGGCGGGGCTTACGACCCGGATGGCTGCCTTGTGGTTGCTCCACTTTTCGGCGAGCGGTCCGGCAGGAATTTTAGCATCTAATTTTAAAGCCATATCGTTTGTGTGTTTATTGTTCTACAATACAGGGTTTTGATCAGCAGGCACCGCCCATGCAGGGGCAGAGGAAGTAGACGAGTACCACGACGGCGAAGCCGAGGAATACGATCGTTGCGACGATGTTGGCGATGCACTTCAGGCGGGGATACCACGTGTCGTTGGCCCAGCCCACGCTCTGGAACATCGACCATACGCCGTGGGTGAGGTGGAACCACAAGGCGACGAACCATACGAGGTAGATCACCACGTAGTACCACTGCGAGAAGGTGTAGCGGATCAGGGCTGCACCATCAACAGGGCTGTAACCGAGCGAGTTGGTGTGCTGGCCGAGGATCTCGACGAGCTGCATCTTCGACCAGAAGTTGAACAGGTGCAGCAGCAGACCTACCAGGACGATGACGCCCAGCACGAGCATGTTTTTCGAAGCCCAGTCGACACCGGGTTCCTTGACCGTGACGGCATAGCGCTGCGTGCCGCGTGCCTTGTAGTTGTGCAGCGTGAGGATGATGGCGTAGATGAAGTGGATCAGCACGCCCAGAGCCAGAACGACCGTTCCGGCCAGTGCATACCAGTTGGCACCGAGGAACGCGCAGACTGCATTGTAAGCCTCCGGCGAGATGATTGCCGTGACGTTCATCGACATGTGGAAGAGGATGAAGAGCACGAGGAAGCAACCCGTCACGCTCATTACTAACTTCTTGCCAAGCGAGGAATTAGATAGAAAACAGCTCATAATGTTTTGAAATTTGTTATATTTGTTAATGATTTGTGTTCCGTACCGTCATTTTGTGTTTCTCGGCGAGGCTCTTGGCCGGGCGGAGCGGACCTCGGAGGCGACCGGCAATCCGGAAAATCGGATCGGGAGTCGGGCGGGGGTTCTCCACACGCGAATGCCTGCTGCAAAGATAGCCATTGTTCGCAGAATAACAATAGAAAGTGGCGGGAAAATTATCGACAAGAAGGGGAGTTTATGACTAAAAATGAACTGCGGAAAGCGATGCGGAGTCTCAACCGCGGGTTGGATGCCCGGGCACGGGCCGAGGCTTCGGAGCGGATTGTGCGGCGGATGGAGGCGTTGGAGGCCTTTGCCGTGGCGCGGACGGTGGGTCTTTTCTGTGCTTTGCCCGACGAGCCCGACCTGAGCGGGGCCATCGAGCGGTGGCGTTCGTCCAAGCGGCTCGTCGTGCCGCGGGTCGAGGGGGAGACGATGCGCTTCTTCGAATACGATCCCCAGACTCTTCTGCCGGGGGCCTTCGGGATTCTCGAACCGGGACCGGCCGCACGGCTCTGTCCGCCCCGCGAGATCGACCTGCTCTTTGTCCCCGGGGTGGCTTTCACGCCGCAGGGGGTGCGCTGCGGGCGCGGGCGAGGCTATTACGACCGTTACCTGGGACGGGCCGACTTCCGGGCCGTGAAGATCGGCGTCTGCTATGCCCATCAGCTGGTCGATGATCTTCCGGCGGAGCCTCACGACATGCGGGTCGATGCCGTGATTACGGACCGTTGACCGGCTGCGGTCGGGTGGCCTTTCCGGGTGATCGGCGGTGCGGATGGGGCAAAACGAAGGATCTGGCGATATTTCGGCACGAAACCTGCCGCAGATCGCCGCAATCGATATGGAGAAAATGGAAAAGAGACGAGTGGCCCTGGTGCTTGCAGGAGGCGGTGCGAGGGGTGTGGCGCATATCGGCGCCATCGAGGAGTTGGAGAGTCAGGGATACGAGATTGCGGCGGTGGCCGGGACCTCGATGGGGGCTCTGGTGGGCGGCATGTACGCCTCGGGGCATCTCGGGGCGTTCCGTGACTGGATGTGTTCGCTCGACAAGTACAGGGTTTTCGGACTGGTCGACTTCACCCTCAGCAGCGAGGGGCTGGTCAAGGGCGAGCGGGTGATTCATGCCATGCAGGAGCTGGTGCCCGAGGTGCAGATCGAGCAGATGCCGTTGCCGTTTGCCGCGGTGGCGGCCGATCTGTTGACGGGGCGCGAGGTGGTGTTCGACCGCGGAGGGCTGTACGAGGCCATCCGGGCGTCGATCTCCATTCCGTCGGTCTTCCGCCCGGTCCACCGCGACGGCATGGTGCTGGTCGACGGCGGAACGGTCAATCCGCTGCCGTTGAACCGCGTGCGCCGCGAGGAGGGCGATCTGCTCGTTGCTGTGGATGTCAGCGCTCCGTTCGGGGCCGATCCGACCACGCGGGCCAACGCCTCATTTAATTATTATAAGGTATTGATCGCCTCGTCGCAGATCATGCAGCAGCACATCACCCAGCTCATGTGCCGCCTCTACCGGCCGGACGTGCTGGTGCAGATGCCGGCCGACAGTTACGGGATGTTCGAATTCTACCGTTCGGCGGAGCTGATCGAGGCGGGGCGTCGGGCGACGCGTGAAGCGCTCGAACGGGCCCGTCAGGAGAGCCGGGATGCACTCTGAAAGGTTTCGGACGAACGGACCGTGTAGCTGTCGGGATAAAAAAAATGCGACGGCTCCGTTTTAGAAGAATTCAATAAATGAATGTGGTGACGCAACTTCACACAGATTTTGTTCGGGGCCGTCGCAAAGGTATCTGTCGGGCGGATGGCCGGGCGCTCTTCGGCGAAAGGGCGGTGAAGGGTCCCCTGCAATCCGTACGCTACAAAGATAGATAAAGTTTCCGTACTTGCAACCTCTTTGTCTGAAAGTGGCACGCGTATGTCCAAATTGGCGAAAAGCGGGGCTTCCGGGAGAACGGGGCACCCTTTGGACGGAGGCGGCAACCGGACCCGGCGGACGACGGTATGACGTCAGATCCCTTCGCGGCGGGGCTTCCGGTTGGGCGTTTCCCGGACAGGGCGCGACGCGGCGCAGAAAGGAAGACTCCCGGACCTGCTATGGTCCGGGAGTCTTTTCTGTAGCCGGGAATGGCCCGGGGGGAACTATTTGCGGTCGTTCTCGCGGATATAGGCGGCGATGCGGTGGCTCCGTCTTCCGAGCGGGATGCCGATGCCGATGGTCGCGTTGGCCGTACTCTGTTTGACGGGAACCCATTGCGGCGTGTGGCGGGTCAGCAGCAGGTCGGTGGCTACGAAGAAGTTGATCCACCCGGGGCACAGGTTCAGACCCAGCCCAACGGCTCCGGCGCGGTTGTCGAGCACCGAGTAGCTGCCCGTGAGGGTGAACCAGCGGAGGGGGTGAATGTTGACCGATGCGGTGATGTTGTGTGCGGTTCTGTAGGACCAGAAGCGGGCCGTGTAGAGCAGTCCCACGCCGATGCGGTGTTCCCAGACCTCGTATTCGATGCCGGCGTTGAGCGATGCCCGGAGCATTTTCGACTGACTGCGGCTCTCCGTTTGGTTGAACTTCAGCATCTCCAGATCGAAATCCGGGGTCGGATCCGAGCCGTTGTCGGGGACGGTGACACCCGTGAATTCGCTCTGTTGGGTCGAGACGCCCGATACGGTGGCCCGCTTGCTCCAGCTGATGAATCCCAGATCGTTGACGGCCAGCGAGACCTGCAGCTCGGGCAGGATGTCGTACGTGGCCCCCAGGTCGACGGCAAAACCGTATCCGGCGGGTTTGCGAGGGCGGAACCGGAGGTCGTTCATCTCGAAGGTGCCGGTTTCGGGATTCGGGCTGACCGTCGTTCCGTCGGCCGTGACGGTGACCGTACCGCGGGTGTCAACGGCCCAGCGGTCCTGTTCGAGCGAGACGTCGAAGCGTTGGTAGTCGACCTGGGCGCGGGCCAGACCGACCAGAAACTTGCCGCGCACACCGACGTAGAGACGGTCGTTGAGCAGCGGGAGCGAGTAGTTGAATCCCGCCTCGAGATAGCTTTCGGCGGAGGCGCCGATGCCGCTGATGTTGCCCTGCCGGCCGAGTTTGAGGAACTCGAAGAGCGATTTGGGCAGATGCGTCTCGGCGGAGGTGCGCACGTCGAGATCGACCGACCAGAAATTCTTGTGATTCCGTGTAAACTTGCCGATTCCGAAGAGGTTGATGCGCGTATCGACCCCCAGCAGGTTGTCCGCCTGGAGGTTCCTCAGCGCCTCGTCGGCCGATACCGAACTGTCGAGCAGGGTGACGAGTTTGCCGTTTCGCGGATAGAGGATGTTGTTCAGGGCGATATTGCCGTTGGTTCCGACGCTTACGCCGCCGATGGCGGGCAGGTTGATGTATCCGCGCAGCGGGGCGAAGGCGGGGTTGAGCTGCGAACGGAAGGTCGAACCCTCCATGAAATAGCTCGTCGGGTTTTGGGCGGCCAGACTGACCGTCAGCAGCAGGGCCGCCAGCAGAAGATATGTCTTTTTCATCGCGGGATTCGTTTTAGAGGTCGAACTTCAGGGCACCGTGCTTGATCAGGTGGAGTTTGATGGTCAGCTGCCGTTGCTGCCCGGCGTCGAAACCCCGATTGGGGTAGTACTTCTCGATGACGATCGGGATTTCGAGCGTCATGCCGCGGACGATCGTGCGCAGGTCATCGGCATAGAGCCGCGTGGCGGGGAGTTCGTTCGAGGCGTCGAGCGCTTCGATCTTCGTGGTGAAGTTCACGCTGGTCGGGGTGAAGAGGGGCGAGACCTGCAGACTGACGGGCAGTCGGTTGTCGACCGTCCCGGCCAGGTAAAGCGTATTCTTCGGATCGGTCGTTTCGCGCGGATCGAGGTTGTCGCAGAGCATGTCGACCACCTCGTTGCTGATGTCGATCCGGTCGACGGCGTAGCTCAGCTGTTGCATATCGACGTCGAGTCCTGTCAGGTATTCGTTGGCCAGTTGGCTGACCTCCTCGCCGAGGGCTTCGCGCAGGGCGGAATTTCCGGTGTAGGCCTCGACGAAGGCGCTCTTGAATTCGTCGCGCGAGATCCCCGGAAGCAGCTCCCGGAAGTCATCGTAGTAGTTCTCCTGCAGGAGTGTGGCCACGGCGTCGAGTTTCGTGGCATCGGTGGCCATCTCGGTCAGCAGTTCGGGGAGCAGCTGCTCGTTGACATAGGCGGCATCGTGGAGCAGGCGCTGTACGTCGGCGTAGCCGCCCTTGTCGTCGCTGTCGGGCAGGCGGGTCGGGAGCCAGATGTCGGCCTCCTTGAAGATGAGGTCAATGCGGGTGCCGTTGTCGGCGTTGATCTCTTCCATCGTGATGTAGACGTTGGCCAGAGGGGCTTCGAACGTCGAGCTCTCGTTCCCGATGGTGATGTTGTCGGTCTCAACCTTTCCGAGGTCGTAATCCCTGTCTACACAGGCTGTAGCGAGGGTGCCGAAAAGAAAAAGCGTAAAAATTCTTTTCATGAACAGGTTTCTTTTCTTGTGAACGAGTCGCAAAGGTAGAACGATCCGAAGAAATTAACAATAATTCGGAGGTTTTTATCAAATTACAGATTCATGATATATTTGTTACCTTTGCTGTCGGTATGAGTGAAAACGAGAATATCCGAAAGTCCTTGAAGGAGCAGGTGGCCCTGCTTCCGCTGTCGCCCGGGGTCTACCAGTTCGTGGACCGCACCGGGACGATCATCTACGTGGGAAAGGCCAAAAGCCTCCGCAAACGGGTCTCGTCCTACTTCGTCAATTCGAAGGAGCACAGCGCCAAGGTTCGCGTGCTGGTGCGTCAGATCGTCGAGATCCGCCACATCGTCGTCGGCAGCGAGACCGACGCCCTGCTGCTCGAGAATTCGCTCATCAAGACCCTCCAGCCCCGCTACAACATCCTGCTGAAGGACGACAAGACCTATCCGTGGATCGTCGTGCGGCGCGAGCCCTTCCCGCGGGTGCAGTCGACGCGGCAGCTGGTCCGCGACGGCTCGCAGTACTTCGGCCCCTACGGCTCGGTGATGATGCAGCACAGCGTGCTGGACTTCATCCGCGAGGTGGTCCCGCTGCGGACCTGCAAGCTCAACCTCTCGCCCGAACAGATCGCCCGCGGCCGCTATACGGTCTGCCTGCAGTACCACATCGGCAACTGCAAGGGTCCGTGCATCGGCGCCCAGAGCGAGGAGGAGTACGACCGCCTGGTCGGGATGGTGGTCTCGGTGCTCAAGGGCGACCTGCGTCCCGTGCGCAAGTACCTCGAGGGGGAGATGACGCGGGCGGCCGGCGAGTTGAAGTTCGAGGTGGCGCAGCGCTACAAGCAACGCCTCGATGCGCTGGACCATTATGCGGGCAAGTCGGTGATCGTCAGCGCGCGGATTGTCGACGTGGATGTCTTCTCGCTGCTGCCCGACGACGACGTGGCGTGGTGCAACTTCGTGCGGATCCGCCACGGGTCGGTGGTGGGTGTGCAGACCGTGAAGCTGACGACGGGCGTCGAGGAGGACGAACGCGACATGCTGACGCTCGGCATCCAGTACATGGTCGGCGGCGAGCTGGCCCGGGAGGTGATCGTGCCGTTTCTGCCCTCGACGACGCTGCTGTTCGACGGCGTGACCTTCACGGTGCCCAAGCGCGGTGAGAAGCTCGATCTGCTGGAGTTTTCGCGCAAGAGCGCCCGCATCTACCGGGCCGAACAGCTCAAGAATCTCGAAATCAAGAATCCCGAACGCCATACCGAACGGTTGATGAATGCCCTGCAGAAGGAGCTGCATCTCGACCGGCCGCCGCGTCATATCGAGTGCTTCGACAACTCGAACCTGCAGGGATCGCACCCCGTGGCGTCGTGTGTGGTCTTCCGTGACGGGCGCCCCTCGCGCAAGGAGTACCGCCATTTCAACATCAAGACGGTGGAGGGTCCCGACGACTACGCCTCGATGCGCGAGGTGGTCTATCGCCGTTACAGCCGCCTGCAGGCCGAGGGGGGCGAGATGCCCGATCTGGTCATCGCCGACGGCGGCAAGGGGCAGATGGGGATCATCCACGAGGTGCTGGAGGCGCTGGGACTGGATATTCCGATTGCGGGTCTGGCCAAGGACGACCGCCACCGCACGGCCGAACTCTACTGCGGTTATCCGCCGCTGCTGGTCGGGCTGCGGCCAACGTCACCGTTGTTCCACTTCCTGACGAGCATCCAGGATGAGGTGCACCGCTTTGCCATCTCGTTCCACCGGCAGAAACGCAGCAAGGCATTCATTCACAGCGAGCTGGAACAGATCGAAGGGGTCGGGTCGAAGACCATCGAGACGCTTCTGCAGCACTTCCGCACGGTGGAGAAGGTGCGGGCGGCCAATCCCGAGGAGTTGTCGGCGCTGATCGGTCCGGCCAAGGCACGCAAGGTGCGGGCCTATTTCGACCGGGGAACGGAGCCGGGGCACTGATCCGGCGAGTTGATTCGGGGGGGCTAATTCTTCGGGGTGCTGATCTGGCAAGCTGATTCAGGGTGCTAATTTTTCGGGGCGCTGATCCCGAGCGCAGATCCGGAGTCCTCGAATGGAGACCGGTCCGGGAGTCTGTCCGGGAGTCTGTCCGGGAGTCTGTCCGGGAATCGGGCCGGGATTGCGGCGGCAGAGCGGAATGGCCGGGCGAGGGCCGACTGCACCCTCTGAAACGGGATGCAGGGTCTGCTCCCGGGGGCTGTTGGACGTTGCCGGGCAATGGCTCCGGGGGAATCAGGCGTCGGGTTGAAAATAATTTGCCGGAAAATTCTTTTATACAGGGATTTTTTCTATCTTTGTCCACCCGATTCGCCGCATGCATGCGGAAATCAGCCCGGATGGCGGAATCGGTAGACGCGTTGGTCTCAAACACCAATGACAGCAATGTCGTGCCGGTTCGACCCCGGCTCCGGGTACCATGAAAAAATCCCAAACAGTTGCAAACCAACTGTTTGGGATTTTTGTTTTGCCTGCCATGTCCGCATTCTGTCCCCGTTTTCCCCACACGGCCTGCGCTGCGATGGTTTGTTGCCGTTCCCGTATCTCGGTCGTAGGGCTCTTCTTCATCTCCGGGTAATACCTCTTCGGATATCGAAAAGGAGCGACCCGCAAAGGGCCGCTCCTCGTATTTTCATCCGCTCGGCGGAGGTTAGTTGATCTTCCGGATCGAGCCGCTCCATACCGAACGAATCGTGTTCTTCGGATCGGCATCATCCTTCATCTCGAACTGGATCTCAACCTTGCCGTCTTCGAGTTCGCGGATCTCGATGGTTCCCTCCGTGGCGGGGGCACCGATCGTGTAGTCGCTCTCGTCGAAGTCGTAGAAGAGGTAGGGCCACGTTCCGCGCTTGACGGCGAACTCCTGGTAACCCGGGATGAACTCGCCGACCTTCGGATTGTTCGGATCACTCGGCGTGGTGTAGGTTCCGGCGATCGACGTCGCCCCTTCCGGAGCAAGAATGTCGAGCTGGAAGGCCTCGTCCGTGGTGTTGTTGTCGACCAGGATTTCGAACTCGGTCGCCCCCTCGAAGTAGCTCGTGTAGGTCCATAAGCGGCACTCCGATTCGTCGTCGGGGTTGAAGAGCACGGTCTTGTCCTCGCGCAGGTTGCTCAGCCAGTCGCCGGCGGGTTTGTCGGGTGCGTTGTCGACGAAGCGGACATCGCCCATCGGGTAGGTACCCTTCATCGAGATGCCCTCGGGGGTGGTGACGTCGACGATGAACTCATACTGGTCGCCCGAGCGTTTCACCTCGATCGTGCCCTGCTGGGCAAAGCCGATCAGCGGTGTGGCATCGGCCGACTCGACCTGCTGGATGTAGGTGCCGTAGTAGTAGATGTAGCCCATCAGGTTGAAGGTCGAACCCTGGGTGAAGGTCATCGGCGAGACGTAATCGTTGCTCGGCGTGTAGACACCCTCGGCCAGCTGCATGTCGCCCTTGCTCGAGAGGCGGTTCGAGAGCAGGTCGATGGTCATCTGGTGGCCCTTGGTCAGGAAGCCGTCCTCGACGGTTCCCTCCTGGAGTCTGATGGTGTAGCGGTCGCTCTCCTCGCCGGTGTACTCCCACGTGGCCGAAGCCGACGTGAAGGTGACGTCGATGGGTTCGCTGATGACCGCTTCGCCGCCCGACGGATCGGTCCGGTCGACGAAGGTCAGGGCACCCTCGTAGCTGAAGGCGAAGTTGTCGGCCTCGTTACCTAGGATGAACGTTCCTTCGATCCGGTAACCCGAGGCGGTGTGTACCACCGTGATTTCGCCCTCGGCGGGTTTGCGGTAGGAGATCGAGCCGTCGTCCTTCATCTCGCGGGCCCACGTGTAGTCGGGATCGGCCGTCCCGGTGGTCATGCCGCTCTTGAGCGTGTAGGTGCCCTCGGGCAGCACGGCGGCCGAGGCATCCTGGCTGGCCTGGCCGTAGAGGTCGAGGTAGAGGATCATGCCCGGTTCGGTCGGCATCTGCTCGCCCTGATCGTTCACCTCGAAGGGTACGTTGCTCAGTCCGAGGTAGTAGTTGGCCGAACCGTCGCTGCCGCTGGCGCCCTTGTAGGTGGCGTCGGTGACCACGGAGAGCTGGAAGGTCTCGCCGATGGTCGGATCGGGATCGGGTTCGCCCTGCGTCTCGCTCACGCAGCGGACCGAACAGCCTGCCGCCCGGTTCGAGTTGCTCTGCGTATTGAGGTAGGCGGGCAGGAAGTTCAGGACGTAGGAGTAGTGGTCCTGCATGGGGGTCGAGGTCCAGTAGGAGGCCTGTCCGCCCACGAAGCTCCACACGCCCGAGGCGGCGCCGCGGTTACCGGCCGCGGGGTAGTACCCCAGCAGGGCGTGGCGGCGGCCCAGTGCGAATTCGTCGTAGATGAAGTTGGCCTCGTTGACCCCCTTCCAGCTGCCGTTTCGCGGAACGCGCCATCCCGGAGGACAGGGGTCGAAGAGGGTTTTGCCGCCGTCGGTCGGGGTCTCCCACATGCGGGCGTTCTTGCCCGAGCCGTCGGCGGTCAGCCAGTCGTAGTAGTCGTCGCCGATGCGGGTGCCGTAATAGAAGGTTGTCGGATGCTCGACGGCGTTCTGCAGGTTGGAGGTGGCCGTCACCTGTTCGTTGGCAAAGAGGGTGGTGAGGGGGTTGCCGGCGGCGTCATAGACCGTGATGTCGTTCAGGTCGTTCCATCCCGTACCGGCGGGGAAGGGATCCTTTCGGCCCCACTGGTAGACGAAGCCTTTGGCCGTACCCGCCTCGTCGTAGTCATTGTTCATGGCGCCCAGGTTGCGGGTCATCCACTCCAGCCCGTTGAGTTTCGGGGCTCCCGATGCGGGGTTGTAGTCCGTCGCCCAGATGTGCCAGCTCCAGAGGATCTTGCCTTCGGCGTCGCTCACGGCGATGACGGCATTTCCGTGCTGTTCGCCCGCATGGAAATAGACGCGTCCCGCGTCGAGGCGGATGTCGGAGAGCAGGGCAGGGGTATCCTGCCAGAGCAGTCCGGCCTGGGTCGGGGCGAGTTTCGAGGCGGAGAACGATTCGGTCGATACGCCGTTACCCATGACGGTGGCATCGAACGAGTAGTCGCCAGCTTCGTGCACCAGGTAGCAGTTGGCGGTGCCGGCGGCGCTCAGATCGCTGACCGATGCGGGGGGAGGCGTCGGATCGGGGTTGTCGTTTGTCTTGTCTTTCTCACATCCGGTTGCGAGGAGCATCATCGCAGCCAGAACCAGCAGCAATCGTTGTTTCATAGAACGGGGATTTAATGAATAAGGGTTTTTGATGGGGAAGGGGCCGTTGAACGATGGGATCGTCGGGTTACGATCCGTTCAGTTTCGCTCCTTTTTGGTTTTCATACATTCGGTCTGCGAGGGGAAAAGCGTAGATTTGTTTCGATTTAAAGATATTTTAGTAATAATCCGTGAAAATATAAATTAAATGAGATGTACACAGGGGTTGGTTGTGTATATTTCATCAGGCAGGAAAAATAAAGGCTTTGTTTTTGGTGTCCGAATGCAATATTCGTAAAATTTATCGACATTTGCAAGCGAAAAATGCGTTGCGTTAAGAAATGTGCGGGCCGTGAGCCGTTGTCTCGGGGGCGGGAATGGTATCGTTCAGAGGCGGCCGCAGCGGGTTCACGCGCCTTTCCGATTCCGGTGTCAAGGAGGCCTGTTCCGCCGGCAGAGATCGTTCTATACGACTGATTCCCAATTGTTCCTGCCGAAGGCTCCCCTCCTTGCCCGTTTGCATCGATTGTCTGTCGGGACGGGGAATCGGACATGCGGATCTTCATCTTCGGAGTTTCCGATCCGCGAGTACGGAAAAAAATAGAAAAAAAAGAGAGGATGACCGTCTCGGCTCCTCTCGGATGAACATTTCGGGCTAATTGGGACTTTTTATTCAATCACGTTTGCAGAACGCTTCTGGTAAGAAATGTTCATCTGTCCGGGATCTGACCGACTTTACACTCCATGTCGAGCCTTGAGGGGGATGCGTTCGTCCCGTGTCCGGAGGGGTGTTGCCGACTCCCGGTCATTCGGCTGGGGGGATTCCCTTCGGCATCGGATCGAACGAACCCCGGCTCTGAACCGTCAAGGGGCAAATCGGGTGCCGCACTCCCTTCGGATGGGATGGCGAACCGAAATTTTGCCTCGTTGCAGGCGTTCGTTGGGGATTTTCGGCGAGGGGCACCCGGTTTTTCGTGTCCTTGCGAAGCGGGCGCAACACGCTTCCGGCCGCGATCGGGCCGCTCTTTTGCGGGAGTGCCCTCCGGTCGGGGTTGAGATCGGAAGTGCTGCCAGGTATCGGCAGCATGGAGTCCGGTTCGCCGAACGGAAGCGTCAGTTGGGTGTGGTATCCGGCCGCAGGTGTGGAAGAAATCGCCATCCGGCCGGTTTTGCATGATTCGTGGAGGGGCCCCTTTCGGGCTTCAGCTCCCGGTCCCGGCCGTCTCCATTTGTCGCGTTTCGGGTCAGATTTCGGTGAAGAGGTCGAGCTGGCGCACCAGCGTGAAGAGGAAGAAGCCTCCGATGATCAGACACATCACCCCGAGCAGGCTGTTCAGCACGCGGGGCGAGGGCTTCATGGGCTGCGACTCGTGCAGCCGGATATACTCCCGGAAGAAGAGGTAGAGAGCCGGGACGACGCTGCAGGCCAGCAGGTAATCCTCCGGGATGCCGAAGAAGTAGACCTTCGACAGGCCGATCAACGCCCAGTGGCAGAGGAACATGGCCAGCACGATGTTGATCCGTTCGGAGAAGGCCAGCATCAGTCCGATGGTGAAGACCGCCACCGAGCAGGGCATCACCGGCGAGGTGATCTCCGGGAAGCTGCGGCCCAGGGCCAGCGAGCAGAGCGGATAGAGGAACGGCATGGCGAAGAGCAGTCCGGCGAAGATCGAGTGGTGTCCGTTCCGTGCGAGCGAGGCGTGCTTGACGACCAGGTCGTAGATCCAGATACACCCCATGATGGCCCAGAAGAGGGCCTGCGGGCTGTGGTACTGGCGCGGTTCGCAGTAGACGAGAAAGTAGACTCCGGCGATCCAGAAGTTGAGCAGCGCCATGTAGAGTTTCATGGCGATCCTGACGCCGTGTCCGGGCCGCCGGTAGAGCAGCGTTGTCAGCACCACGCCCGTGAGGATCAGCACCAGCTGTACGGGCCACGTGGCGGCGTTGTAGGCGGCTATCGTATTCCAGAAGGTTTCCATCGCTATACGCTATTTTTCGGGTATTGCGCCTTTTTGAGCCTCATCCGTCCGTTCTCCGGATCGGGGTCTGCGGCGCGTGAGCGAGAAGGCGCGCTCCTTGAAGACGAAGATTGGCAGCGTGGCTCCGGCCGCCAGCAGCGCGATGACGCTCATCGTGACGGTCGTGTTGAGGAAGAAGAGCTGCATGTACTGCATGCCCTGCCCGGGGTCGTTGAGCGACTGCAGGAACATGATCAGCGAGAAGACGCTCTTGTAGGCGTAGATTCCCGGGACCATGGGGAGCAGGGCGGGGATGTAGAGGGCGGTCATCGGGCAGCGGATGCCGCGTCCGAGCCAGAGGCTCAGGAATCCGATGAGCATGGCGGCGCAGAGCGATCCGGAGGCGATGTCGATCCCGGCGTAGTGCATCAGGCAGAAGCGCAGGGCATGGCCTGCGGCCGCCAGCAGGGCGATGCGCGGGAAGGCGCGCATCGGGGGATCGGAGACGGCGCCGAAGCCGACGGCCGCCACGGCCGCGAAAAACCCGTCGAGAAGAATGTCCGCAGCGATCATAGCAGGCTGTTTTTAACCATTAGCAAAGTCGCCGAAAGCCCGATGGCGATGCAGATGATCAGCAGCAGGGCGTTGATCAGCCGGCTGAACCCGATCAGGATGTG
>ERZ779850.2678-NODE-2678-length-13925-cov-2.892502_pt1 | contig 13925 bp, 12 predicted proteins | sample MGYA00511249_ERZ779850 | MGnify/ENA primary metagenome ERZ779850 (study PRJEB29588, sample SAMEA2162475) | human gut metagenome | biome: human gut; feature: human-associated habitat; material: faeces | place: Denmark | collected 2008/2010 ...
TGGAATTTCTACAATGTATATTGTGTCCGGAACGGCAGTAATGGGGTCGGAAACCTCTGGAAGAGCCCTTGTTTTCTCTTTACAATTTGTTTTCTGTGTTATGAACAAAAACTGCACTGTCTGAGCGGTACGCGAGTTTGCAGTTTTTGTAAATGCTTTTAGCAGAAAATCAATTGTTTAGAGAAACTGGGCGATGAAGCTGTTTCTGAAACCGTTCCTGTCGATTCCGGCGTAAATTCATTTTCTCAAATTAACATTTTTTTACAGCCGCCCCATTTCTATCCACCGATGTATACCGGATAATTTATATAATTTTGGAGTGTTTTCTGCAATAATTTCATCTCCGCCTCATCCGGTGTATAAAAATCTTTTCCCTCATACTCCATCCCGACTCTTCCATACTTCCCGCTCCCTGTATTATGATACGGCAGCAGATTCACCTGCTCCGCCCGAATCCTCTTATCTCTCAAAAATTCACCAATTAACTTTATCTCCTCTTCGCTGTCATTCACACCTCCAACCACCGGAATCCTGATCCAGATTTCGACTCCGGCAGCTGACAGTTTTTCTAGATTTTCCAGAATTTCCTTATTATCTCTTCCCGTATAAAACCGGTGTTTTTCACTTTCCATAACTTTAATATCAAACAAAAATACATCTGTATAAGGAAGTCCCCTTTCAATCGCCTGCCACGGCACGGCTCCACAGGTGTCCACATTGATCCGGATTCCCCTTCGCTTCAGACATTTCATCAGGTTCTCCACATAATCCAAATCCCTGGCCAGAACTTCTCCACCGGATAATGTCACGCCCCCGTGGGAAGTTTCATAAAATATCTGATCCTTTTGAAGTTCTGCTGTCAGTTCCTGTATTCCATATGTTTTTCCGCAGATTTCCCTCGCATTATTTACACAAATATCAATACATGTTTCACATCCGGTGCATCTGCCTGCCTCCGTAAACACTTTTCCATCCTTAACAGAAACCGCATCCTGTGGGCATTCTTCCATACATGCTCTACATCCTGTACATCGTTCCGCATAAAACAGTAATCCTTTTTTATACGACTGCGTTTCCGGATTGTGACACCACTTACAGGAAAGCGGACATCCCTTAAAAAATACTGTTGTCCTTGTACCTTCCCCGTCATGAATCGAATATTTCTGTATATTTGTGATCAAAGAATTTTCCATTATATCTCACCCTGCTTTTCGCAGCGACTGCAGGTAAATTGGAAGCAGCTGCTTACCTTTTTCCCTCAGGCTATAACTGCCGCCTTTCAGACACCAGTCATAGATCATTCCCCGTTCCAGAGAAGCATAATTATCCGCCAAATTTTCCGCGCTGTCTTCCTTACTGAATTCGCCGGTTTTCTGCCCTTCCTCAATCAGCTGCGGAATCAGATGATAATAAAAACGACTGTTGTCCAGCATATTCTGCCCCTCCTGATCTCTGCTCATATAAACATGACTTACCAGATCAAAAGGAACCTGTTCCTCAATCAGCCCAAACAACGCCTGATTCAGATAAACCAGTTTTTCATACTGACTGAATCTCGGATTCATGGAAACCATCAAATCCGCATATTTCTGGTCAAACAAATCACCCATTGTATCCTGAAGTTCATCTTTTTCAGTAAAGCATTCGTAGAACTCCGATTCTTTTATTTTTGCTCTTTCTATAATATCTGCTACTGAGGTGTCTTTGTATCCTTTTTCTCCAAAAAGGCTCCACGCCGCACGCACGATCCTGGAGCGCACACTTTCCTCCTGTTCTTCCATTGTTCCCAGAAGGAATCCACATTCCAGCGGATCATCGTCATCCAGAATCCAGTTGTTAATTCCGGTAATATAGGCACTTCCGGTAATTTTAGGAATGATACCATTCTTTCCATCGATCTCCACCTCCTGCGCGATCTCTCCTTTAAACAGAGAACCGGTAATACTTTCATAAATAAACGTATCTCCGGGTTTCATCTTTCCTTTTGCATACAATGCAGCCATTTTGGCACTCGTTCCTGTACCACATGGGCTTCTGTCTACCTGTGCATCGCCAAAAACCACACAGTTTTTCAGATCAGCTTGTTCATTTTCTGTCGTATCATAAAACTCAACCAGGTCAACGGTTGTGATATCCAGATACGGATGTCTGATTTCCACTGTACGGTTGATTTTTTCTCTCAATTCTATTCCGATCTGTGTCAATTTTTCTACATTCTGAAGTTCCAGAGAAATCCCGATCTCTCTGGCATTTACAAGTGCAAAAAAAGAGCCTCCAAAAGATATGTCGAAATGAATTTCTCCCACCCCCGCCAGTTCTGTACACAGATCTTCTTTATATAAAAATGCCGGAACATTCAGGATGCTGACTTCTTTCGCCTTGCCATCTACTACATGGACATTGGTACGGATCAGACCTGACGGAGCATCCAGAACTACTTCTGTGTACGGCTCCTCTGCCGGAACCATTCCCGTTTCCACCACCATGGATGCAGTTCCGATACTTCCATGACCGCACATATTCAGACAACCTCCACTGTCCATAAAGATCACACCGAAATCCGCCTCCTCATGAACCGGCTGTGTCAGAAGAGCCCCGAACATATCTCTGTGTCCGCGTGGTTCCAGCATCAATGCAGAACGGAGAAAATCATAATTTTCCATAAGATATTTCTTTTTTTCCATCATGGTATCTCCCGGAAGATACGGAAATCCATCATAAACGATTCTGGTTGATTCTCCCATCGTATGCGAATCAATTGTTTTGATCTCATAGGCATATGGCAGAACTTTTGGCTGAAATCCCATTGCACATCCTTCCTTTCCTATAACGTAAAAAAGCAAAGACATCTTTTACAGACATCTTTGCCGGACATAAACTTTATATAATTTTATCTTATTATATAAAACCGCTTTTCATTAGTAAAGAAACACTTTCTTATCCCTGCCATTCCAAATTTTAATGACGCCAAAAGCTTTTACAGATATTGCAAATGCTTCCTTTATCCGCTATAATGTCAATAACCGATGGAGGACCACAGACAATGTGTGTCCTCTTTTTATTTTGGGAGGGAGTGATTTTATGGACATCAGTAAATATGCACTTTTCGCAGATGTTGCCGACACAGGAAATTTTACAAAAAGCGGAGAACGTATGGGGTACACCCAGCCCGGTGTCAGTCATATCCTGAAGGCCATGGAATCTGAATTCGGTTTTCCACTGTTTGTCAGAACAAAACAGGGCGTCGTCCCTACCCATAATGCCGAGGCGATCCTTCCTCTGGTACGTCAGCTTCTTGCCGTCAACGAACAGCTGGAGCAGACCGTCAGTTCTCTGAACGGACTTACCAAAGGTCATCTTACGATTGCTTCTTTTGCAAGCATCGGACGCAGCTGGCTTCCCACTGTGATCCATACATATCAGCAGAAATTCCCCGGAATCGAAATCGAACTTCTCGAAGGCGGAACTGATGACATCGTTCACTGGGTTGAAAACAGCCGCGCAGACTTCGGACTTTTAAGCAAATGGAATGTAGATTCTCTGGAAGCCAATAATCTCGGAATCAGCATGCTTCCAAATCTTGTCATCGGAAACGCACGAGCCCAGATTCAGGCATTGCCTCTGGAACCCAATTTTTCCAGAGAACTTGGTATCGGTATCCGTTCCTATGCCGGTCTCTCTCCTGCTGCACAGCAGTTCATCGCTACCATTCAGGAGCACATAAATACTTTTTAAATTCTAGTATCAGTCAACGTGTGACTCACTCGGGATATTTCTATTCCGTATAGGTATTTCCATTCTCATCAGTCCATGTACCATCACCATTGTCGGTATAGCCTACACCGTTTGAATCACGATAATAATAATCACCGTTTGTAGTCTCTTTTATATCCACCGTTCCATTGACGCCCTGAAGCTCACGCTGCTCCAGTTCGATTCCGAAATTATAATTCTCATCATTCCATGTACTATAGGAATTTCCATTGGCATCTGCCCAGGTACCATTTCCCTGATAACTGTAACGGAAGCCATTATCATCAGAATAAGTTCCGTTTCCGTTATCGTAAAGAACTCTGGATTCGGTATCACCTTCGCCAGCCGCCACGATTGATGCAACTCCGGAAGAACCACTGAATCCACTGGTATATGGCACTCCGTCCGGCAGCTGCTCATAATAATAGCCATCACCATCGGTAGGATAATCATTTTCAAAGGTTGTATTTTCCGTTGCCTGCGCATTGTTTTCCCCGTCAGATACAGATGACATTTCCGTAGCATTTTTTTCTGTGGGTTTTTCCACATTTTGTGACATATTCTCTGTAGCCGTTACTTCTGTATCATCCTGCCCGCTCTGTGTTTCCGTGATTTCCTGCATATCTACCAGTTCAGAAGTCTTCTCTGGCTGCTGCATCGGATTCTCATTACGAATCTCATTCCCCTCTGCCTGACCGGTTCTTTCCGTACCGGCAGACACTGCAGCTTCCGTTAGTTCTGACGAAATATTAAACGCCAGATTACCACCTGCTAAAAGCGCCGCCATCAGAATTCCCGGAAGGATTCCTCTTCGAAGCTTTCGTATATTTATCATATACATAATTCTGTCCCTGAATACCATTCCGCTGTCATTCAGGCTCGCTGTTACATACGGAACCTGATTATCCATCGCAACAGTTCTAAGAAGCAACTGTCTGTACATACTGCATTCCTTCCTGTTCACGCTGTTTATGACTGCCGTATCACACAGATTCTCAATATCTTCATCTGCCTCCTTCAACATCAGAAGAAGAAATGGATTAAACCAGTACACAGAAGCACCGATTCGAAGAAGCATCTTATACCAGAGGTCTTTGTGGTAATAATGTGTCAGTTCATGATAGAATACAAGTTTTCGTTCTTCTGCCGAATAACCGGTTGCCGGAAGATACAGTTTTGTACGAAAAAGCCCGGCCAGAAGCGGTGTTGTAAGTCCTGCATTCTGCCTCAGCTCCGGAGCTTTTCGAATATGTCTGTTTCTGCATGCCTTTCTGTATATCTGAATGCTTACCGGATCACTGACCGGAAGACTCATTCTCTCCAGATTTTTCACTGACAGATAATACGCCACAAATTCTCCCGCCATTTTCAGAATTGCCACGATCAGCCAGACTGTAAGAAAAATACCTGTTGCAATTCCCGTCCATTTACCATTCTCATGAATAGCCGGTGGCTTGTGCATGGAAACTCCTGCGAAATTCTGTGTATTTTCACTCACAGGCTGTGCAGTATCAGAGACCTTTGTAGTCTGCACCTTCCTCTGACCACCGCTTTCCGTGACAGATTGCTGCACTTTAAAATTCACAATTGAAACTGCAGCCGGCAAACGTATCGGAATCAGAAGGCTGAGCACGACAAACATCCATATGAAATATTTCCACCTGGCTGATACTTTATTTTTAAGTGGACGCGCAAGCAATTTTACAAGTAAAATCACAATTGCCGCAATAATATTTAATTTCAGAATATGCAAAACAAATACTTCCACAATCCACTATTCCTCCCTGTCTTCGATCTCCTTAAGAAAATCGCTGAGCTCATGAATTTCTTCCGAACTAATTTTTTTCCCCTGATAAAGGGATGTTACAAATTTTTTCAGTGAATTTCCATAAAGTTTCTCAAGAACACTCTGGCTCTCATGTGCCTGATAATCTGTCTGTGAAATCAACGGCGTATATAGATTCATTTTTCCCTGCTTGGTCACTTCTACAAAATTTTTGGATTCCAGTCTGGTCAACAATGACAGGATTGTTGTCGGTGCAAGATTTTTCCTGGTATTGATTACTCTTTCGATCTCCGGTCGCGTCATCGGCGGAGTACCATTCCACAGAACAAGCATAATATCCAGTTCTGATTCCGGAAGCCTCTGATATGTTTTTTTCACTTTTTTGCCTCCCTCTGTTACTAATTTCTACAAATGTAGGATCAATTTAATTGTATCATATCCGCAACCAATTACAACTGTTTCCTTTCCACAACGAAACAACTCACTTATCAGTTTTCTGTATAATTGTTTCCATTCTCATCACTCCATGTTCCGTCACCGTTATCAGTAAATCCTGTCCCATTATCATCACGGAAATAGTAATCTCCATTTGTAGTCTGTGTAACTGTCACGCTGTTTCCATCTGCATCTGTAAGAGTGTGCTGTTCAAGCTCTGCTCCCATATAATGTGTATCATCATTCAATGTCTGCCAGGTCTTACCGTTTTGGTCTGTAAAATAAATCTCATCGTCAGTCGTGTAGACTGTTCCATCATCACCGACATATTCACTGTCATAATTTGTATAAATGATTCTGTCTACAGAAACACTGTTTCCATCGCTGTCAAATAACGTCAAAGTAGCTGTAGAAAGAACATCTGCATTTTCTTCTGAAGAACTTGCCCCATCCGAGTCACTTCCGTCTGCATCTGAAGAAGAGGATGTCGCTCCCACACTCTGGCTGTCAGATGCATTCTTGGATGTAGAATCATAAGTAACTGCATCACTTTCCTGCCTTGCAGAAGACGGATTTCCCGGATAGGAAATGTCCTCTATCAGTTTCCTTACTTCACTGATATCATCTGCATCTTTTGCATATCCAACCGCCATATACAAGCTTTTTCCCTCAGAATAAATCGTCTGATAACATGCCTCATATGTATCATCACATCTGGCAATTTCCACCTTATCATCATCCACCGAATATTTATAGACAATTATATAATCACTGCCATTTGTGTAACTTGCATAAGCCCCTTCCGTATTCGCCTTCTGCCATCCGGAATCTGCCGGTGGCTGCATATAAAAATCACCATTCCCGGCGGCCATAACATTTCCACCGGAAAAAACGCCCAGCGCCACAGCTGTCATCAGTGTCATTAATTTTGCAGATTTCATCTTCATAATAGATTCTCCCTTTGACTTTTATTTTCTACTTTTGTAGAAGTTATTTTCATTCTACATCTGTAGAATATTCCTGTCAATTCTTTTTTTCTACAATTGTAGAATTTTTTAGACGCTCGCCGTACCGCTGCCATCTCCTCGATATGTAAAAAAAATCCACTGTAATATTCCCCGTTCACAGTAAGTAACTGTCGGCTTTCTATTACAGTGGAAAAATCTCGTACCTGCTATTTTTGTTTTCTCAGAAAAATTACATTCCTTTTGCCTTCTTTACGCACTCCAACTGTGCCTCGATCACTGCGCTGCGCAGTCCCTTTTCTTCCAGAACACGTACTGCCTGAATCGTCGTTCCTGCCGGTGAACATACCATATCTTTCAGTTCGCCCGGATGTTTGCCTGTCTCCAGCATCAGTTTCGCACTTCCGAGTACGGCCTGTGCCGCAAATTTATATGCCTGTGCACGCGGCATTCCATCCGCAACCGCTGCATCTGCCATCGCCTCAAGAAACATAAATACATATGCCGGAGAACTTCCTGAAACTCCAACCACTGCATCCATCAGATGTTCCGGGATCACTTCTGACTTACCAAAGGTATTGCAGAGTTTTACTGCCAGCGCTGTCTCTTCCTCTGTCACCAGATCATTCACACAAAGAGCTGTCATGCCTTCTCCGACCATCGCCGGTGTATTTGGCATTGTACGGATGATTTTTGTCCCTTCTCCCAGATGTTCCCCGAGCCACTGCAAAGTTTTACCCGGTGCAATGGAAATAAAAATCTGTCCTTCTTTTACATTATCTTTGATTTCATCCAGCACTTCTTCCAGAAACTGCGGTTTCACTGCCAGAAATACTACATCGGCAAATTCCACAACCTGTGCGTTCGTATCCGCCTTCTGAATGCCGAGTTCCTTCTCAATCTTTTCGCGGGTTTTGTCTGATTTGGCAGATGCAATGATATCTGTTGCTGCCACCTCACTGCTTTTTAGAATTCCTTTTAAAATGGCTGTCGCCATATTTCCACAACCGATAAAACCAATCTTCATGATAATCTCCTCCTTGGGTGAAAACGTTGTTACCCATATGATACCCGTTTCCACCCAAAAAGTAAAATACTATCTTATTATTTCATTCTATAACATTATCTGACAGTTACATCTGACACACTATATTCAGTCAAAATGCAGGGTCTTGTGATATTTTGCGTACTGATCAAGCAGATCACTCCACCTCTGTCCCTCCGGTTTGTTTTCGTTATTGTTGTAATTATCCGGTCCCTTCAGTTCATCCATGTATTGAGTATAATCCAGAATGTAGATATCAACTGTGGAAATGTCTCTGTCTTGGATTGCAAAAATATTGCAGTTTCCGGCAGAATCATTATATGGAAGTTTATTTCCGTTCGCGTCAAGCGCTACCATAAAACAATCACTGTCAGAGCCGTCTTCATAAAGCTCATTTACGGTCAGCTCATATGGTGTACGGATTACAGATTTAAGGCCAATACCTGCATCATTTGTATCGTTCAGTTCCAGAACCTCGGTCTGAGAATCGTCTACTGTAACCGGAATATCAAAGTTCCAGTCACCTTCATATTTGTAGTAGCCCGCATCTGTTCCATATTTTTCATAGTCATCTTCTGACCATTCATAATCTGCTTCCAGTCCTCTTACCTTCGTGATATCCAGATGCAGATTAAAGGTATCAGGAATCTCAATATCTTTAATATATTTCTGATATTCTCCACCACGCTCAGATACTTTATTGATAAATTCTTCCAGCAGCGCATATCCTTCATCCGTTTCATCATTTAAATCATCCTGTGTCACGCCCATCTCATCCAGTACCTGCTGTGTCATTTCGTTATACTTTTCATTATATTCCGTATAATCTTTCGACGCCTGTGCGAGATCATAACGGAAAATACATGCATAAGTTTTATCATCCAGGAACTGCCCTTCCACCTGACCATCGATGACCGGATCTGCATCTGCATTAAAATCAACGCCACCGGTCATATCCAGATCAATAACCGGTGTACCGCTTTCTGCTATGGTTTCCGTCTCTGGAAATGGCGTATCACTTTTAAGCTGCATCGTCATGTAAACTGCCTGGCTGTTGGCAAATACTTCGGAACATGTGATCGTCAGACCGTCAGCGGTTTTGGTGTAAGCGGTATCTTCTTTTGTTGCCGTAGCATTTGGGGCAGCTTCATTCCCTGTCGTATTGCTTTCTGTCTGATTTCCTTTCTCTCTGTCGGAAGCAGTATTTCCATTTTCTTTTGTCTCAGTTCCATCAACAGCTTCCAGTGTCGTTGCATGGTCTGCAAAATCTCCAAAGAAGCTTACGTTGTCCTGTAAGATTTCAAAAAGTCCACCCACAACCGGAATATTTTTTGCCATGACCGGATTTGTCATATAAAATATAAAACCAACTGCAAGTACTGCCGCCATACCGCCTGCAATCCTGCCCCCGATTTTCATCCAATGATATGGATCTTTTGGAGTTTTTTTCTGCATGGCAGTATCATTTTCAATCATGCGATATGCCTGATTAATCCGCTCATGTACAATTACCGGAATTTCCGTATCCTTCTGAAGCTTTTCCTGAAAATCCATTTCATTATTATTAAACGACTTCATTATGCACGTCCCTCCCTGACCTTATACTGATACATTTCTGCAATCTGTTTTCTTCCACGTTGGAGACGGGATTTCACAGTACTCTCCTTCATATCCAGAATCTCGCTGATCTCCCTGATATTAAAACCTTCCATATAATAAAGCAGGATTACCAGACGATACTTGTTATCCAGTGGTTCCAGTACCTGTGCCCATTCCTTCGACGCATATTCCTCTTCATAAAAAGGTGTTTCCGGCATCTCATCGGTGTAAGTAACCAGATTCTTTCTCTTCAGGATATCCTTACATTTATTGATCAAAATGCGTATCATCCATGTTTTGAAATATTTGTTCTGTTTCAGACTTTTCAGATTTTCATAACATGAGAGAATGGTATCCTGTATCGCGTCGGCAACGTCTTCATCGTTTTTCAGATATGCACAAGCGACCTTGTACATGCTCTGCACCTGCTCATCCATAAGCCGGCAGAACGCATCTTTGTCACCTTTTTTCGCCTTTCGTATCAAAAATTCATTCATCGTAGTCTCCATTCTCCTGTATTCGACCGGTCGTCAGGAAATGTTGTGTAAAAGCTTTGTTTATGTGCTTCTACTTATTAGACGCGCAAAACATCAAAAAGGATGCAGATTTTTTCATAAAATTTTCCACATGCAAAAAATACCGCAGAGTCACTGGAAGGGATATGGCTCTGTGGCATGTTATTGTACTACTTTGCAAGCAGCATGGACAGATAAGAAGTTCTCGTGGTGTCCTGCATAGAATAGCCGATCGTCTGCAGTATTTCTTTAACCTTATCCAGTGCTGCTTCTTTTTTTTCTTCTGTTTCAACAATAATCTCCAGTTCCAGATAATCCCCAAGATTGGTAACAGTATCAACGCACGCTGTGATATTCTCCCTGTGAAAATACTGTCTCAGCTTTTCTACCGGAGGTACCGGTCGAAAACCGATGTGTTCGAGTATTTTCCGACAGATTTTGGCATCCCCTACAGTTGTTTCCAACTCCTGTCTGGTCATGGAAATATTATCCATTTTTGCCCCCTTGTATGTAATGGCTGCACTCCTCTTGCCTGTCATTCGATTCTCCGTACTGCGTACACGAAAAGCCTCATCCAAAGCGGCAAAATCATGATGATCTGACGTATAATAAGTATCCGATTCCAGAACAAGATCTGCCCTCACAAAACCCGTTTCTTCCAGAACCCTCTCTATATCTGTCCTGCTGTTTATCTTTAGTTTAATCTCAACTTCTACACTCATATTTGCTCCTGCTCCTTACATTAAAATACTGTCCGATTACCAGTTATTTTCTGTTACTTCCAGCCACTGATATGGATTTCTTTTTACTTAATATATCACAAGTTCATATCAAACACATCTGAAACCTGACACATAATTCTAATATCCATCAGTTTCCCCAATAGTATGTCATGTCGCAGGAAAGCCTTGCCTTACCATCTTCCCAGACTCAAAAATCCAATAAAAAAGAGGAACCCTTCATACGAAAATCTCCCCTTCTGAAACACCAGGAGATATTTTCAAAGGATTCCCCATACAACAAAATTTCTTATCCACACCCAGCCCAGGGTATGCAGAGGGACGGACAACGTCCTTTGCGGTTTTACAAAATCACTTTGCGGTTTTATATGATTTTTAAATCACATAACCTTTCTGAACAGATCTTTCAGATCTTCCACACTTGCATCTTTCGGCTTGCCCGGTGCGCATGCATCAGCGTGTGCAGATTCTGCAAGGAACTGAAGATCTTCTTCTTTAATTGCTTCCAGTTTTGTTGGAATTCCTACATCAACAGAAAGCTTTCTGACTGCATCGATTGCAGCTTTTCTGTACTCTTCCTGAATATAAGTAAACTTCTTCACAAGCGCATCGTAAACTGTTTTTCCCTGTCCCATATGCTCAAAAGATTTCACCAGAAGCTTGTCAAAATACCAGTTGATCAGATCATATTTATCCAGAAAATTTCTGTAAAAAGTCTGCCTGGTAAGCCCACATTCTTCCGTAATCTGCTTTACTGTAATATTTTCTACCGAAGTAGATTTCATACATTCTTTCATTGCTCTTGCGAGCCGGTATTTCGTTTTTTCTCCCTTTGTCAGATCTCTCTGGTTGCCTGTTTCAGCCATTCTTTTTCATCCTCATTTAAGTATGGTGTGATTGTCTCATACACTTTGCGATGGTAATCATTTAATAGTTTTCTTTCATGGTCAGACATCTGTTTGGGATCAATTCCCTCCAGATCAAATGGAACCATTGTCAGTGTTTCAAACCTCATAAACTGTCCGAAAGAAGTCTTTTCTGCCTTTCTGCAAAGCACCAGATTTTCATGTCGGATTCCAAATTCTCCCTCCAGATAATAGCCCGGTTCATCAGAAGTAAGCATACCTTCTTCCAGTATCGGCGCCGGATGATCCGTGAGATTTTTCCAGCGGAAACCATTTGGTCCCTCATGCACATTTAAAAGATAACCGACGCCATGTCCAGTGCCATGATTATAGTCCTCTCCCAGTTCCCAGAGTGGTCCACGCGCAAGATAATCGAAGTTTAATCCGGTACATCCATACTTGAATTTCGCAGCTGCCAGATTCAGATTCCCACGCAGAACAGCGGTAAAATATTTCTTTTCTTTGTCGCTGACCGGTCCGAGAACTATCGTTCTTGTAATGTCTGTCGTGCCTTCTAGATAGTGTCCACCGGTATCTGCAAGTACCATTCCTTTCGCTTCGAGCGGAATATCCGTCTCCTTTGTTGCACTGTAATGTACAATAGCAGCATGTGTTCCATATGCAATGATCGGATCGAAACTGTCCCCGAGAAAATGCTCCTGTTCACTTCGGAATTGATAGAGTTTTTCCGCCGCACTCAGTTCTGTAATCGTCTCTTTTGCCACATTTGTTTTCAGCCAGTGAATGAATTTAGTAACCGCCACTCCGTCTTTAATGTGTGCGAACCGCTCATTTTCCATCTCTGTAGAGTTCTTGACAGCTTTCGGAAGAAGTGTCAGATTTACCTCATCCAAAATCACCGCATCTGCCGGAATATTGCTCACAAGGCGACTGTTGACACCGGATTTGGAGAGAAGGATTCTGCTGCCGGACGGTATCGCCTGTACGTAAGAATAAACTTCATTATATGGATAAATTTTCACTCCGTCAGCTTCCAGATTCTCACAGATTTTCTGCGCAAAGGCACTGACATTTGCATATAACCGAAGCTCGGTATCTGTCATGATCAGATAAGAAAGCACCACCGGGCAACAGTGAATATCATTGCCTCGGATATTCAAAAGCCACGCAATATCATCCAGTGAAGTCAGTACAAAAGCGTCTGCATTTTTTGCTTTCATCTGCTCGCGGATCTTTGCAATTTTATCTGCTCTTGTCTCACCGGCCCACTTTACATCAAGCTCCATCACCGGTTCACACGAAAGTGCCGGACGGTCTTTCCAGATTTCCCCGATCAGATCATCATCTACCGAAAAACTAATGTCTTTGTCTCCCAGAAGCTGCTGCAATTCTTCCGCTTCTTTCGCACTTACTGTACGTCCGTCAAATCCCAGACACATCTTCGGTTCCAGTTTTTCTTTCAGAAATTCATGGACGGTCGGAACTCCCGGTTCCCCGGATTTAAACAGTTCGATCGTACTTCCCTTAAGCTGATCTGCCGCCTGAATAAAGTATCTGCCATCCGTCCAGAGTCCTGCCATATCCTTCATGATAACTGCTGTTCCTGCCGAACCCGTAAAACCTGTAATATATTTTCTGCATTTAAAATAATCACCCACATATTCCGAACCGTGGAAATCATCCGTCGGAACCAGATATGCATCGACTCCTTTTTCTTTCATAAGAATACGAAGAGCTTCCAGCCTTTCTTTTACTGTCATAACCTACGCCTCCCGCCTGATAATCTGTAAATCTGTAATCCATGTTAAACAGATTCTTTCTGTTTGTCAACTAAGGGAACTGCCCTTAGACCCGTCAGGGGACCTCGCCGCTCCCCCGACAACCCCTGGGCTCCTTTAAACCTCCCAGGTTATCCAAATATGTAAACATACAAAAAGTACCAGAACACCCTATCTATGTGTGGAGGAGGGTATCCTGGTACTCTATCATTCTATTGGTTTAAATAAACTTTAAATTTTACGCTTACATTGCGTGGCCCGGTGGGGTGCGCGAGGGGAGAGCGGCCTTCGCAACTGTGAGCGTCCTCCCCTCGCATAGGGTTTTCATATTTTACAAAATACAATTCCCCTGCCTTTTAAGGCGATTACCAACCTTTTGGTTCAAAAGACATTTTCTTAGAAAAGTCCCGTAATCTTTCCGGTCTCATCTACATCGATTCTTT
>ERZ779850.2687-NODE-2687-length-13894-cov-3.781921_pt1 | contig 13894 bp, 8 predicted proteins | sample MGYA00511249_ERZ779850 | MGnify/ENA primary metagenome ERZ779850 (study PRJEB29588, sample SAMEA2162475) | human gut metagenome | biome: human gut; feature: human-associated habitat; material: faeces | place: Denmark | collected 2008/2010 ...
GGTGCGGTCTTCATGGCCACCGATCCCGTGACTTCGTCGCAGACCAACACGGGCAAATACATCGTCGGCCTGATGACCGGCGCGCTGGCCGTGCTGATCCGCGTGGTCAACCCGGCCTATCCCGAGGGCATGATGCTTTCGATCCTCTTTATGAATGCGCTGGCGCCGCTGGTCGACTACTACGTGGTCGAGGCCAACATCTCGCGCCGCCGCAAACGTGTCAAACTCGCAAAATAGGGGAGACTGTTATGGCAACGAAAAAATTCAAATGCAACGTCTGCGGCTACATCCACGAAGGAGACGCCGCGCCCGCTAACTGCCCCGTCTGCGGAGTTCCCGCCTCGGAATTCACCGAGCTGAAGCCGGAGAAGAAGGGCCTGTTCAGCGACAAGAACGGCAATGCCTATATTATTATGTACTCGACGGTGATGGTCGTCATCGTGGCCACGCTGCTCGCGCTGGCCGCGCTGGGACTCCAGAAACGCCAGTACGAGAACGAACTCAACGAGAAGAAGCACGCCATCCTCGCGTCGCTGTCGGCCGGTGACCGGTCCTACGACGAGTTCATCGACGCCTATGTCGTCGACAAGGACGGCAGGCGCGTCGACGGCGAGGATGTCTTCGCGCTGCTCAACGACCTGCCGGGAACCTTCGAGGCGGGCAAGTTCCCGATCTTCGAGGCCCGGGACGGCCGGGTGGTCATTCCCGTGACCGGTATGGGTCTCTGGGGACCTGTCTGGGGCTATGTGGCTCTCGAGAAGGACATGAACACCGTCGCCGGCATCATCATGGCCCACAAGGGCGAGACCCCGGGTCTCGGCGCCGAGATCGCGACGCCCAAGTACCAGGCCAATTTCGTCGGCAAGACGATCTTCGACGGCGACAAGTTCGTTTCGGTGACGCTCCGCAAGGGCGGCGCCAAGGACCCCGCGCACGAGGTGGATGCCATTTCGGGCGGTACGAAGACCTCGGACGGCGTGACGGCGATGCTCTACAACAGCCTGGAGAACTACCTGCCCCTGCTGGAGGCCAAGCGCAACGCTGCGGCTCCCGCTCCGGCCGAAGTGTCTAACGAAGAAAACGTAGAAAACAATGAGTAAGATGGAAAAAGAGCCTTTGTTTTCGGCAAAGAACCTCAAATACCTGACCGGTCCGTTCTCGGCGAACAACCCGGTCATCGTGCAGATCCTCGGTATCTGCTCGGCGCTGGCCGTCACCGTACAGCTCAAGCCCGCCATCGTCATGGCCCTGTCCGTGACGGTCGTCACGGCCTTCTCGAACCTGGTGATGTCGCTGCTGCGCAACGGCGTTCCCTCGCGCATCCGCATCATCGTCCAGCTGGTGGTCATCGCCGCGCTGGTGATTCTCGTCGACCAGGTGCTCAAGGCTTTCGTCTACGAAGTCTCGAAGCAGCTGTCGGTCTACGTCGGACTGATCATCACCAACTGTATCGTCATGGGCCGCATCGAGGCCTTCGCGCTGGCCAACAAGCCCTGGGCGTCGTTCCTCGACGGCATCGGCAACGGTCTGGGCTACGGTCTGATTCTGGTCATCGTGGCCTTCTTCCGCGAGCTTTTCGGTTCGGGCAGCCTCCTGGGCTACCGGATCATCCCCGAGAGCTGGTACATGGCCGAGGGCGGCTTCTATTCGAACTGCGGACTGATGCTCTTCCCGCCGATGGCGCTGATCATCGTGGGCTGCATCATCTGGGTGCACCGTTCGCGCAACAAGGACTTACAGGAAAAATAGGAGGATAACGTATGGAATCATTGAATATCTTTATCCGGTCGATCTTCATCGACAACATGGTCTTCGCCTTCTTCTTCGGCATGTGCTCCTACATCGCCGTGTCGAAGAGCGTGAAGACGGCCCTGGGACTCGGCGCCGCCGTTACGTTCGTGATGGTGATGACCGTTCCGCTGAACTACCTCTTGTACGAATACGTGCTGAAGGCCAATGCGCTCGTCGAGGGCGTGGACCTGAACTTCCTGTCGTTCATCGTCTTCATCGCCACCATCGCGGCGTTCGTGCAGCTGGTGGAGATGATCGTCGAGAAGTTCTCGCCGACGCTTTACAGCCAGTTGGGCATCTTCCTGCCGCTGATTGCCGTGAACTGCGCCATCATGGGCGGCTCGCTGTTCATGCAGCAGAAGGTCGACGGCGGCGAACTGACGTCGCTCTGGCAGAGGACCGTCTTCGGACGCGGCTCGGGACTGGGCTGGTGGCTGGCGATCGTGATGATGGCCGCCATCCGCGAGAAGACGACCTATTCGCACATCCCCGCGGCGCTGAAAGGCCCCGGCATCGCCTTCATCATCACCGGTCTGATGGGTATCGCCTTTATGATTTTCTCGGGCATTCAGTTCTAACCTTTAAAAAAAGAGATTCCGATAAATGACTACAACGATTTTAATAGCGATTGCGGCCTTTCTGGCCATAACGCTCGTGCTGGTCGCACTGCTTCTCTATGCGAAGGCGAAACTGACCTCCTCGGGCGACGTCGTGATCGACATCAACGGCGGTGAGAAGGTCATCACGACCGAAAGCGGTTCGACGCTGCTTTCGACGCTGGCCAACAACAAGGTGTTCCTGCCTTCGGCGTGCGGCGGCGGCGGCTCGTGCGGCATGTGCAAATGTCAGGTGCTCGAAGGCGGCGGCGACATTCTGCCCACCGAGACGGGCTTCATCTCGCGCAAGCTGGCCAAGGACCACTGGCGTCTCGGCTGCCAGGTGAAGGTCAAGGAGAATATGAAAATCCGTGTTCCCGAGGCCGTGCTGGGCGTCAAGAAGTGGGAGTGCACCGTGGTCTCGAACCGCAATATCTCGACTTTCCTCAAGGAGTTCGTCGTGAAGCTGCCCGAGGGCGAGAACCTCAAGTTCCGCAGCGGCGGTTACATCCAGATCGACATTCCGAAGTACGACGCCATCAAGTTCTCGTCGATGGACGTGGACGAGAAGTTCCGCGCCGACTGGGACAAATTCAAGATGTGGGATCTGGTGACGACCAACCCCGAGCCGACGTTCCGCGCCTACTCGATGGCCAACCATCCGGCCGAGGGCAACATCATCATGCTCAACATCCGTATCGCCACGCCTCCGTTCGACAAGGCCACGGGCGGTTTTATGAAGGTCAACCCGGGTATCTGCTCGTCGTATGTCTTCTCGCGCAAGCCGGGTGACAAGATCACGATTTCGGGTCCTTACGGCGAATTCTTCCTGCCGGACAATCTGCCCTCGACGCAGGAGCTGATCTTCATCGGCGGCGGTGCGGGCATGGCTCCGATGCGCAGCCACCTGATGCACCTGTTCAAGACCGAAAAGACCGACCGTCCGGTGTCGTTCTGGTACGGCGCGCGTGCGCTGAAGGAGGTTCCCTATCTCGACGAGTTCCACCAGATCGAGAAGGATTTCCCCAACTTCTCGTTCAATCTGGCCCTCGACCGTCCCGATCCCGAGGCGGACGCCGCCGGAGTGAAGTACACGCCGGGCTTCGTGCACAACGTGCTCTACGAGAATTACCTCAAGAACCACCAGGCTCCCGAGGACTGCATCTACCTCATGTGCGGACCTCCGATGATGATCGCTTCGGTCGTCAAGATGCTCGACAACCTCGGCGTGCCGCCGGAGAATATCTTGTACGACAACTTCGGCAGTTAGTGAGTGCAATGACCACCAAAACGCCGTAGGCGAATAAAAGAGGAAGGACGGAAGATCGAATTGATTCGAAACTTTCGTCCTTCCTCTTTTATTGATCCCGCAGGGATTGTCGGTTCATTGCCGAACGCGGCCGAAGTCACGGAGCGCGGTTATCACGAGCGGAGGCGAGCGATGCGACGTAACTTGCGCTCGGGGTGAGGATTCATTGCCGAACGCGGCCGAAGTCACGGGCGGCGGGGCGAAAATCGGCGATGACGGAGGCGGGATGGTCTACGGCGAATGAGGGCGCGAATGGAACTTTCGGAGCCTCGGAATTTGGCGGATCGGAAATAAAACCGTAAATTCGGATAAATTTCAAATAGGGTGCTATGAGACTTGTCCTGGTGTTTGTCGCATTGTTGCTGTCGCTTCCCTTATCCCCGCAGGCAAGGCCGAAGGGATATGAGTTGGACTATTATCGGGTTCGTCTGGAATCTGTCGAGACCGATGGCGCCCGGGGCGGCGTTATCGGCAATCCCGAGAATGAGCAGGGATTCACCACGCCCGGCTACCGGGATTCCACGATCCGCGTCGTTTTCACCTTCGAGCCGACGCATGTCGATTTTTCCCTGACCAACGAGAGCGATTCCGACTTCGGAATCATCTGGGACGAGGCCGTCTTCGTGGATGGAGTTTCGAATGCTGCAGAGGGGGTGTTTCACCGGGGTGTGAAGCTGCTCGACAGACACGACGCGCAGGTTCCTTCCGTGGCCGTGAAGGGAAGCTGTGTTTCGGAGTCACTTGCCGTCAAGAACCGGGTTTTTTACAGTCGCGACCTCAAACGGTGGGTATTCGAGAATCTCCTGCGGGATGCGGATAAGCTTACGCAGATAAAAATACTGTTGCCGATCGAAACCGCCGGAGGGCGTCGGGACTACCTGTTCGTGTTTTCCGTCCACTGGGAGAACCGGAAGGTCCGGGCCGAGTTCGATACGGGCCGGTGGTTTTACGTGTCGGAGAAATAGCCGCTTTCGGCCGGGCCGCTTTCACGTGCCGACGTTCCCATGGCTGCGTCCGGGGCGTGGCCGGGGCTTTGCGGCGGATGGCGCATGGAAAAACACCCCGCAGGTTGTGACCTGCGGGGTGTTCGGCTTCGGAAGCGCTGCCGGGCGTCATTCGATGCCCTCGAACAGATAGGGGGCGTAGTTGTAGCCTTCGGCCTTGTAGACGGCGACCAGCGCCGGAATCCGGCGCACGAAATCGTTGTAATCCTTGCGGTCGTTGGCCCAGCCCGTCTCGGCGAGAGCCGCCATGCGCGGCAGGACCATGTGCTGTGCGTGGCGGATGTCCGCGATGTACTCCGTCCAGAGGTTGCACTGCACGCCCCTGATCCGTTTCTGGTCGGGCAGCGTGAGCCGGTCGCAGGGGTCGAGGCGGTAAGCCTGCCGCACCGAGACGTAGCGGGTGTTGCCCAGCGGTTCGTAACGCTCCGGGTCGGAGGTCTGGCTGTAATCGAAGTAACAGTACCATTTCGGCGTCATAATCACCGGGTTTCCCCGCTGTGCGGCCTTGATTCCGGGGTCGCTTCCGTTCCACGACATGATGTTCGCGGTTTTCGAAATGCCGCCCTGGAGGATTTCGTCCCAACCGATGATCTCCCGGCCGTGGGCGTGCATCCAGCGTTCGATGCGGTGGATGAAGTAGCTCTGCAACTGGTATTCGTCCTTGAGCCCCTCCTCGCGGATGCGCTGCTGGCAGAGGGGGCACGCCTTCCAGCGTCCTTTGGGACACTCGTCGCCGCCGATGTGGATGAGCTTCGAGGGGAACAGCGCGAGCACCTCCGTGAGCACGTCCTCGATGAATTCGAACGTCGTCTCCTTGCCCGCGCAGTAAACGTCGTCGCTGATGCCCCAATGGGTCCATACGGCATAGGGACCTCCCGTGCAGCCGAGCCACGGATAGGCGGTCAGCGCCGCCAGCCCGTGCCCGGGCATCTCGATTTCGGGAATCACCTCGATATGGCGCTCTGCGGCGTAGCTGACGATCTCGCGGATCTCCTCCTGCGTGTAGAACCCGCCGTAGGGTTTGCCGTCGTAAACGCCCTCTTTGTTCTTGTCGTAGCGTCCGACGAGCGTTTCCGCACGCCGGGATCCGATCTGGGTGAGCAGCGGATATTTTTTGATCTCGATCCGCCAGCCCTGATCGTCGGTCAGATGCCAGTGGAATTTGTTGATCTTGTGCAGCGAGAGGATGTCGATGTAGGTCTTCACGTCCTCGACCGGGAAGAAATGGCGGCAGACGTCGAGCATCGCCCCGCGGTAGGCGAACGTGGGCTTGTCGCGGACGACGCAGGCGGGAATCTCTCCTCCGGCGACCAGCTGCTGGAGGCTGCGAAGCCCGTGCAGCACCGCCTGGGGCGTCGATGCCGTGACCGTTATGCGCTGTCTGCCGACTTCCAGAAGGTACTCTTCGGCTTCGTAGCCCGGTTGCAGTTGCAGCGTCACGGCGTGTTTTTCGGGTGCGGCGGTGACGGCGGGTTCGGTTCCGGTGAGCTTGCCGACGGCGCGGGCGAAAATCTCCGCGGGCGTGCGCAGCTGTTCGTCCGTGATGACGACGGGCGTTCGGGGCGTCAGCCGGAACGATCCCGGCAGTTCTTCGACCTCGGCGGGGCGGGGTACGATGCGGACGCGTCCGTCGCAGGCTGCGAATCCCGGCAGACAGGCCTGGACGGCGAAAATCAGGAATAGAAGGTGTTTCACGGTTTGGATTCTGGTTGAGCGGTTAGGGAAGCCCCGCCTGCAAAACGTTTGCAGGCGGGGTGCTTCCGGATAGGGTTATTTGTTGTAACGTACGCCGATGTAGGAGAAGGCGATCTCTCCGGTGGTGATGATCTGGTCGTCGAACTCGCCGTCTTCCTTGCCGCCGGCTTTCTTGTTCGCGGCCGAGAAGCGGATGCATACGTCGTCCTTGCCGAGCAGTTCGAGCGGCAGAGGTACGTTGATGTACTTGTAGCCGGCGCACTGCCAGTAGAGGGTGTAGTTCCAGTTCACGATGTCGGGGACCTGGAATTCGGTGATCGGGTTCCAGTCGTCGCGGTTGTTGTCGCCGTGCTCCGACCAGTCGACCCTGATGTAGCGGGGGCCTCCGATGCTGCGGTTCTGCATGGCTACCTGCATCGAGAGCACATCGGTCGAGATGCCCTGCGTCGAGAAGTGGAGCAGCCATGCTTCGCTGCGGTCGGTTTCGGTGTTCCACCACTGGCACTTGTTGGTCCAGGCCGAGAATTCCGCGCTCGTCAGGTTTCCCTTGCCGTCGTGGTTGGTTCCGGGGTCAGAACACATTTGTTTGCCGTTTTCGACGACGCCGTTTCCGTTGACGTTGCCTTTATTGGTGCCGCCCCAGGGTTTCTCTTTGTCGGGGTTGGATTCGTTGCCGATGGGGCCGAGGTAGCTCGGGTCGCTCACGCCCCAGCCTGCGTCGCCCGATTTCTCGTCGGGATGGGTGAAGGTCAGGTAGCCGTTGTCGCCGGTCGTGGGGCGGAAGATGTGGCTTTCGAGCTTGCCGTAGCGGTATTCGGTCAGGAGGGCCGAGAAGCTGTTCTCGAAATCCTTCTCCAGCGCGATGTCCTCGCGGGTGAGGTGGCGGATCTGGTAGCGGCCGATGTCGCCCATGTCCTTCGATCCCATCCAGACGAAGCGGTCGTGGGTCTCGTGAACCAGTACGCCCGAGATGTTCCCCGAACCGTAGGGCAGCATGCTGCCGTCGCGGCGGTATTTGCAGGTGGTGTTGGTCAGCATGTAGAAACTGTCGCCGTTCTTGTCGCGCACCAGCATCGGGTATTTCGTTTCGCGGTTGGCATTGGTGCTGCGTGCATAGCCTTCGTTGATCGGCGTCAGGCTGCCTTTGCGTACGGGAAGCTCGCAGTCGGCCAGCGTTACCCAGGTGTATACGTCCATGTCGGTCAGCTCGTTGTAGCGCTTCACCTTCTGCGGAATGTCGGCCGCCGAGCCTGACACCGAGGACATGACCATCGCCGAGGTGACTTTCTTGAGAATGTAGCGTTCGGGGTTCGACTCCGCTTCGACCGTGACGCCCTTGAGCAGGATGCGGACCTTGCTGTAACGTTCGAAGATGTTGTCGTCTTCGGTCACGGTCTTGATCATGAAGCCCTGCGAACCGTCGAGGCTCTGGATGTAGGCCGTGCGGTAGGTCTCGGTGTAGTCGATCGAGGTCTGTCCCGTCATCATGTTCTCGCCGTTGTTGCCGTTGCCGATGTCGCTGATGATGCGTCCCTCGATGTAGACGTCCTTGTTGACGATGCCCACCAGGTCGCGCACCTCGCTGAACGAGATTTCGTGCCCGAACTCGTTCTTGGCGTTGGCCTGCGTGAGGTAGACCGTCGAGGAGATGGTCCGGTTCCACCCGTCGCGGTAGCTGAGGGTGATGCGGGCGTTGCGCAGGGCTTCGGGGTCGGCGTTGGGGTCGGTCTGGAGAATCAGGAACCCGTTGCTGATGTCGAGGTCCGAAATCCATCCGCCCTCGTCGGCGCTCGTGTAGACGATCGACTGCCGGAGGTCCTCCAGTTCGAGGTTGGTGGAGAGCTGCGCCGTCGCCTGTCCGCCGTCGCCGAGCACCATGATGCTGCGGGTCGAGAAGTCCAGTTTCGGGGTGATGAAGCCCTCCTGTTTGATGTATATGGTATCCGCGCGGTTGTGGGTCCAGAGGCGGATGCCCTCCATGCGGGGGAAGCCGTCGTTGGTCGTGGCCTGGAATTTGAAATAGTCGTCGCCCGTGAAATGCGTTCCGCGGCCCTCGGTGTCGAGCGTGAGCCATCCGTTGTCGGGATTGATCAGTTCGATGTCGTAGGGTTGGTTGGCGAGGACCGGAATGCTCCCCGTGCCGCCTTTCCAGGGGGCTATGATCTCTTTCTTGTAGGGGCCGAACTCGGAGACGCGGGTCTCTTCGCCGTTGTCTTTTTCGCAGGCCGTGAGCGCCAGCCCGCCCAGCAGCGGGAGCAGCAGCCTTCGGTACAATGATTTTATCTGTTTCATCGTGGTCTGAATTTGGTTTCGCGCATCGGCGGGGGAGGGACGCGCCCTCCCCGCCTGAGCGGTTTATTTGTTACTCTTTACGGCTATGGTTCCGAAACGCATCGGCGAACGCTTGTTGGCCGCCATGTCGGATGTGATCGTGCCCGTGTCTCCCTGGTCCACCGTGGCGGTGTTCGAGGCGATGCACTGCGTGCTCCGGGCCTTGATCAGCAGCGTGACCTCCGGGCGGTTGCGCAGGGCGTCCGGCAGGATGAACACGCGGTCGGCGTAGCCCGGGACGGCGCAGTAGGAGAGGTCTTTGCCGCCTGCTCCCTGCCAATAGACGAACGGCCGGCAGCAGAAGCCCGATTCGGGCAGCACGGTGAAGTTCACCCCGTCGGTCGAGTACTCCACCTGCCAGTAGACGGGGCCGTAGATGCTCGTGCCGCCGGCGTTGCCCTGCGAGTTGGTGAAGTTGAGCGAGAGGTTCGCGCCGGCGCCCTCGGTCGAGAATTTCAGCGCCACGGCGTAGCCCGTGTTTTCGGCGAAGTCCCACCAGTAGGTGTTCTCGAATTTCAGGGCGTTCTTGCCGTTCAGCCCGGCGCTGGTCGTGAGTCCGTTGTACTCGTTGTCCAGGAGGTATTTGGCTGCGGGGTCGGTGCACCAGAGCGAGCCGTTGCCCCTATCCGGGGCGATCGTTCCGTCGGCGTTGGTCCTGACCTCGGCGTTGTTCCAGTTCCACTCGACGAGCGTCTGGCGGTTGGAGCTCGACTCCGAAGCGGCGAGGTCGATCTCCTCCTTTTCGAGCACGCGGACCGAGTAACGGCCGATGTACCCCTCGTTGGTGTAGCCGTAGCGGGGCTGGAGGTCGTGGACGATGACGCCGCTCAACGTGCCCTTGCCTTTGGGCATGCCGCTGCCGTCGCGCCGCCAGGGAGTCTTGTTGTTGACCAGCATCGAGATCGCGCCGCCGTCCTTGTCACAGAGCGTTCGGGGTACGCAGCTGGTGTGGTTGGCCGTTCCGAAATAGCCTTCGTTGACGTTGGTGTAGCTGCCGTCGGGCAGGGCGAATTCCACCTCCCGGAGCGAGACGTAGGTGTAAATGTCCTCGTCGGTGAGCTGGCCGATCGACTTCTCCTTGCGGATGAGGTCGCTGGCCGTTCCGGGCGTCTGGCTGACGATGTTGGCCGCCGTCAGTCCGCTGAGCGTGTAGCGTTCGGGATCGGCCTCCTTGGTGAGGGTCACGCCGTTGAGCGAGATTTTCACCTGCGAGTAGCGTTTCAGCGTGTTGTCGTCCGCCGCGTCGAATTGCAGGCGGTATCCGTAGCAGCCGTCGAGCATCTGCACGTAGGCCGTCTTGGCGTTCACCGTGTAGTCGGTGGCGTTGCGTGCCGTGTTGGGCGTCGTCTCCACGTTGGCGTTGTCCTTGTCGCTGATCACGATGCCCTCGAAGCTGGCTTCGGGATTGTTGATCACGACCTGTCCGCTCTCGCCCTTGATCAGCGTGCGGTAGTCGGCTTCGTAGGTCTGTTCGACGACGAACGGCGCCGCGGGCGTAAGCTCTCCGGCCGTTCCCGGCAGCGAGAAGGCGATCGACGCGCTGCGCGGGCCTTCCGAGTCGTTCTCCTTCACGTCGAACGACAGCACTTTGTCTTCGAGCGTGATGTTCTCGATCCAGTCGGCCGACGCGCCTTCGTAGACCGGCGTGCAGACCACCTTGCCGAGCAGGCTGCCCAGGTTGTGCTTCAGCTCGGCCTTGATGGTCGTGGCCTTGCGCGTGGTCTTGGCGCGGTCGGGCGTGAAGGTCATGCAGGCCTCTTCGGTCGCCTGCGTGACGGTCAGCGTGACGGCGTGTTTCTTCTCCTTGGCGTCGATATAGGTCAGCGTGATCGCGGCCTGCCGTTTGCGCGGCGAGTTGTTCTTCAGGGTGCTGAACGTGACGGCGTCGGTTCCGACGGCCAGGTTTTCGATCCACTCCTCGTCCGGCTCGGGCGTTTCGTCGTCGTCCTCGTCGGGAATCACCGAATAGACGATGGTGTCCCGGATCTGTTTGTAATCCTCCCGGAGGTTGTTGTCAAGCCCGATGCGGAGGTCCCAGGGGTTGCTGAAAATCTCGATGCGGCTCTCCTCCAACGACAGGATGGGGTCTTCGCCCTCCTGCGTCATGCGTACCGCCTGTTCGAGTCCGCCGCGGGTGAAGATGATGTCCACGGCGCGCGGCACGCCGTAGTTGGCGCCGTATTTGAACAGTACGGGGGTGTTTCCCGAGCCGTTCAGGCGGTTGATGGAGGCCCATTCCACGTCTTCCGACAGACGGACCGACCATTCGCCGGTGGAATAGATCCGCACCTGGGTGGAGCCGGCGTCCGAAGTCAGCGTGTATTTGTTGGAATCCACATTCAGCGGCAGGTCCATGTCCGAATCCATTTCGCATCCGGTCAGCAGGAGCAGCGCCGTGACGAGGGGCAGGATGCCCGTGCGCCACGCTTTGTAGATGCAGTCTGTAAGGTTATTTTTCATCGTTGTGTTTTTTTGTTCGTTCCGTCGGCCTTACATGCCGTATTCGTTATAGGCCTTGTTGTCGAGTGCGCCGCCCGAATAGACGACCTCCTTGTCGGGGATCGGGTAGTATTCGTGGCAGGGGAGCATGTTGTCCTTGAGCGTCGGGTAGTTGGTGTATTCGTAGGTCATCTGATACCAGATTCCCCAGCGTACCAGGTCGAACTTGCGCTGGAATTCGCCCAGCAGTTCGCGTCCGCGCTCCTTCTGGATCTCCTCCAGAAGCGCATCTTTGTTCTTGAAGACGTAGGCGGTGGTTCCGGCGCGTTCCCGGACCATGTTCAGGTAGCGGACGGCCTCGTCGGAGTCCTCCGTCTCGGCGTAGCACTCCGCCATCATCAGGATGGCGTCGGCATAGCGGAATACCTTCTGGTTGGAGAAGTCGGCGGTGTTCTGCATCCCCGGACACCAGAATTTCGGGCCGAGCCACGGACGGGTTCCCACGCCCGAGAAGGGCTTGCCGTCGTATTCCCACGCCATGTTCAGCGTTTTGCGCTTGTCGTTGCTTTTTTTGGTCTGGAGACCGTCGCAGAAGTAGCTGTTGGGGCGCATGGAGGTCCAGGTGGTCATGCCCGTGCCCATTTCGGGAATCTCCACGCCGTCGTAGATGCCCTTGCCGTTGTGGTACGGAGTGGTGATGGCTACCACGTTGGTCGTGACGGACAGTCCGCCGGGCGTGTAGGTGCGCTGCACCTCGAAGATCGACTCCGGGGTGTTCTTGTTGCGGAACATGATGTCTTCGAGCGGATACTGTTGCAGGTCGCCGTAGATTTTCTCCAGTTCGCCGAGCGCCTCGAGGGCGTCGTCCCAGCGGTGGTTCCACTGCGCGAGCTTGGCAATCATCATCCAGCCCATCGCGGCGCCCATGCGGTTGTCCGCGACCTCCGACGAACGCACCTGGTCCATCGAGGGCACGTAACGCTGCAATTCGTCGATCAGGTAGTCGCGGGTCTCCTTTGCCGACATGCGGCCCATGTGGGCGATCTCCTGCATCACCTGTTGGTCGGCGACCTCCTTGGTGTAGAAGGGCACGTCGCCGAAGATGCAGGTCAGCAGCCAGTAGTAGAACGAGCGGATGACCACGCCTTCGGCCAGCAGCGGCAACTTGTCGGCTTCCGAAGACTCCTTGATGTCGTTCAGGGGCGAACGTTCGATGGCGGCGATGGTCGAGTTGCAGTACATGACGCCCTTGTAGCACTGGGTCCATATCTTCTGGCCGTTGAGCGGCTTCGCGGGGGATATGTCGAGCTGGGCGTCCTTGGTCCCCGAAGCGATGTACATCAGGTCGGTGACGCCTTCGGTCATAATCAGGAAACAGTAGTCGTAGATGCTGTTGATCGGTATGTAGCAGGCGTTCAGGCCCGCCAGGCATTGCGCCCGGGTCTTGTAGTACTCCTTGGGCCCTACGAACGACGTGGGGTGTTCGTCCAGGTCGCACGCGCTGAACAGCAGGGCGGCGGTTGCCGTGGCTGCCAGCAGGTATTTTTTCAGGAAACTGTATGATTTCATGGTCTTGGCTGTTAGTATCTGATCTGGAGGCTGAAAATAATGGTCCGGGGCTTGGGATAGGCGCCGATGTCGACGCGCCGCAGGGCCGAGTTGGAACTCGATGTCGAAACGTCCGGGTCGAATCCGTTGTATTTCTTCCACAGGTAGAGGTTCTCGCCGCTGACGCTTACGCGGATGTCGCGCAGGCGGTTTTTGGTGACCTTGCGCATGTCGAACGTGTAGCTCGCGGAGATGTTCTTCAGCCGCAGGTAGCTTGCGTCGTGCACCAGCCGGTCGCTGGGCAGGGCGTCGTAGCTGCCGGCCATCGGCAGGTTCGAATTCGGGTTGCGGACCGGATGCCAGGAGTTCTGCATGTACTTGTATTGGTTGGTATAGGGCGAACCGTTGCCCATCCAGAGTTCGGCGACGTTGTAGATCTTGCCGCCGATCGAGTAGTTGAAGAAGAAGCTGAATGTGAAGTTATGGATGTTGAACGTGTTCTGGATACCGCCGTAGAGGTCCGGGTCGGCCGATCCGAGGTAGACCAGGTCGTCGCTGTTCAGCGCTCCGTCGTGGTTGATGTCCTGATAGCGGGCGTATCCGGGCTTGAAGGTGTTGCCGCTGGCCGAGGCGTAGGCCTTGGTGATCTTGTTGCGCTCGACCTCTTCCTGGTTGTGCCATACGCCGCCGTAGCGGAATCCCCAGAGGGCGTTGAGCGTGTAGCCCTTCTTGTAGCCGTACATCATGTAGGTGGTTCCCGACGACGACGGCGACGAGTAGGCTGTCACGAAGTCTTCCGAGGCGATGTCGTCCACCATCTGCCTGTTGCGCGACAGGGTGAGGGTCGTCGACCACTGGAATTTCGGACGGACGATGTTGCGGCTTTCGACGGTGAGTTCCCACCCCTTGTTGGTGGTGCGTCCGGCGTTGGCGAAGTAGTTGGTGTAACCCGTCTGCGAGGCTACCTGTACGGTCAGCAGCAGGTCGCGGGTCTTGATCAGATAGGCGTCGGCCGTGACGTTGAGCCGTCCGTCGAACAGCGAGATGTCGGCTCCGAGAGTATACTGGTCGGAGGTTTCCCACGTCAGGTCGGGTGATGCCAGACGCGACGGGTAGACCGCCAGTTGCTGCGTGCCTCCCATCAGGTAGCCGCTCGTCGAGTTGCCGACGGCTGCCAGCGA
>ERZ779850.2691-NODE-2691-length-13870-cov-41.308288_pt1 | contig 13870 bp, 12 predicted proteins | sample MGYA00511249_ERZ779850 | MGnify/ENA primary metagenome ERZ779850 (study PRJEB29588, sample SAMEA2162475) | human gut metagenome | biome: human gut; feature: human-associated habitat; material: faeces | place: Denmark | collected 2008/2010 ...
ATTCTATTTTAATAACTTATATTTAAATCGTCTCGTTTTAACGGGACACTAGTGAGGCAAAACATTGATAGACGATGGCATTGTCTTTGTCAAGAGTTCTCTAAAAGGTGTCGATATATGTGAACACGAAATATGCTCTATCCGATAATCAGATAGTGCTTCTAATTCACGAACAGCGGCCTGTCGCATTAAAATTGTTTCTTTTCCTAAACCTGTATGCGATAGAACTTCTGATAGTTTGTTTGCTCCATCACAAGTTACAGTTCTATTAATACTTTGATACAATGAGTTCTTGCCAAATATGTCAATGTCATATGTAAAAGGATGTGTACTTGACATGTACTCTTTGCCGTCATGTCCAGTATATTGACCTCTAAGATTACATACTTCCCTCTCTATAACCTTATTAATGCGAACGAGTTTTTCTTTTTTGTTAATTTCGTTGTTATCTAGATACACCATAAAGAAGTATATCAGTAAGAAGCAGAAAGTACTGCCAATCATTATTACCGACTTCGTTTCAAACCACCAAATGCATAGGCACAATATAGCTATGGCAAAGAAAATTAATTTGCCACAAAAGAACATAGAACTTCTTTGTTCTGTTCGCTTTATATATACTTTATTCCTGCAAAGTTTGCTCTTGTAATATTCTAAAGGCTCTTTCATTTTGTAAAGAATTTTAATATTTTAAAAGAACATCCTGATATTAGTTCTATCATGAAATATTCATTTTTTGTGCAAAGATAGCAATTAAATTATAACGGTCGTTATAAAATTAGATATATTTTATTTATTTATAGTATTTTTACATTTGCAAGGTCAAAAACTAATGTAACATCCATGGACATCTCTCATTAGAAATATTTGAGTATATACTAATCCAATCAGTATGGCAAAGTATTCTATTATTCCTTAAAAACTTTTATGTGATCGACATTATGTACGAACGTATCAATGAGCAAAGAGGCCTTGCCAGACATGCAACATGGTGTATAATTTTGTAAAATCTGAACTTGCTATTTCTGCTGCCCTGTAGTAGAGTGTGCGGATGGAATATAGGTGTTAGGTACAAAACACCTATATTTCCATCATGCCAGTTATCATTTGGAGAAATCGAGGTCTTTTTGATTGTTGATTGCGGAACTCTATAAAGTGCTTGGTGACATTGCTATAAGTTTTTATAGTGAATTGCGTTTATTCTTTCTTAGTTATCAGTTGGATATTCTCAAATTTTAGAACAAAGTCTTTCCCTTATCAATAATAAGCACCATTTGATAGGCTCCAGAACTCTGTTTTACGTATAGTGATAAATATCTCCTCAGATTAATATACTTCAATGTACTAGAATTTAAGAAGAGCCTTTTTCCTTTGGGAAAGATTTTGCAATTTTTCGACCAACAAATGATGGTTATTTATGTTTCAATATAAAAAACATGAATTATTACCAGAAATGTCACTTTCTTGCAATATGTGTCTGATATAATAATAGCAGTTCTGTTTGCCTTCTCCTGCGTATAGAGGCCATCTTGCGCCTTTGGTATCTGCAAAAGTCCAGATATTCTTGTCTGATGTCTCTTCTCCCTTGCTCTATCATGTGTAAGAGACGGCTCTTCGGAAATCGTCTGTTCCCTAAAATCTTATAGGGTCCGACATTATAGGCAAGTACGGCAAGGATTAATGAGTCCTTGCCATACTTGCGGAACATGGCGCATAACTTGGTGAGGTCTGAGCGCAACAAGGAATCGGCTTGCTGATAAGTGAGGTTCTTCTTGAACTTCTCGTGCGGCAATATCCGATGTCCCCATCCGATATAGGGATAGTTGCGCTTGATGTCGTGCCATCCCTCATAATACTTGATACAGCGCACGGCTCGCTCAAAGGGAGGCAAAGCGAAAATGCCCAAGTCGGCTTGGCTTGGGCTGTCGTTGGTGGGTGTCTTGTTCTGCGCCATGATGCTTTGGCACAGCAGCAAGAGCGTTAGGAGAATGTATGTCTTTATCTTTTTTATCATGGACGTTGTTTTTGTTTTGGGGATGTCATTGTTTTGTCACTTGGCATTCTTCTTGTTGAATATCTCTGCTATCATGGCTTTCACGTCCTCACCAACTTGCACGAAGTTTTTATAGAGGATGCGCTCACGCTCATCACGGCTCTTGAAGGTGTAGAACTTGGGCAGTGGCATATACTCGCTTTCTTCTTTCTTGATGTCTGCCATATTAAAATCGGTCTTGCAATAGAACTTACTGGTCTTGAACTCGTCGCTTTCCTGTATGTTCATACTGCCATTCATGCCGGTCTTGGTTGCCACAAAGTCCCTTGCCGTCTGTCCGCAGATCCATCCAGTCGGCATGTCCGAGATTTTACTGGCTGGTACAAGACTGTCCATATTCTCATTCAGGTTGATGCTCGTCTTGTCTCTATCGATGGTCACGCCTTTCTTCAGTTGCACCACTTTTCCAAAAATGTCAGAGGATAGCCATTCCAGAGTTTCCTTGCTTCGTGCCGAACCGCTCACCACATTGCCTACGGTGGTGATGATCTTCTGCATACCCACCTTTCCGTAGTCTGCTTCCAACTGTGGCAGTTCCTGGAATCCCAAGGCTACGCTCACCTTGTTGCTTCGGGCTGTACCTATCAGTCGGTCTATCTTATGGAAGTAGAGTGTAGGCAACTCGTCCACGATGATGCTCACAGGGATGTTCTTGCCTTGCCCTGTGTTCACTCGTGTCACCAGTCGGTTGAGGATTAGGGCATTCAATGCTCCGATGATGCTCTCCATCTCTGGGTCATTGGCTATCAGCAGATAACTCGGATTCTTCGGGTCACTGACTTTCAGGTCGAAGTCATCTCCATCTTTATGAAATATCCAATAGCTTTCCTTGGTGGCAAGGCGTGAGGTATAGACACGCAGTGTACCAATCATACCTTCCAACTGCTCCATTGCCTTGTTCTTCAAGGCGGTCTGGAACGGTCCCAACAAGGGTGCTACCTCATTGTCGGTCTCCAATACATTGAAGATGGTCTGGTAACTCTCGTTCAGGAAACTCAGAATATGGGGCATATCGCTGTACTTGCCCAACCAATAGGCTGGCTCCACTTCTTCTCCTGCATGGTTAAACACCTTACCGGTCGGCTTCATCTGCATGGTCTTCGGGTCAAGTACTTTCTCTGCTATTAACATCTTGCCGTCCTTGTCGTATGGCTCTTTGCCATAGTTGATGAAGAAGTAGATACAGGCGGCGAGGAAGTTGACGGCTGATGTCTGGAAGAACTGGTCGCTACCGCCTCCTCCTTCCTTCTTGCCTTTTTGCAGTGATTCTAGCAGTGTTTCTGCGGTCTCACTCGCTGCTGCCAAGTTATTGATATACTTCTGCTGTATCGGATTCACTCGCTTGGAGTATTCCACATCCACAAAGTTGATGATGTTGAACTTGCAGCCTTCTGGTAGTTTACCCAACTGTTGGTTCTTCTTGTAGTGGTAGTACAACTTGGTTGCCAAGGTCGGAAACTTGTAGTCGTAAACGACCATGGCAAAGCCTTTTGCACTATGCTGACGGATGAACGGCTCGATGATGGAGAAGGTCTTACCGCTACCAGGTGTACCCACTACCCAGGTGCCTCGGAATGGGTTCACGATGTTTACCCATCCCTTGCGGAATTTGCCCTTATAGTAGTAGCGCATGGGGATATTCACGCTGTATTTGTTATATTCTTCCTTCTGGCATTGCTCAAAAGACTCGTTCTCAAAATTGAAACGGTCTTTCATCAGTCCTTCTTTCAGGAACTTCGAAATGTTGTCCAAGGCTACATGCACCAGCACCGTTCCGATGATGGTTGTCACCATATAGAGAATGGTGTTCAATCTTAGGGCATAGAGACGAGTGTCCATCGCATAGCCGAAGAGCCACACGGACACTACCAGCAGTCCCACGCCACCCACCAGTGGGTACAGCACCTGCTTTCGGGCATCAAATTCCAAGTGTTTTTTGTTTCTCGTGCCTACACAGGTGATGCACACTAACAAGAACGTCACCACCTTGCAATACACCAAGTTCCCATCATGGTAGATAAACCACTGCTTGATGCGGTCGTGCAGGTCACACACCACACCACAAAAGCCGTCTATCGCCCTTGGGTCTATGGCATACTCAAAGAACTCCATCAACACGGATATGTAGATGACCGCCCTGAATATCTTGTAAAATCCTTGTAGCTCCTTGCTTTCTTCCATTGGATATGATTGCTATTTTAGAAAAATCGGATTGAATGAGTCGGCTGACAGCACATCGCTATAGTTCACTTTCAATGAGATGGTGCGACCGCTGATTTGGTTCTCCGTCATTTCGATGGTTAATTGCTTGTCATTCGGGAATGTCATTTTCTGAATGACTATCACATTGCGGTAGCCATAGCGGAAACGCTTGGTCTGCTCCAACGTGAAGACTGGATGCAACTCTACCATCTGTGAGTTGGTTGCCTTGGCGGTCTTTTTATCCGTCAGCTTCAATCGTATTTGGTCTATATCAAATGGCACGTCTGTCTTGTTCTCCACCGAGAAGTCCAAGAAGAAATAGTCGCCCGACGAATAGATGTTGTTCAGTCGCATCACCATTTTATGGGCTTTGGTCTTCACATTGTTCACATGGGCTTCCGAACTCCAAATCTCACGAGCATAACGAGCCATGTCCGTAGAGGATAATGTGACCGCAGGATTATTATAGGCATTCTTTTCTATCTGTTGTATCTCCTTATCCGTCACTGCCTCTTGCAATCTTGTTGTATAGAGCAGCGCATACTGGGTACGGTAGCGTTCTGTCACAATGGTCACGATGGCAAGCACTTCACCATCTTCATGCAGTCCCTCCTTGGGCTTCAGTCGCACGGTATTGTTGATGGGTTGGTCTCCTGCTATCTTGTCGGTGGATATATCCACAAAGCGGATGGGTTCGCTTGCCGTAATGACTGTAGTCACCTGCTCGTTCACGGTCAGCTGCTCCATCTCCTGGTAGGTGCTGGGCTGATAGCTCTCCGCACTGGTTTGTTGTGCCATCAGGGGAGTGGCACTTATTGCACACATCATGAGTGCGCCAATGGTCTTCTTGATATTCATATGGGCGTAATGTTTACTTTGTTGTGTTTAATATTTACTTGCTCTTGGTATCTTTGCTGTTTATCAGATACACAAAGGTGCCATATTTCAGTTTCACCTTGTTCTTCTTGATAGCTTTACCTATGGCATTGCTTGTTTTCTGATAAGCATTCTGCATGGTCTGCATGCCCCACTGCGAAAAGCTGCTGCCAGTATTGGTGGTATTCATATCCACATTCCCGGTCACGGCTCCGCTTGCCACATCCTTGGTGGTCTCACGGAACTGGCTGCTTGGCACATACAAGCCTTCCAAGCCGTCTGTATCATAGAGTGACAGATTGATTTTCACTATCTCATCATCCACCAGCACACTTTTTACCGTTCCTTTCACTCGTTGCGAACTGAAACCGCTCATGGTGGCATACAGGTATGCGCCTTTCTTCACCACCATTTCACCGATTTCCACATCATCTAACAGTCTCAAACGTACACGGCTTCCATCAACGGCTTTCACATTCTCGTCAATGATAGCCTTGATGAGTGTAGGCTCTTTCTCATTCACTGCCAATGTGTTGAAATAGTCTGAGGATGTCTTCACCTTTTTCACCACCTCACTTGGCTTGTCATTCTCGTCTGCTTCCTTTCGGGCATTTTCATTCACCTTGATTTTGCCCTCAATATTGATACCGCCCTTGGCTGTAGCTGTTGTTTCATCGGATGCTGTTGCTGAAGACGATGAGTTCTGTTGCGTGGCTTGCTGTCCTTTCAGTCTTGCTTCGGCAAGTGCCTTGTTCAACTCCGCCAACGCAGCATTCTCTCTTTGTCGCTCATGGGCTTCTTGCGCTTCTCTCGTTTTCTCCAGTTCAGCTTGCCTCTTGGCTTCGGCATCCAACTGTTGCAGTTCTGCATCCGAATACTTGCTTTGGTATTCTTCTTTTTCTTGCTCATTGTCTCGGTCTATATTCTCCACGGCACTATGGTCTTCTATCTTGCCGTAGGCGTTCAACATGTTCTCATACTTGCCTCCAATACCGTCACCGCCCTTGATATGAGCTTGTGGAAGGTTCGGATTCAGATATTCCGTGGTCTGCATATTGGCATCCTTTTTCTCCGCCACCTTGGTATCAAAGAGGTCGAAGATGAAGTAGGACGCTCCGAGCAGTGGGAGATAGACAATCGCAGGTAGCATGTACTTGGGTTGTCTGAAATTGATTCTTTCTGTCAGCTTCATCGTTATTTGTCTTTATGAGGATGGCGTGCATCCTCATTGGTTCTTACTATGTTCTTTGCATTCCCCATATTCTGATGGCGAGCCTTTATCAGCGAGTCCTGCCGCTCCGTGGCGGTGCGTCGCTCTCCCTGATAGTGATAAGCTCTTGCCATGCGATAGATGTTGAAACTGAAGCTCACACCCACAAATCCGAACACGATGACCAAGAACATTGTCTTGTGCAAGTCGGCAAATTTCTGCACCTTGGCTGCAGCCTTGTCGATTCTGCACATCTTGGCAAACTTCCTTCCAGCTCTCACGTCTCGCTCATAGCGTTCCTTGTATTTTGGGTCGTCCTTGTCGGGCATCTTCTCCCCAATGAGCATCTGCTTAAATCCTTTTGTGTTCATCGTTATTTCTTTTTACTTTTTTACCTTTTTACCCTTTACCTTTAATAGTTGCTCTTCGTCTTCTGGTCAATATCCTTGTTGAGCAAGGTCCTCCAGTTCACTATCAGCAATCCATGTGGGTTGTTGTCAGTCCTCGGAACTCGTTTTAGTTGTCCTGCCGTCACCAGTTCACGGGTCAGCACATTGGTTCTGCGCTCGATGCGCTGTCTGCCGTAGTAGGTAAACTCCATCTTTTCCTTGTCAAACTTGATACTGTCACAGAAGATGCTGAACACGGCACTTGTTCCCATGATGTTGGAATAGAAGCCCTTCTCCTTCAGTGTATTGTACTGCGCCAGTCCTGTCTCATCCACCAAGTACATGGCTTTCTCCATCGTGTATTTGATGTACTTGTCATCTGGTGCCAATGTGAAGAAATAATGATGGAACATCTCGATATGGCTCTTTGCTTCCACATCCAATGTCTCATCCATCGTCGTACGCTGCACCAAAATTGGTACATTGCCGTCCAACACATAGATTTTATTCTGTGCATCCACCACCATATTCTTCGCCGTCCAGATGCTACTGATACTTATCAGCACGCACCCAACAAGAAACAGGCTACAGATGATAGTCACCAACTTCACCTTATTCTCTAAATTCTTGATTATCATTGCTATAACGTTTTTTACCTTTTTCACTCTTTTACTTTTTTACCTTTATCAGTGCATCACATGGGCAAGTGTCCCCTGTGCCGACATTTTGGCTTGCTGTGCCACACCCTCACCGAAGTTTCTAGTAGAGAATGCGGTATCGCCCTCTGGTATCATCCATGCCGCAAGGTCTGGAACCAAGTTCAGACACTTCAATGCCACGATACTTGCCGCCATCAGATACCCTGCCGAGAAGAACGAGTTCTGCAGATATGCTGCCATCGTCTGCTCACTGGCGGTGATAGCCGTCAGGTTCTCCACCTGTATGCAGAGCACAATGTCGAAAAGTAGCAGCACGTAGAAGCCCACGAAGTATAGCATCGCTCCATAGAAATGCACGGTCAGATACCTTGTCAGCCACTTCGCCCAACTGCTTTCCCGTTTCGGCAGTAGCGAGAACGCCCATTGTATCGGTCCAAATATCGTCAGCATTCCCAACAGTATCTGTTGACAATAGATAGTGCTCCACCAACCGATACGGAAGACGATCAATGCTATCAGCATTACTATCTTGTCAATGTTCACTACGGCTCCTGCAGTCAGTGAGGTAAACCACAGCTTGGCTGCGTCCTTTTCCATGTTGGTCACTTCATCCACACCTGTCTGCTCCATGGTCGATTCCACCAGATTCGGGTCTGTTGTTCCCTTATGAGCAATGTCTGCCTGGGCTTGTACGTTGGTGTACATCGTGTCTCTGGTGTAGATGAGCTGCTGAACTTCCGTAAACTTGTCCTCTATCTGTGTGGCTTCCGCCTCATATAGGTCATGGGTATAACTTCCAATGGAGTTTGGTATGTAACTCAGAAAGTCCAGTACGCACCAATTGCTGCCACTGTTCGTCATGCCTGTATCGGCAGGTGGGTACCACCAACAGAGGATGATGCTTATCACCAATGGCTTGAATAGTTTCATCACATCCAGTGGCTCATGCTTCACCATCATCTTGTAGGCCATGTTCGCTGCCACCACGATAGAGAAGAGGGCTGCGAGTGCCATACACATTTGAACGACCCACCAAAAAGGCCCATTCGAGCCTGTGAAAGTAGCGTCGCACAGGAACTCGTTGGTCTGGAAAATCACGTCATCAATTTCTTCTTCCAAGATGTTGATGCCGAAGTCGGATAATATGCTACTGTTGTCTGCCATAACTCCTTATCTGTTTATTTTCAAATCATTGTCATCCTCATTCGAGCCGTTATTACTGCCAGAAGATGTGTTGTTTCTCACTGCCATTCCTGCCTCTCGCCATTTGCTGGATGCACTGCTGATGATACTTCGTTTGTTGGCGGTCTGGTAGTTGCCGTTTGCTGTCAACAATTCCTTGGTCTTGCTGGCATTCGAAATCTGCACCAGTTGCTTCACAAGTGTCTCGTTCTGTTTTGCCACATCTGCATAAATCTGTAGGTACATCTTCTTACGCTTGGCATTGGGCATATAGGCATCCTTGGTGGCTTTGATGGCTGTCTCATAGACATGATAGTATTCCGTCCAGCGTTGCTTGTCACCGATGGATCCGCCTACAGACAGGATGCGGTCGATGTTCTTCTTGAAGGCATCCATCTTGCTGTTTATCTTGCTTCCTTCCACCTTCCATGCCAGATCCACCTGTCGGTCTGCCATATTCAATGCCTCAATCTCTGCTCTCTTGGTCAGGGCAGAGTCGATGGCTTCGGCATATTCCACTTGATTGTAGGCTCCGATTCCTGTCGTTGTACGAAAACCGAGTTTGTTCTTACTCGCAGCCGACTTCTTGTAACTGCTGTGCAGTAACTGATAGTACAATTCTGGTGACAGACTACCACTACCGATTTCCATCACCGTTATCTGGTTCTTTTTCGAACTGTCATGATTGTATGTTACACCACTTTGGGCATTGCCGCTGATGGCGACTCCCAACATCAACATGATGGTTCCTATTCTTGTTTTCTTTCTATCCATGCCTATACATTATTATATATGAGATTATAAATTCTTCGTTCTCTCAATATCCGAGTTTACCTGCCACTCGCCACCGACCGAAGGCATCTTCCAGTATTTGCTGCTTGCTTTTGGTTCGGTAAACCTTTTCTTTCCAATAGCCGATGCGCACTTGGATATATCGCCACGACTCAAAGTAGCTTTTGTTCAGATGCTTCTCTATATTGTCAAGCGAGGTGTTGATGCTTTCCAACACCACAAGAAGGTCTGCCGTAGAACACGCTGCCGCTCCTGTGGCATACAGCACCAAGTCGCTCACGCTTTTGTAGAGGTATTCGCCTTCATTTGCGATATTCTCTATGGCTCGTCGGTTGATGCCTATCAGTATGGTATCGGCAAGCGAGATGCGCTTTCGTTTGATGACTTTTTTGTTGTAGTCATCCAACAGCTTCTTATAGTCCGATATTCTGTCGCTCACACCCTCGTAGGTGGAGTACACGTTCAAACTGGTTCGTAAACTTTGATATAGCACATCTATCACATCGAACGCTCTGGTGTACTTATCCAGGTCCACGTTCAGTTCCTTGTATGCCTTGGTCTCGTCCTTACTGTAACCGTGCAACAGTTTGTTGCTGTATTCCAAGGTGCTTCGTGCAAGCAACAGGCTCCGCTGTTTCTTGTGGTCATTGATGTAGGCTTCTACGCTGGCAACATCAAATCCCCATTGGGCGAATATTTTAGAGGGGAGGGCGAGGAGCAAGATTGCTATCAGCAATGTTCTCACAATATCCATTCGTCGCTTCTTGCTCACTGGCCCTGCAACCCTCTCCGCTGCATCAGCCTTGTATTCTTTTCTATTTCTCATTTTCATTGTCTTCATCATTAAACTTGCCGTGATAATCATCTGAGTGTTTGGTGTCAGCAGCTTTCCTTAACCAACGTTTCTTGCATTTTTCCACAAGGCTCAATCGTCGTCCTTCGTCAGCATTGATATGTGGAGCGATGTCCATCAGCACGTCGATGATGTTGCGCTTGTAGTGCATCATCTTCTCCAACGATACCAAGTCTGCGTATATCTTGGTGATTCTGCTGTCCACCTCCCTGGCTATCTCTAATCTGTCGCTCGACCATAGCAGATGGAAGGTGTCATCGGTGTTATTGTCATCGGCAGGTGCGCTCTTGGCATATTCGGTGGTTATCTTGCACGACGGATATTCCTTTGCGATTTCCGAGATGCGCTTGTTCACCTCGTTCGCCTTCTCCAGCTCGGTCTTGCTTGGGTCAAGTGTTATCACATCCACTACCGAGGTGTTGGTGTATTCCGATGTCAGCTCCCAACTGATCTGCAGAATAGCTCTGTGTATCTTGATGCCCAAGAAGTATTTTGGTTTTCGGGCGATCTTCAATGTTGCCTTGAAGGTGATGATGCCGTTGATGTTGGGCATAGTGGCTTTTCTGATGTAAGTATAGCCGCTCCATGTTCCTTCCCCTTGCCAAGTCAGATTATAGGCACTCTTGCAGTCGTTCATAATGGCTGGTATGCGATAGTAGTCATCAGTTGCCACCTCATTGTCTTTTCCTGCCTCTGCCTTGGCTTCCTCTATTTCCCTTTGTTTCTGTTGCCATGTGGCAAGTTCTTTGTTCAGTTGTTCGATGGAAGCCTTGTTCTTGTTGTATTGCTCCCGATACTTGGCTGCATCTTCCACACTTGCATTGGCGATTTGCTTGACAAGTGACTTGTTCTCGGCTTCCAACTGACTGATTTGAGATTGCAGAGAGGCTATCTTGGCATTGGCTTCCTGCTCTTGTTTATACAAGTCCGAGAGGTCGAGGGTGTTTTCTGTCACCGATGTTGTCATGGCGCATTTCTTGCTATGGTCATTCAGCGAACCTCCACAACTCTTGCATTTGTATTGTGTGGTGCCTTGCCCCAACTGCACACCGTCGCTGCATGTCACACTAATGGTCACGCTCTCGCATCCCTTCAGTTTGGCGGCATCGGTTGCCTGATAGTAGTTGCGTGCATCACTGCCTATATAATAGGTATAGCCTTCCTCGTTGTCATTCCATTCGCTCAACCGGGCTTGCAGTTGTGCCTTGAAGGTGTTCAAGTCCATCGAGTAGGAGTCGAAGACTGCCTCATACACTTCTTCTGTTCTGTTCCAACTCTTGTCCACCTGTATCTCGTAGGCGTATGCCTTCTGTTTCTGTCCTTTTTTCTTGCTACTGATGATGTAGCTGTTCAACCAATAGCTGATACTGTAGGTAAAGCCATCATTCTGGTTGTTGAGCTGTTGCACCCTTGTTCTTGACCATCCTGCATGATTCTCCGAGTTTTGCAGGATGGCTTCCTTTTGGCTATTGTTGGGATAGAAGTTGGCATCCTTGGTGTTGATTCTGTACCAGTGGTCGCCTTTCAAGATGCTGTTGTCATCGGTGGGCGGTACATAGTCGCACAGTTTTTCTCGTCCTTGGTCTCGTCGGGCGATATACCATCTTTGCGTGTAGTAGTTTCCTGCCGTCTCATCCAGATAGTCCGTCATCCATGAGGTGAGGTTATAGTTGGCAAGAGAGAAAAGTCCTGCCACGTTGTCCTTGCCTCCAATCATGCCCAAGAGGGTGTTGCCTACGCTCTTGTCGAGACTTTTGAACAGCGAGGAATAGTTATCCACAATGTCGATGGCTGCACTGAGCTTGCCTTGGAAGAGGTCGTTGAACTGGCTGCTCTGCAACAGGGCATTGCCGATATTGTTCATTCCTGCTCCTGCAAGGTTGGCTCCTGCCTTATACAGATTGTCGATGTCGGCTTTCAGATTGTCCACTGTAAAATTGCCTGGCACCTTCGACAAATCGTCCAACATCTTCTTCCAATCCACGTTGCCAATCTCTGAAAGTTTCAGTATGGCAGCTATCTCCTGGTTGATTTGTAGAAAGGCGATGTCCGAGAATGTGAGGGTGTTGTTTGTTACCACACTCTCAAACTGCATGCACAGGTTCTTGGTGTCGTCACATATCTTCATCAGATAGGTTCCCCAATACAGGGCAGTCTGTGGACTTTTCAGCATCATTCCTGCCACCGTCCATATCTTCGGCATAATTTTGCCCGACACCATGTTGTAGATACGGCGGTAATAGTAGTTCTCTGTGCTACTGTTCCAGATGCCCAAATCCGTCATAGCCTTGCGTTCCAAGAATTTTGAGGCGAAGATGCCGGCACTTGCCACTTCTGCTGCATTATAGTGCTTCAATATGTTCTGCACCTGCTCGTTATAGTATGCCTCTGCCACGGCTTCCGTTCCGTATGCAGCTGCCATAGCAGCCACCGTCTGCTTGTCATAGTTCACGCTGTAGTACTGTGCGTCAGCCTTTGCCAACACACAGACTATCAGCATTATGATGGATAGAAGTCGTTTCATCTTTGATTACTTTTTATTTTTGTTCCCTAAATTCAGTACTTTTCCTGCCTGATTTACCTTTTGAGCAAAAGCGAGGCTCTTGCTGATACCACTTGCATCCCAATCCCTGCAATAGGCTTCGATAGCTTGTTGGTGGTTGCATTTCAACACTCGCTTGTAGAGTTTTAATGCTTCCTTCTCCGCTCGTTCCGTGGTGTAGGTCATATAGCACTCATGCGGTTCTTCCACACCATACACATTGCTGGTCTGTCCTCGTCTGATGAACACTTCACGAAAGAAACTGCGTCCTTCCTTATTCTCCAAACGGTTAATGGTGAAGATTTTCTTGCAGTCCACATCGGTCAAACCGAGTATAGCCTTGATGGTGTCAAAGCGTTCCTTGAACTTGCTCTGGTCGAGCAGCATCACCACATCCGAGTTGTTGATAATGGCTTCCTTCACTATCTCGCTGCCGATGATGTCCTGTATCTCCTGTGTCACCACACCCACGCTTGCCCAGAATTTTCTGGCGGTCTTATACAGATATTTTATGTATTCCGCCATCATGGGCGAGGCGATGGCTTTCCATGCCTCCTCGATGATGAGCATCTTTCGGTTCTTTTTGATGCGCATCTTCTGCAGGAACACGTCCATGATGATGAGCGTCACCAGTGGAAAAAGCAGTGGATCATGTAGGCTAAGCACCCAGCGCCTTGCCATATTACTATGGTAGGTTTCCAAATGCTCGCCCCCGAACCGGACTTACACATTTCGGCGTATCCGGCTCTCCATTAATTCTATCAGTCTATACTACCGTAATGGACTTTCTTATGGCAGCTACGACATAAAGCTATCGTCTTACGCTTGCGTGCAATCATGTGGCGTTCCCAATCTTCCTTTCCTTGAAGGTCTTTGAGTTTTCTCACATGGTGCATATCAAGTTTTACGTTTTCCTTTCCACACAATTCACAACGGTTTGCCTTTAATCTGTCGATAAGACTTGTTCCGTGGTAAAAGTATTGAACAGGTAATCTGTCATAGCAATCTCCATATTCTTGTTTCTTACGCTTGAACCCATCGTGGTAAAACTGCCTCTTTAAGGTTTGTCCTTTTCTGTTCTTATAGCTTACTGTGAACACTCCGTCTTTCTT
>ERZ779850.2700-NODE-2700-length-13823-cov-2.275857_pt1 | contig 13823 bp, 14 predicted proteins | sample MGYA00511249_ERZ779850 | MGnify/ENA primary metagenome ERZ779850 (study PRJEB29588, sample SAMEA2162475) | human gut metagenome | biome: human gut; feature: human-associated habitat; material: faeces | place: Denmark | collected 2008/2010 ...
CCGCCTGAAACGCTGCCGTCTTTCCGGCAGAGGTCAGGGGAACATTGTATACTGAAGCAGAATACGGATCTGCTTTGATCCTTTTCCGTCACAGGGCCGGGAATTCTCCTGCCCTGGAAAGCCGGAGGTAAAAAAAGACCGCCGGGGCAGGCGGCGGTCTTTGGGTAAGGAGTGGAGAAGAGTTTGGAAGATGTGTCTTGGTTTTCTATGTGTTCCGCTTAGTAATATGCAAACAGCGTGCCATTAAAAAAGGATTCTGGGGCTGCGCAGGAAAAAGTTCCGGTTTACCCCTGCCGTGCCAGGAATGGGGCGGTTTCTTCACCCTCTCCTGATACGCCGAAGGCCGCCGGGGAACGCCGGCGGCCTTTCTGACAGAGGGGGTAGGGAGTTTTCAGGGATGTTCACTTTTTGATTATGCAAAACGTGTGCCATAAAACCGTTTATCTTTCACTCCGGGTGAAAATTTCTGTTTTTCAGGGGCAGACAAAAAAGGAGAGACCGCCGGGCAGGCGGCGGTCTCTGGGCAAGGAGTGGAGTAAGATATGGAAGATGTATAACTCGGTCTTTGTGTGTTCCACTTCTATATAAGCAAACAGCGTGCCATCCCTGCATCCTCCCCGTAAACTGGCTGCGCTGCCGCCGGCGGGGCTCCCTATCCGCTCTGCCCCTCCGCCCGTAACAGCCGTACATGATTACTTTTTTTACATGTGTCCAACAGGGTGTATTTATTTTAGATACATTCACGGGCAGCCGGCCGGAGACAAAAAGAAAGACCGCCGTGGGGTAGCGGCGGTCTTTGTTGAGGATTCGGTCTTGGTTGTCTGAGGTCTATTCACGAAGATTGCTGCGGCTGGTCACCGCGTATACCTGGTACAATGCAAAACACGTGCCATACGCATCAAATACCTGGAAAACGATCCTGGAAGAAGACGCGGGGAAACCAGGAGAGGAGCGCATGGAGCGTAGAGGCGGTCATGATGCCGTGGCACGGGCCCCGGGGAAAGGCTGCGTCCGCAATCCCTCCTATGGACATCAGGGTGATACGCATCGGGCAGGGGGGAAAAGGCAGCGGCTGTTCAATTTTTGGGCACAGCCCTATACACCTGCGGGAATATCAGACAGCAGAGGGACTGACATCGGGAAAACAGGAGCGGGGCAGGACGTGGAAATCCTTGAGGGCAGATGGGAATTCTGCCTGACATGATGTCCTGTCAGAGATGATGGAAGGCCGTGTCCGGGCTTTTTTATTTCCGGCACGTCCGGAAGACGCTCCGGGAACCACCGCTGCTGCCGGAAAGCCCGGGACAGTTTTCCTTTCTGTCTCTCCCCGCCGGATTCTGCGGTCTCCCGGCATATAAGGAAACATAAGACATACCCGTTCACTTTTTATCCGGCTGCCCATACACATGCCCAAAAAACAGACTCTGCCCGGAAGCGGGCAAAAAGGAAGACCGCCGTGGCAGGCGGCGGTCTTCAGAGGAGGAGGTTCAGGATGTTTCGGGATTGCTGTAGGGAGGGGTACCTGCAGTCAGGCAGGATAAAAGACGCTGGGAAATTTACCGTGTTTTTTCTGGCGGGGCACGGTCCCCGGCCGGGGTGGACCGCCGTGGCAGGCGGCGGTCCGGGGGAGGTTTCGGAGTTGGTTACTTGGTTTGGGGAGTTCTCATGAAGAGGAGTGCGGGTGCTGCCCGCTTTCAGTAAGTATATAGCAATATGCGTGCCATACTTGCGTAACCCCTTTTGCAGAGCCGGTTTTACCGGGAGAGCGTCACAGAAGCCTCCACCACAAGGCCGGTTCCAGGGGAGAGGGCTGGCTGCGTTCATGCCCTGGCAGCAGGAAACCGGTACCTGTTTAATTTTCATCCGGCGGCCCATACACATGCCCAAAAAACAGACTCCGCCCGGAAGCGGGCAAAAAGGAAGACCGCCGTGGCAGGCGGCGGTCTTCAGAGGAGGAAGTTGGGATATCCTGGATTTTACTGTCAGGGAGGGGAGGGCTGTATATTTTCAGTCAGGGAGGACTGTAAGCTGGGAAAACTGCCGTGCTGCTTTCTGCCGGAGCACGGCCTCCGGCCGGGGTGGACCGCCGTGGCAGACGGCGGTCCGGGAGTTTCGGTGTTTGGTTCAGGTTCTTTTCATGAGGCTGGGCTTTCAAAAGCCTTCTGTTTAGTACAAAGCAAATTGTGTGCCATTACCCTGAGGGCTGTTCTGTCCGGACGGAACCAGGAAGGTGCCGGGGCGCTCATGCCGGGCTGCGTTTTTCTGTCCAGCATTCAGACACTTTCCGGATACTTGTATAAAAAGCATACAGAAATAAGCCGGATACAGTAAATTTTTCTCTGTCCTGCGTCTGTCTGTTTTTCTGGACTCCCGGACAGAAGAAAGCCGCCCCGGAAAAATGAAGAAAGATGGGGGCGGTCCGTCACTGGGGCGCGGAGGATCCGGCGCCGGACGTGTCAGAAAACCAATACAGGGTAAAAAGCGTTTTTTTTGCGGATTTTATCCCGGAAAGGACAGGCCATGTTTCTCTTGTGCCCCGTGCCGTCCTGTTCTTCCGGCTGACAGCCTTCTTTTCCCGTGATCCGGTCTGAAGCAGAAAGGACGGTTTTCCGGAAAAACGAAAAAAATTTTCAGGCCGTATAAAATTTTTCCACTGTTCATAATCTGGAAAGACGTGCTGGTAGACCTTCTCCGTAACCTGAGAAGAGAATCCGGCCTGGCAGACAGGGCCGGACAGGAAAAGGAGGAAAATATGCCGCGTCATTCAGCCCAGCAATCCGTACCCGGAACCCGGCTGCTGCGTCTTTTTATTCTTCTCCTGCGCGATGGCAGAAAGCATTATCTCGCGGACCTGAAACGGGCTCTCGGATGTTCGCCGCAGACGATCCTGCGCATGACCGACAGTATTGCCGCGGTCACTGGCGGAGATTTCACCACCGGCATGGACAACAACCGCCGCTGGTACCGTCTTGAGAAGGATGGCTCCCTGCCCGGTGCCGGAGAGGCTGAGGGAGGGCAGACCGTGCAGGAAGGAATCCCGCGCATCGCCGTTTCGGATATTCTCGATATCGAAACCGGCGCGCTTTCCTACGCGGCGCACGCTGAGCACATCAGAACGTTTCTGCATGCCGCCGGGGAAGGCCGTCTCTGCCGCTTTGGCATTGTTCCGGGAGGAACGGCGCTGCTCTTTCCTGTACGGCTTCTCTTCAGGGACGGGCTTCTGTATTTTGCGGGATGGCGCTTTTCGGATCCTGATGACAGGCATCCCGAAGCGGCTTTTCTGCCCGTGCATCTCATCAGCTCTGTCACACCCGAAGGCCGCCCGGAGGCGGAAAGCGCCGCTTCCGGCAGGGTTCTTCTGCCACAGTTTTCGACTGACGAATCCTGCCCCGTCCGGGTTTATCTCGGCAGGGAATACGCCGGCCGCGTAATGCAGGACCTTATCCCCGGCTACGCGGTAGAGAGGTGCGGCGACGGCGGAATCATCCTTAATATGAAGGAAGGGAGCACCCCGTTCAGGGCCTGGCTGAAGAGTTTTGGCGAGGGAGCCCGTGTCCTCGGCGGCGTCAGGCCGGGAAGGGCAGGCCTCCCCGGCGCGGCAGTAGTGGGCCGTTTCGGCAGAAAAAAGTAGCGGCTTTCCCTCAGGAAAAGAGGGCAGGAAGGGCCCCGGGAACTCTCCCGCCCCTCACACCGGCGCACCGTGGCTCTGATCTTCAAAGGGGCGCTGTTTTCTCTCCTGAACCGGAGGACAGCCCTCCGTGGGAGGGTTTTTGCTTCCTCTTCAGCATGGGATCTCCGCGGGGCAGCGCGTTCCTTATCCTGTAAAAATATCAGGACGGTACCAGCCTTCTGCCTGTTCCGCATTCCCGCCTGTCTCTGCCGGCGTGATGAAAGTATTCCATCACCTTTCCCGGTTTCCGTCTCGCGGCGGGCTTCCGGTGCCCGGCTGTGACTTTTCCGCTGCCCGGGGCAGTTCCGGGGAGCTGCATCCGTCAGAACGCGCTCATGCAGGACGCAAAAGAAGAGCCGGAAGCGTCTGCTTCCGGCTCTTTTCATATCTCCGTTTACCGCGCCTTCAGGCGCACGGAACTAAGCGTCTTCTTTCAGAGGCATCTTGGCCACGGCTTCCTTGAGAGCCCTGGCCGGGGTAAATTTGGGAACCATGCTGGCAGGCACGACAATGTCCTTGCCAGTCTGGGGATTGCGGCCCTTGCGCTCATTGCGTTTGGAAACCTTGAAAGTTCCAAGACCGCCCAGCATGACAGCTTCGCCGGAGGTCATCGCCGCGATCACAGCCTCAACGAGAGCGCCCAGGACTTTGTTAGCCTGAACTTTGGTGATGCCACCTTCGGAAGCCAGCTTGTCAACCAACTCAGCCTTAGTCATAAACGAACCTCCAGTGCTATCCTGCCGGGGCAGGGAATTTTTTGTGGTCTTTATCAGAGAATTGCATAAATTCATACACAACTTAAAGCCTGTATGCGCTTTATGTCAAGAAATACCGTTTTTATCCAGTGATCCGGTTTTTTCCCTGAAATGTTCCGGATTAAGAAGAAAAGCCAAAGCAATCCGGAAGCATCCTGCGTCCTTCCTTCTTTCGCAGTCCGAATCCGTATCAGATGGTCAAAGCAATCGGAAGAGGTAAAGTTCCCTGAGTCCCGGCTGCTGAAAACAAAATATACGCTGATTTTCAGAGGAAATGGAAAGGGCCGGTTCCCCGGAAACGCGGCAGTGTGACATCCGGCGATGCTGACAGAAGGCCAACACAGAGAAAAGACCGGTGAAAGACGAATGCCATACGGCAGATAATACCGGAAAAAATGCAAAAATGTTCTGCCGGGGAGTGCATGCGGGCCTGAGTGAGCCCTTCCCTGACGCGTTTGCCCGCGGGGTACCCAAAGCCGGACCGCTTCCGGCCAGGGCTGAGTCCGGAAGTCCCTCTCTTCCGTCCGGGGCGGCATGTACCTGCAGGGCGATATGGGATATAAGAGAGCAGGCAGGAGAGACGTTTCCCCGGCTTACCCGGCCGCGGGAAGCGGAGCCTGGCTGTTCTCTTTCCGGCGCGCCGGACGGCGGATGCTGCCCCGGCAGTCTGCCCTCAGTTCTGCCCTGTCCCGGACAGAGGCGTCCCGCCAAAATATCATAAAGGCTGAAAATACCATGGCACATATTCTGCGTCTCGCTGGCATTGAGGAAGAAAGCATCGTCGACGGTCCCGGTCTGCGCATGACCGTCTTTGTGCAGGGCTGTCTGCTTGGCTGTCCCGGCTGTCAGAATCCGCAGACCCACGATCTGAACGGGGGAACGGAGGCTGCTGCTGAAGACATCCTTGAGAAGTTCTGCGCTGATCCTCTTCTTGCCGGCATCACGTTTTCCGGAGGCGAGCCTTTTCTGCAGCCTGAGCCCCTGCTCTGGCTGGCCCGGGAGGTGCACGCCAGGGGCAGGAATGTCATGTCGTTCTCCGGATACACCTTTGAGCAGCTCATGGAGAAAAGCCTGAAGAATCCCCCCATCCGCGGGCTCCTGGATGAGCTGGACGCCCTTGTGGACGGCCCCTATATAGAGAAGCTCAGGAACATTGATCTCCTTTACCGCGGGAGCGAAAACCAGCGCTACCTGAAGCGCGCGGATCTCGACAGGCTCAGGGAAGCGTGGCTGGCCGGGCACGGCGTCCGCTGATTTGATGCCGGGAACACGAAAGGGCGGAAACTCCTTACGGAATTTCCGCCCTTTTTTTACCGCCGGCAGAGGCAGAGAAGGGAAAGGCAGGTTCATAACGGGGAGCCTGCCCTGCACAGAAGAACGTGGCTACTGGACGATGCTGATGTAATCGGCTTCGTTATTGCGGAGTGTGATGGTCACGCCGGAAAGACGCAGGGCCACGGGGTCATGAAGCGGAGCACGCCCCACAACGGAAACCGTGACGCCGGGGACGAGACCCATATCGCGGATGCGGCGGCCCAGTTCACCGGAAACTTTAACTGCTGAGATACGACCTCTTTGACCAACGGCCATGTTGCGAAGGCTGCAGGTTTTTTCCATGATGTTCCTCCTGAAAAAACTCGAAAGCCGGGGGAGGGGCTCCCCCTTGGCCTCACAATAGACATTTCGGGTCTTTTGTCAAGAAAAGGAAAATCAATTTCAATTTTTTTTCATAAAAAAAGCGGCTCAGGAAAAGCCGCCGTCTGACGCTACTGCTTTGTGACAGTGATGTAATCCGCCTCTTTGTTTCTGAGCATGATAGTCACGCCCTCAAGGCGCAGGGCCACAGGATCGCGCAGGGGAGCGCGTCCCACGACAGTGATGCTGGTGCCCGGAATGAGCCCGAGATCGCGGAGGCGGCGGCCGAGTTCACCGCTCACGCTGACGCGCTCTATACGTCCCTTATCCCCCACGTGAAGGTCTCTGAGGCTGCACTCTGCTTTGCTCATAGTCTGATCCCCCTTTTCCCTTTGTTGATTCTTTCCTGCGCTGAGCACAAGACTATTTCAGAGTGATTGTCAATAGGGAGTCCGGGACCATCCCGGCCGGAAGCGGGAAATTCCGGATGTATCCGGGCAGGCCGGAAACTTTGTCAGGGGGAAACCGAAAAAATTTTCTTCTGTTTTCCGGCGTTTTGAAGACCGGCCGGGCTCCGGGGGAGATGAGACGGACGTGACAGAAAAAAATCCTGCCGGGCCAGGCCCGGCAGGATTTTCTAGAACTTCTTTTTACCGCAGCAGCAGGCGCACCGCTTGCTCTTGATTTTCTTCCTGGCGGTCAGAACGAGGAAGACAACAGCGACAAGCAGGATAAGACCGACAATGATATTCTGGGTCATTGAAAAAACCTCCGCCGCCGGCGGCCGGGCGGAACACCCGGCCGCTGAAGGCAGCTTTTATAATCCCGTCAGCAGCCCCATACGAAGCGGCCGATGTTGTAGGCGATGAAAGCGAGGATTGCGGCGAAAATTGTATCCACAATCATGCTGAAGAAGAGCCATCTCCAGCCGCCCGCCTCAGACTTGATGACAACAAGGGAGACGAAGCAGGGGGAGTAGAAGAGGATGAAGATCATAAGGGAGAGGGCAACGGCCGGGGTGAAGTCCGGATCCTGCTTCAGGCGCTCGCCGAGAGGCGCTGCGTCTTCGGGATCCTGCTCGCCCATGGAGTAGGCGGTGCCCAGGGTGGAAACAACGGCTTCCTTGGCGGCGACGCCGGCCACAAGGGCGATATTGGTGCGCCAGGTGAAGCCGAGGTATTTGGTGACGGGCTCGGCCGCCGTAGGAGTAGCGCAGCTGGGCAGCGGCGAGGTCGTTATTCGCCTCATCAATCTGGTCCTGCAGGGCCTTGTATTGTTCGCTGTCTTCCTGGAGCCCCTTCTGCTGGCTCTCAAGGGAAGCAACCTTCTCCTCGAAGGGAGCCTTCTGGGAATCAGGCAGGGACGGGAAGGTCATGGCAGCCCAGATGACAATGGAAATAGCCAGGATGATGGTACCGGCTTTCTTGAGGTACATCCAGGTACGTTCCCACATGTGCATCAGAATGGAGAAGATAGTGGGCAGGCGGTAGGGCGGGAGCTCCATGACGAAGGGGGTGCCTGCGCCGCGGATAATGGTGTGGCGCAGGAGGGAAGCCATGAGCAGGGCGCCGACCCACCCGCAGCAGAGAACGAGGAAGAAGGCCAGGGCAGGGCTCTTCGGGAAGAAGGCGGCGATGAGCAGGAGGAAGCAGGGGACCTTGGCGCCGCAGCACATGAAGGGCAGGGTCAGCAGGGTGGCGAGCTTTTCCTTGGGGGAGCGCAGGGTCCGGGTGGCCATGACGCCGGGGATGGCGCAGCCGCCGGCGATACCGCCGGCAATGATGTACGGCATGACCGAGGCGCCGTGCAGGCCGAAGAAGCGGAAGATGCGGTCCATCATATAGGCGATTCGGGCCATGTAGCCGCTGTCTTCAATGAAGGCTATCAGGGCGAACATGATGGCGATGAGGGGCACGAAGCTGACCACGCCGCCGACACCGGCGATGATGCCGTCGCAGATGAGGGACTTGAGCAGGCCGTCATCCATATGATCGCCAAGCTCGGATCCCATCCAGGCGAAGAAATCCTCAAGCCATTCCTGAGGATAGGCGCCCAGGTTGAAGGTGATCACGAACATGAGGTAAAGAACGCCGATCATGATGAGCGGGCCGAGGAACCTGTTGGTGAGGATTTTGTCAAGGCGGTCCGAGAGAGCCAGACGGTCCTTGCCGGGGTCCTGTTTGACGACGCCCTGGGCGAGCAGGCCGCGGATATAACCGTAGCGGGCGTCAGTAATCACTGATTCGCAGGTGGCCTGCGTGGCGGCCTTGACCTTTTCCTCGATGCCCTCGCAGTAGGACAGGATTTCGGGAGCGAGGTCGGGGCGGGCTTCGCGCACGCTTTCCTGCACCTTGGTATCGCCTTCCAGGAGCTTCAGGGCCGTCCAGTGGGGATGATAACGGTCAATGAGGATCTTCTCCTCGCTGAGACGTTTTTCAAGAGCCTCCACGGCTTCGGTGAGCTCGGGGCCGTAATTGATGTGAAGCGGTTCCTTCCGGCCTTTTTTCGCGAGATCGAGGGCGGCTCTGGCCACTTCCCTGATGCCTTCGCCGTTACGGGCGACAATGGGCAGGACAGGGGTGCCGAGCTGTTCGGACAGCTTCTGCATGTCAATATGGATGCCGGCCTTGCGGGCCTCGTCCATCATGTTGCAGGCGAGGACCACGGGCATGCCCATTTCCATCATCTGCACGGTGAGCAGCATGTTGCGTTCGAGGGCCGAGGCGTCAGCGCAGTCAATGACAGCGTCCACCCTGCCGAGGCTGAGCTCGTCGCGGGCCACAAGTTCTTCCTGGGAGTAAGCTGTCAGGGAGTAGGTGCCGGGCAGATCGACCAGGGTGACCGGCGTGTTGTCCACGCTGATCGTGCCTTCCTTGCGGTCCACGGTGACACCGGGATAGTTGCCCACGTGCTGGCGCGATCCCGTATAGGCGTTGAAAAGTGTTGTCTTGCCACAGTTCGGGTTGCCGGCCAGAGCTATGCGGTATCCCTTTTTCCCGGCCGGAGAGGCATTGCCCGCCGCGGCCGTCCTAGCGTTTTCTTTATCGTTCATCCGAAACCTCCATTGCTTCTTCTGCGCCGGACCCCGTTCAGGCCTGCCGGCGGCACGCGGGGACAGGCAGATCGCAGCGCGCAGCTGTCCCATCCCGTGGTACAGGGCTGGTATAATTGAAAATGGATTTCAAAGTCAATAATTATCGGGCAAAAAAACTTTTTTCCGTGCAGGGGGATAATCCCTGCGAAAAAAGCTATCCTGTGTCAAGGTCACGTGTCACGTCCAGGCCGGGGTCCGGAAATGACGTCATGCCGGCTGCTGCCGCGCGCGGGGCCGGATCAGGAGAAGAAGCAGGGCCCCTCCCGGGCGGTTCCCGTCACGAACCAGGGCGGAGGGAAGAGGGAAAGGCGGGCCTGCATTCCGGAAAAAGGAATATGCGGTCAGGCTTGTTATCCTGTCCGGTTTTCTTTAAAGAAGATAATTCCCCCTGCGCGGGCAGAGGCGCGGAACAGAGCCTGGTGGAGCCGCTGTACAGAAAAGAATAACATTCGGCTGACCCCGTTCCCCAAGATGCTCAGACGGGAAAGCGTGGTATAGCAAAGAAACGGGGGATAGATGCTGCATATCTGATCAGATCTATACAAGGAGTCGGGCGCGGGCCGGCATATAGTCCGGCCAGGCTGGCATAGTGTCCGGAAATGACTTGCGCAAAATGACAGGGGATCCGCAGGTACCCTGTTTTTTTACCATATACAAAATCGAAAAATCGTTTATTTCTATACAGAAATTTGAATGCATTATCATTACGTTGTGCGTTAAGACATGGGGCATCCTGGCTAAAGAAAAAAATAATTACGTTTTTTCCTGCATTGAGTATTTACAAAGTATGAAACCCTGTGTAGAACCAATAAAGAAAAAAAAGAAGCTGGATTGCTTTTAGCAGTCATGCGAAGGAGAGAGGATGAGCACTCTTCAACATGATGAGGCCATGATCCAGGCCCTGGCTATTACCAAAGCCCAGGCCGGCGTTAGGTCCATGTCCGCAGAGGAGATTGTTACCTACATCAATGATCTTGTTCGCGCTATCCGCAGCACACTGGACAAAAACACGGAAGACGACGGCCAGGCCGAAGAAAAAGTTGATACGGAAGGCCTGGATCCCAGAAAATCCATCAGGGAAAATTCCGTGACCTGTCTTGAGTGCGGCCAGAAGTTCAAGATGATCACCAAACGCCACCTGAGGATCCACAATCTCACACCCGAGGAGTACAAGGAAAAGTGGGGCTTTCGCAAAAATTCTTCTCTTGCCTGCAAATCCCTGCAGCGCATGCGCCGTCAGAAAATGAAGGACATGCACATCTGGGATCGCCGCAAGAACGCCAGAAAGGACGATTCCGCCGGCGGGGAGGGGGACGAGTAGCCCTGTTCCCGCAACACAGGCTGCAAAGCCCTCCGGTCCTGAGGGCTTTTTTCGTCTCTGCCCCGCCGTGGACGGGCCTCATTCCATAAAGAAAGGGATAACAAAAAACCGCCGGAAGAACCGGCGGCCATGCTTGGTGGACGTTCTCCCCCGTGTAAAGGCGGGAACCGGGAGAGGCTTCTTTTTCCCCGCAGGCGCGGGGCTGCCGTGCAGTCAGAAATTCCGGCTTTCATCCTTTCCTCCGGGGGAGGAAGTCTTCCGGCAGTCCGGACTAAAATATACCGGACATGACAGGTGTTTATTTATTGTCCACAGTAACTGTTTCTGCATGGTTTTCATACAGGCCGGGGGCTATTCGTGGCCGTGTATTCTGCCGCGCATGTAAACCCGCTGCATGCTGCGGCATCCCCTCGTATCGGGAACGCGCAGGTCAAGCCCTGTTTCCGTTCTGAGGCGGTCGGACACCTGGCTGAGCTTTTCCTTCATGCTGTCACGCAGTTCCTGGAGTTCGCGGCCGAGGCGCGCCAGCTGCTCGGGATCGCTGCCGTCATTGAAATTGAGCTGTTCGAGTTCCCTGCGCTTGGCGCCGATCTGGCCGTCAAGGTCACGCAGGGCGGGCATGGCCTCTTCCATTATCTGTACCGCGCGTTTCTGCTTGTCAGCCGGTAGATCGGCAAGGCAGTCCCTGGCCTGTCCCATGCCGCCGGGTATCTGGGGGCCGTATCCGGGAGGGCAGGGCGCAGCCGCGCCTCCGGCGTCCGGATGCTCCCCTGCGGAGGCGCTCACGCAGGCCGCGGCGGAAAGGATGGGCAGAAGAAGTAAGGCAGCCATATATTTTCTGAACATAGAATTACTCCATAGCACAGGTTCTGCCATTTTTCTATGCATACTTCGGGCCAGGAAACCGAAAAACTGTGGCTTTTTTCATCATTTAACAAAAATGCATTGACTTTTGCCGCAGGGTGCACTACTTTTACATCATGAGGGCAGGTGTGTGACCGCCCTCTCCGGCACAGAAAGGACATAAAAACGTTGCAGGTCCGCTGTGCAGCAACTGTTCACCGGTGGCATACGAAATACATGAAAGAAGCGCGGAGTTCTTCCGCGGGCGTTCTTTTGTGTACGCGTGTGCTTTTCCGCTTATTTCATCTTTCATCAGTATCATCATAAAAGGAGTATTTTTTATGCATCATTCCATTACCAGCATCAATGGCATTCATACCGTTACCTGCGCCATCTGCGGCCGCACCGAATCCGACATCGACGCCGAACACCTGCGTGAGCATCTTGCCGCGCACGGCTGGGAACGCGACGAGGTGACCGGGCATTACCGCTGCCAGAAGTGCGCTGACTTCGCGAGAGCTTTCTCCGGCTCCTGTGCCGGCGTTTCCAGCTCCGTTTCCGCCATTGACTAATCCTCTCTCATATCCTTTCCTCACCCGCTGCACATTTTCTGGCGTTTCGCGGGGCAGCCTGCCATGGTCCGGCAGCGCTGCCGCATCCGCCGGGAAATACTCCCAGGCAGTCACTTTTCTTTTCTGTTCTGTTCCCTGCGCGCGGAATCCTCTTCCCGTTTCCGCAGTATGGCGAGGGCCCTGTCGTAGTCAGCCGGCCTGTCCATATCCATATTGATATACGGATCGTTTACGGGCACTTCCCCGCACGAAAGTTCTCCGAGCACGCTCTGGAGTCCCCGCTCCGGGTTCATGGTGAGCGCCGCTTTGGCCGCGGCCCGGCTCAGGAAGGGAGGATGTCCCCTGAATCCGCCGCAGACGGGAATCACGTAGCCGGCCTCTGACGTTTCAGCGGCCCTGACGGCGGCGGAGATGGTTGCAGGCAGGATCAGGGGAATGTCCACAGGCTGTACGCCGAACCATCCGGCCTGGGGAAAAGCGTTCAGGGCACAGGCAAGCCCCGCGACCACAGAGGAAAACATGCCGTCTTCAGGCCTCGGGTTTTCCGCGAAAAGAGCGCCGCACGCCCTGGCGCAGCGCCCGGTAAGCTCCTTCTTAAAACCGCCCACGACGACCACATGACGCACGCCTGCCCTGTGCCACGTCTCTATGACGTGGGCGAGCACGCTTTTTCCTCCGAAGGGAAGCATGGGCTTGAAACGGTCCATGCGCGTGGAAAAGCCGGCCGCCAGGATGATTCCGCACACAGGCCCTGCCGCCGACCCCGTCTCTTCTTTCTTCCGGTCCATGCCGTCTCCTTCAGGAGCGCGAAAACGCGCCGTTCCTTTCTGCCTCAGGGCAGTGGGAGCCCGGCGCCATGCCGGTCTCTTTCCCTTTACTCTAAACGCCCGCGGCCGTGTCCGCAACGCGGCGGGCCTTTTTTCGCGGCTATCGCCAACAGCCGGCAAATGCGGTATCATGGCTCATCGTTTTCTGAAGGGGGTTGCATCATGAGAATCTATCAGGCCGGGCCGCTTTTTTCCGAAGCCGAACGCGAATGGCACAAGGCTCTCAAGGCACGTCTTCTGACCGCCGGCCACGAAGTCATCTGGCCCGGCGATCTGATCACCCAGGAAGAGATCGCGGAGTGGGGCGATGAGGCGCCAGCCCGGATTCTTCAGCGCGATCTCGAGGGCATTATCTCCTGCAAAGCCGTGGTGGCTCTTCTTGACGGCCCCCAGGTGGACGACGGTACGGCCTTTGAAATCGGCTACGCCTACGCCAAGGGAATTCCTGTCTTCGGCGTGCGCACTGACTTCCGCGTCTGCGGCGACACGCCCAAGGGCTCCCTCAACGCCATGATCGAGGGAAGCCTCAGGGGGCTCGCCCGCTCGCGCACCGAACTTTTTGCCATGCTCATGACGAGCGGGGATCTGTCCTGAGCCGGCTCTCCCTTCCCACGCTTTTTACGGCGGACCGGACGCCTTTCCGGCCCGCTTTTTTGTCTCTGCGGTCAGGGCCGCCGGAATTTTCAGAAAAAACGTACGGCGCGCTTTCTGTTATTCTGACAGCGCGGCGCTGAAATGTGTCCCGCGCCCCGCGCAGACACGTTTTCCTCCCGCGTCTTTTCCGGGAGGCTGTCTTTCTGAACGCGGCGCCTGCCTCCCTACGTCTGTTTCCGGACCGCGTCTCCTGCCCAAAACAGGCCCGCCCTTTTCCCCGGAGTCATTATGAAGCTCCTGCATACTTCCGACTGGCACCTCGGCGCAGCCCTCTACGACGCCCCGAGATACGAGGAACACAAAGCGTTCCTCGGCTGGCTCACGGATCTCATCGCCAGCGAACACATCGACGCCCTGCTTGTGGCGGGCGATATTTTTGACAAGGTCATGCCTCCCAACGACGCGGCCGGACTTTACTATTCCTTCCTGGCCGGCCTCGGCTCCGCCGGCTG
>ERZ779850.2717-NODE-2717-length-13783-cov-5.799534_pt1 | contig 13783 bp, 10 predicted proteins | sample MGYA00511249_ERZ779850 | MGnify/ENA primary metagenome ERZ779850 (study PRJEB29588, sample SAMEA2162475) | human gut metagenome | biome: human gut; feature: human-associated habitat; material: faeces | place: Denmark | collected 2008/2010 ...
CCACCTCGGTGACCGGCTCGACGGTCCCGGTCGCCGTCACCGAATTGCGGATCGTAATGCGGCTCGTCGGCGCCGTCTCCAGCGTGATCTCCGACCCCTTCGACGGCCGCAGCACCAGCCACGCAACCACCACGACCGCCACGACAACCGCGGCGATCAGGATTCTCTTCCGTTTCATCTTATGTCTCTTGTTTTAGTTGATCGTACTTGTGCCGCGACCCTGGTAGATGTTCAGCAGCTCGATGTTCAGCAGCGCCAGGTACTTCGCCTGGAGCACCTCCTGCCGCGACGACGCCCATTCGTTCTGGGCCGTGATCAGCTCGACGGTGTTCTTCACGCCGAGGTTGAACTGCTCGCGCGTCAGATCGTAGCTCTCGCGGGCGTAGCGCTCCTTCTCGCTGGCGGCCCGGTACTGCGACTGCGCCGATACGGCATCCAGATAGGCCGACTCCACCTCGCGCAGCAGCGTCTTCTGCAGATCCTGCCACGTGAGACGGCTGTTCGCCTCCTCGAGGCGCGCCTTGTTCACCGCCGTGCGGTTCTTGCGGTTCGAGAAGATCGGTATGCTCAGCGTCAGGCTGATGTTCTCGTTGAAGCGGTTCCAGACCTGGCTCCCGCTTTCGTATCCGCCGTTCGACAGGTGTCCCGTGCCGATGCCGGCGGTTAAGGAAACGGAGGGATAGAACCCGGCCTGTGCCTGCCGAATGCCCAGCTCCGCAGATTCGACAGCCAGTTTGCCCCGTTCGATCTCGGGCATGGCCTCCAGTGCCGTTGCATAGATTGCGGCTTTGGCGGGCAGGGACGACAACACCTCACTCTCTTGGATGGCAGGCGTGGCCAGCTCCATCTCCTCCGTTATGTCGAGCTCCAGCAGCTGTTTGAACTGGAGCCGGTAGTTGTCGAGCGACGTACGGGCCGTCGTGACCTGGTAGAGGTCGCTCGCATATTGACTTTCGAGTTGCGCGAAATCGACCCGGCTGATCGATCCCGCCTTCCACAGCTCCTCGGCCCGGTCGCGCTGGGCCCGTGACGCCTCGGCCGTGTTGAGGGCCACCTCGACCGATTCGGCCGCATAGAGCGCCTGCAGGTAGGCCTGCACGATGGCAATGCGGATGTCGTTCTCCGATTCGGCGACCGTGAGGGCGTCGATGCGGTTCTGAAGCTGCTGTTGCTTGACTGTCGTGCGGAGGCGTCCCCCTTCGTAGAGCGTCAGCCCGGCATTCACGCCGTAGGTGCCGCTGTAGGTGTTGCGGTCGGTGACGTTCGTCGACGGGTAGTTCGTGAAGCCCTGCGTCGTCGAGGCCGTCAGCGAGGGGAGCAGCGCCGCCTTCGCCTCTTCGGTGTCCTCAAGCCCCGAAAGGTAGTTGTTGCGGCTCTGGCGCAGCTGGATGTTGTTCTCCAGGGCATAGCGCAGGCATTCGTCCAGCGTCCAGACCCGGGTCGCGGGGAGGGTGTCGGCGGCATGTAGCTCCTCCTGCTCTTCGAGAAGCCGCGTGGCTCCCTGGGCCCCGACGGCCAGCAGACTCAGCAGCATGGTACCGTATGTCAACACGATTCGTCTCATGGAAATCTCGTTTTCTTTGCCGCAAAGCTATCCATCCCCTCCCGTGTGTGCAATTTAAATAGACGAAGCGGGTGATTCCATCGACGAAAAGGCCCGGACGTTCGACGACGTTCCGGGCCTCTTACTCGCTTGCAGTCCGAAAATACGGGCGTATCGCAGTGGCGAACGGTTACTGAAGCGCCTTCCCGAGCTGTTCGCACCAGGCGGCAATGCGGGCTGCATTCCGGGCCGGGGAGCTCTCGTCGATGGCCAGTCCGAGAAGCTTGCCTTCGCTGCAGATCAGCGAGTGGATCGAGCCGTATTCGGCAGGATCGCTGCTCCCCAGGAAGGTGCAGCCGCTCCCCTGCAGGGCTTCGTAGATCACGCCGACGGCATCGCAGAAGGTATCGGGATAGGATTCGCTGTCGCCGCAGCCGAACAGGGCTACCCGTTTCCCCGACAGATCACAGCCCTTCAGGGCGTCGAGAAATCCGTACCAGTCGTCCTGCAAATCGCCGCAACCCCAGGTCGAACTGCCCAGAATCAGCAGGTCGTAGGGTTCGGTAGCGGCGGGGCTCGATTGTGCAACGTTGTGGATGTCGGCATCGGCAATGCCCAGCTGGCGTGCGATCTCCCGGGCGACACTTTCGGTCGTGCCGGTGGTGCTTCCGAAAAAAATTCCGCTTTTCATGGCTCTCTGATTTGGTTTCACGTTGCAAAGAAAAGGTATTCCCCCGGGCCGATCAATACCTATTTCTCGTGGTTTTGGACTCTGTGGCGGGGAACCCTCGGAAAGAAGAGATTTTTTTCTGGAAAAAGGATCGCGATTCATTCTCGGGCTCAGACGTCTGCTATCTACCCTATTACCAGCTGTTTGTTGCGTCTTTCCGCTTGTGTGGATTTACCGTCGGCGGGGAATGACTGCAAAAAAAGTGGCAGGATATGGGTGAAAAATTTGGAGATTCACATTTTTTAGCTACCTTTGCACTCGCAATCAGCAAGACGCCCCACGGCACAACTGCCACGGCGAAATGCAAATGCGGAAATAGCTCAGTTGGTAGAGCGCAACCTTGCCAAGGTTGAGGTCGCGGGTCCGAGTCCCGTTTTCCGCTCCAGAGGGGGCCAGAAAGTAACCCCGAAAGAAAGCAAAAAGCCTTGTATATCAGCGATATACAAGGCTTTTTCTTTTATTCTCCCATTCCTGTTGAGGCAAAAGGCAGCAAGTATTTCAGGTCTTAATCGTGACCTTTTTTGCTCGGACCGAAAATAGGTCACGATTTAGCTCTATTTCGCTGATTTGCATTATCTTACTCTGCAACATTCCGGTGCTGAAGACGTTTAATTTATCCAAAAACCAAGCAGCCATGTTGCCACGAACCACCTTCAGCGTCGTCTTCTTCTGCAAGAAGACCAAAGTCACCAAAAAGGGCAAGGCCCCGATCTATGCCCGCATCACCACGACCGGCCAGTCGACCGAAATCTATACACAATGCCAGATTGAGCCGGAACGCTGGAACCAGCGTCTCGAACGCTCGCTCTACAAAGACGAAGTCGACCAGCAGATCAACCGCATCATCGCCAGTTACCGGGCCTCGATCCTTGCCGCTTACGACCGGCTGATCCAGGAGAACAGGACGCCGACCTGCTTTGCTGTCAAACAGCTGCTGGGCTCCGCCTCTCCGAGCCGGATGGTGCTGGCCGAATTCGGCAAATACTGCGAGAAACGCCAGCAGGAGGTCGGCACCCGTATCACGCAGCTCACGGCCAACAAGTACCACCGCCTGCTGCGCTACATGACCGAATATATCCGGCAGGTGTACGGCAAGAAGGATCTTCCGCTGGAGACGATCGACTATGCCTACGTCGATGGATTGAATACCTACATGCAGACGGCCTATAACTGCCACAACAACGGAGCGGTCAATCTGCTCTGCTGTTTGAAAAACTTCTTTCTCTATGCAGTCCGCAACGAATGGATCGAGAAAAATCCCTTCCGTTACTACAAGATGAAGATCGACAAGACGAATGTCAAGGTGCCGCTGACGAAGGCGGAGTTGGACCTGCTGCTGAGGCGGCCAATGCCCAACGAGCGTCTGGACCGCATCCGGGATGTCTTCTGCTTCTGCGCACTGACGGGACTGGCCTTCACGGATGTCGACCATCTGCGGCAGGAACACTTCACGAAGGACGAGGAGAGACAGCTGTGGATTCATAAACCGCGGGAGAAGACCTCGGTGATGAGCCGCGTTCCGGTGCTTCCGCAGGCGGCGGCCCTGCTGGAGAAGTACCGCGACGATGCCAACTGTCGGGCGCGGGGCAAACTGCTGCCCGTCCCATCGAATACGAAGATGAACGCCTATCTGAAGGAGATAGCGGATATTTGCCAGATTCACAAGCATTTGACAACGCACCTGGCGCGCCATACGTTTGCCTCGTTGGCGATTGAATACGGAATGCCGATCGACATTATCGCCAAGATTCTGGGCCACACGAATACGAACATGACACGCCGCTATGCGAAGATCTCCGAGGCGAACATCAGCCGCGAGATGCGCCGTATCGGCAAGGTGCTGACGGCATAGCAGGCATAGTTGATGATTATGACGAGACGCTAAAGAGTCTGCTTATATTTTACGGCTCAAAGCGTCTCGTTTTTGATCTATCGTGATTTCCTTCCCAGCGTGATGCGTACAGGCTGCGTGCGTCTGTTATTGAAATTCTACGTCAAACCACAACTCGATTGGCGGAGGGCATTGAAGATGGCGAGTTGTATCTTATTGAAATTCTACGTCAAACCACAACCGCGCATCCGGTATACCTTGTCGAAAAATTGTTGTATCTTATTGAAATTCTACGTCAAACCACAACTCACGCACCGCTATGTCCTTTCGACTAAGCGTTGTATCTTATTGAAATTCTACGTCAAACCACAACCTCCGGGCCTCGGTCTCGCCTATACTCGCGTTGTATCTTATTGAAATTCTACGTCAAACCACAACTAGACGTCTTAACAAGAATACAAGGACAGTGTTGTATCTTATTGAAATTCTACGTCAAACCACAACGCTTATCAGGCTCAGGAATCTGGTGACCTCGTTGTATCTTATTGAAATTCTACGTCAAACCACAACGCCGGGGTCGCCATTTGCTTAATTTCAGCGTGTTATACTGTCTTCCCGATCGGAAAATCGACTGCGAAAACGCCGTCGAAGTGAGTTTGATGTGTTTTTTGTATTTCAAAGAACGAAAATACTGATTTTTTAGAAAAATTCCAACTGCTGCGGCATATCCGGCTTCGCCCGTTCGCTCTTGCCCCAGAAGTTGAGAATGTCACCATACTGTTTGTCCGTCACAGACAGAATACTTGTAAATCCAGCCGGAGGCATCGAACGTCGAACGCGATTGATGTGAACCTGCATGTTCTCTTTCGAGGCACAATGCCTGACATACACCGAATATTGCATCATCGTGAAGCCGTCTTTCTCCAACGCCTTGCGGAATTGTGCCGCATGGCGCCGTTCTGTTTTGGTATTGGTCGGCAGATCGAAAAAGACAAACAACCACATGATCCGATAGGCATTCAATCGCGTCTCTGACATTCTCTTATTCCAACATGGGATAGGTTACTTTTTTCTGTATGCCGGCGAAGCATTTTGCCATAGAGGAGGTTGTAAAGGTTAAGCCTACTTCGAGCGGACGCACAATCTTGTCGAAACGGGTATCGACAAACAATATCCGCAGCAATTCGCCTTTCACCTCCCGGGTTAACTGCATATGACCGTTTGTATAAAGACGGTAAACGATTTCGTCAACATACGGTCGATAGGGTTCCATCAGATCGTCTGCCAACGGAAAGGCGTTGTAACGGTTCCGGTGGAAGATACCCAGGGCCGGAAAGAGTCCGGAACCCATGATCGCACGGGCAACGGCCGCCCGCAGAATCGTATAGCCGTAATTGAGCAGGTTGTTGGGTGGAGAACCTTCCCGGGAGCGATAAAATTCGCTGCCGAACAGTTCTGTCCAATAGATTTTGGCCGCTATTCCCTCCCGATTATCCGCATCGGCGCTCTTGACATTCATGTAGTAGGGCTTCAGTTTGTCCCCGTCTCGTTCCAGTTTCCGCAACAAAGCTGCCTGATTTCGGATTTTGGCTTCGATGATCTGTTTCCAAAGCCCTTTTTTCAGTGGTTCGCTCGCCTCGATCTGCGCACGGTAATTTTCTCCTTGCGTGCGATTGGAATCCAGGTTCATCAACATGGCGTTCGGCATACGGGTCTCTCCGCACAGGATTACTGCCACGTTGTTGTCCGACAGCGCATTCAAGAGCGGCAGCGTGATGGAGATCTGTTGATCATCCAGCACTACGAACCCGATATCCTCGATCGGGATGCTTTTCCGTTGGTCGGGGGCTTCGCGCGTGTGGATAATCATCTGCCCGTTGCGCAGGCTCAAACAGTATGGAGTCGAAAAAAACAAGATTCGTTTCAGCATGGTGTCCCGTGTTTGAATTTCATTTCACCCGTAGCGGTCAGTTCGAAGTCATACCCTTCGACATACGCGTTGAGTTGTGTATGCAACAAGGAGATGACGGGCCTATACTCCTCGTTTGTTTTCCATACACCACTTTTGGCCTTCAATTCGCTGGCAGAACGAGCTTCCTGATGGTACTTTAATGTAAATCGGCCATACGAATTATTCGAGACGGTCAGCGTGCTGAAGCCCGTCACCTTATAGAGTCGTTTTGTCAGCTCCTCGGGTGTGCAATCGTAAAGTTCCGCCGGCGAGTTTTCATAAAACAGGACCATGGTTCCCGTTTTCAAGATGCATTTCAGCGGAAATCCATTCGCATCGGTTAACGGTACCAGATCGGGGCGTGCCTCCCGATCGGCGCTGGCTTTGAAGTATTGGGCTGCTTCGAAATTGCTGACGAGTTCAAAGGTACGTTTCGTCTTGCCCTTTTTATCGTGGCCTTCGTAGATGGCCATACAATAGTTTCCGTCGTTCGCGACATGATAATCCTGCTTATACACCTTGTCGGAGAGATCGCGTTGTTTTTTCAATGCAATCGGTTGGGTGACGCTGGGGGTGAAGATGCGCACCTTGCGGATGGGAATGCCTTTTTCACGGTTCATCCAGATCGTGTACTCGTCTGAATTTATTGCCGTCTTGAATCCGACCTCGTCGATTGCCTCCCGTACGCGATCCCGGACTGCATCGTCGACAATCTTGTCGATGTCGCCGGGTTGCAGCTGTCCAAGCGCTTTGCGCACGACATACCGAATCTCGCCTTCCCGTTCGATGGCTCCGTAGAAGGTCTCCTGATGCAGCCGGCAGCGGGCCGTATCACCCTGCTGATAGATCGGCTTCCCATCGGCATTCAGCTTGATCCGACCGCGAATCCGCAGCTTCTTGCGTGTCTGTTTGGCCATGTTGTCGGGCGTATGGTGGGCCACAAGCAGTTCGTCGGCCACCGCCTTGACATCCTCGGTAAAGGTCGGCCAGGGTTTCTCGAAGCGGGGCTTGCCGCTTTCACCGTAACTGAATCGCTCCTCGTCGGCGGCATATTGCGCCCAGCGGTCGTATTCACGGCGACCGATGCAGGCGATGGTAATGGCGTCGATGCAGTGATGGACGTGGTTCGTGCGCTCCTTGCGGGCATACTCTTTCTGCAGGCCCCACATTTTGCGGAACGCGGCCGTTGTGGAGCCCTTGACCGTATGGATCCGATCGAAAACGGTCTTCAGATAGAGGCGTGCATATTTGCCGATGATGCCGATGTCGACTCCCTGCCGGTTGCTGAACCCTTCGGGAACCTCGGTCATGGTGAAGCGTTCGTATTTTCCGCGCCAGTAATCCAACTGCATCTGTAGGTAGTGACGGCGTTGAATAGCGCTGTCCTTTTCGGATTTGGTGGCTGCGCCTTTGCTCCTGCGGACCTGGGCCGTGATCTGTTTCCGGAGGGTCTCTACCTTCTCTCTCCAGCCGAACGAATCGATCCGCTCCATGATCTCGGCATGGTTGGAGAGTTCGGTCGGCAGTTTCGCCCGCTTGATCTCCCGATTGAAGCGGTTTTCGCAGAGCGTCTTGTTCATCTGCGAATCGTCGCCGCCACGAGCCCGTGGAAGCGTGTGTTCGATGTCGAAGCCCGGATTGGCTCCGATGAAGTCCGAGATGCGGATTTGCCGCCCGGTATAGGGGCAGACATGCTGCTGCTCCTCCCACAGCCGGTATTTCAATAACTCATCCTCTGAAGGCGTTATTTCACGGCCGGTTTCGGCGGTGTACTGACGGCGAATCTCCTCGGCAAATTTCCGATTCTCGGCCTCCCGTTCACGTTGGTACTGCTCGATGGCCTTGCGGCGGTTGGCATCATTGAGTCCGCGGGCAAATTCGATGCGAATTTTCGTATCGCGGTCAATTTTTTCCTCGCGCAACAGTGTATTTACCAGATCACGCAACCGGAACAATGCCCGCATGGCCATCGGGTTGCGGATGGCCGATGTACGCGGAGAGCCGAGTTGCATGATTCCTCCGGCATTGGGCTTTGCATCCGGATAAGTTTCAATTTTCGAGGGGTGGTACAACCTGCCCAAACGGGACATATCGAGCCCGTGGTCGCTGAAGTAGTCGGCGATGCGACGCTCCTTCGAGTCGAATTTATCGTACGGATTCCGCTTGTAGTCGAGCAGCAGCGAGGCGATATCCCGCTCGATTCCGCGTCGTCGTGTTTCGTCCGCATAGACCTCCTTCGGAAGTGCGGCCTGCAAATTGGCCAGAAAAACCGCCTCGTCGTACCGATAACCGCAACGCAGATAGACCAGTATCTTGCGGATGGCATTCAGGCTCAGGGCGGCATACTCCTGCGGAAGCCGGATGGCCACGAAGGCTTTGGCCTGTTCGTCCGTAAGCTGCAGCTTCTCGCAAGCCCATGCCCGGAGCCGCTCCTCGTCGTTGAACGAGAAAAGCGCATGCCAGATATCGTTCAGCACCTGCTCTTCCGTTTTCCCCGCGCCGAGCAGATAGAGGCTGCAGGCTTCCCGGAGCCACTCCTCGCCGAAGACGGCCATGAGCGACGCCGTGACGGGGCAACCCGACACGGTGGCCGTGCGGGTAAAATTGAAGCGGTAAGGAGCCTCCGAGTGATCCTCCCTGCAGGCATATTGCCCCTTGCCGGCAATTTTGCGGGCAATCTCCTCGAAATCAAAATAGGGCTTGCTCCGCCGAAAGAAAAGCGGACGAATTGCCTCGACCTCTTCGGTTGTTAATGGACGTGGCACGTTGTCGCCTGGTCCTGTCACCCGGATATTGTTGATGAACGACAACATCCGGAACTCCTCGAACCGGGGGTGAGAAACGGGACATCGGCTTTTTGTCGGTTCAAAGGTGCATCGACCGACCGATCCCTTCTGTGATTTGAGGTCGCGCTGGAAGAATATTGCCTTGTGCAGCGCCTTGCGACATTCGTCGGGCAGTTGCTGCCGGTTGCAGATGGCATTGAACTCGGCCAGATAATGTTCGTTGCGTGAAGTATATTTGCCGCGGATCCGCTCCTTACGCTGGTATAATTCGTAGAAGTATTCTCCGAGATAACGGCATCCGGCAGCCGTCATCTCGTCGGAGAGATTCTTGATGTCAGTCTTGACCTCCCCTTCCGTATCGTCTCCCGCCTCCTTGCGGTTGCTGAGGAATCCGCGCCGCTGCGCCAAGTGATAGAGTGCCCGGCCCAGCAACCATCGCTGCCTGCGTTCCCCGAGATCGAGTTGTCTGGTGAGCGCCGTGTAACGATCGTGATAGGGATTTCGATCCTCATTGTCGTCGGTTCGCTGCCAGCGGAGAAACTCCTCGTCGAGCGGGTATTGCTTTTTTTGACGCCATGCGGAGAGTTGCCCGTCGGACAAAGGAGGACAGAGATCGTAGCGGATGAGCACCTCGAGCAGCTCAATTTTCCGCAGGCGTCGCCGGAAATAGTGACGGCGCAGTGCCCGGGCATTCGTCCGATCCTGAACGGCCGGTTTTTCATTGTTCTTGTCTCGTGCGACTCCCTCCTGGAAAATCTCTACGCCTTTGTCCAGCAGCGTATATCCGTTATCCGATTCGTCGACAAGCGCCCATCCCAATGAGTTGGTGCCCAGATCCAGTCCCAATACTTTTGACATATGCAAGAAGGTGTTTCTTGTAAAATTACATAAAATGTTGCAGAATTTCGTCTGTTTTGCTATATTTGTGATGTAAGAATTCTACATCTTACCACAATAAGGCTATATGCCGAAGGTTTTCAACCTATTGTCTCCGCGTACTCCGTGGAGACTTCTTTTTATATCCCTGTCAGAACCTGAAATTCGATCGTTCTCTTTTAGCTTGTCCACCCTCTTGACGCCAACCGACGCCAACCACTGCCACATCGCTTTGCGGATGAAACTTTTGAGGGGTGGCGCGCGTTATCCGAGTGCAAGCTTGCAGGAATAAAGATTCATAAACCGGAAAAAAAGATGAAACGCCGTGCCTTTCGGATCCGGGATCGCTGAATGTTCGGCGTCCCCATCCACACAGAGTGTAACCCATAAAGACGGGTTGCCGCATAGTCAAACCAAACAGAAAAAAAGAAGACCATGGAAAAGATCGTATGTATCGGGGAGCGGAGTTGGCAGCGGCTCCTCGAACGGGTGGAACACCTCTCCGCCCTTGCCCAACGCCTGGAACGTCGTTTGACGCCACCGCAGGACGACGGGTGATTGGACAGCGAGGAGGTGTGCCGGGCGCTGAACATCACCAAACGCACGCTGCAGAGCTATCGGGATCGGGGTGCAATTCCCTGCTCGCGTCTGGGTGGTAAATTCTACTACCGACGCCGGGACCTGGCCGCATGGCTCTCCCGCAAAACCGTTCAAACGCGATAGCCATGCCGCTGGATTATCTCAACGAAGCGAGCGAAGAGGTACAGCGCTTGTTCACACGGCTGGACGGCGTGGAACTCACGCTGCGGAAGGCCTCCGAGGAGCGCCGCCCGATGATCGGCGAGGAACGTTACCTAACCGGCGAGGAGGTCTGCACACGCCTGCACCTCTCACCGCGCACCTTGCAGACGCTGCGGGACCGGCGACAGATTCCCTTCACGGTACTTGGTAACCGCCTGCTGCTCTATCCCGAATCGGGGATCCGGGCAGTCCTTGACCGCAATCTTCGGCCGGCTGCCGAGTAACAGACTAAACGAGTTCTCGAATCATCTGATCCGAGGGCTTTTTTCGTGCATATCCCTGCCGCCAGCCCATCTGCGCAACGACCGGCAAGATCGTGCAATCGCGCCCCATGGTGAAACAAAGCGGCGGCGGGTGCCGTTATCCTCACAACAACGCAAAAACCACCGACCATGACAACGCCATTCATCCTCATCAAGGCTCCCTACTGAAGAGCCGACTACCTTCCAATGGTTGCCCGCCGCCCTCGGTTGGACGACGACATGCTCCGATCCGTTCGGGCCAAAAGCTGCACGCTCCCCATTCTTGCCGCGACATGAACCTCCTGCCGTTTGCCGGTACGGGAGCGCCTCCGCGCTGAAGCCTTTGCGACCCCGGGATTCCGCATCGTTCGACTGTTGATGTCGAACGTGCTGCCGACTCCCGGGTCCGAAAACCGAAGGGAGCGAGGTTGTGTTCTCGTGGCACAAAAACCCCGCATCGGGTTTTTGGCTGCCACTTCGAACCACCTCGCCCTGCGGGGCTGCCCCGCCCGGTCTGCTCCCGAGGGTCGCACTCCGAACCATCCGCCGCTCGCCAGGCTCGCCGCAGATTCGGGGCACGGGACGTCACTCCAGTCCGACGAAACACGCTGCACGAAACAACCCCAGTTTGTTCGTTCCACCACCAATGCCTCCGAGCCATGGAGATAGCGAAACCCAAGGGTGGACGCCCGCGGAAGAGCGCGGCGACCTTGCGCTCCCGCACGGTACGTTTCCGCGTGAGCGAGGCGGAGTACCTCTGGGTGCAACGCAAGGCAGCGGCCTGCAATCTGACCCTCTCGGAGTATGCCCGCCAGGCGGTCGTCTCGGGACGGATCCTGCGCCGAATCGGTACAGAGGAGCTGCGCCTGGTCTCCGAACTGACGCGCGAGAGGAACAACCTGAACCAACTGGCCTTCCTCCAGCACGCCTTCGGGGTTGCCTCCCACGAAGAGGAGCTGCGGCGGATCCTTCGTTTCTACGACGAGGTAATCGGACGGTTGAAACAAAAACTCTAAACCGATGATCGGCAAAATCGTAACCGGCAAATCCTTTGGCGGCGCGGTACGCTACCTGCTCGGCAAGGAGCCGGGAAAGGCTTATATCCTGACAAGTGACGGCGTGGAACTCACCTCCCGGCAGGCGCTGATCGGCAGCTTTGAGTTCCAGCGCCGGGCCCGCCCCGATGTCGAACGGGTTGTCGGACATATTTCGCTGTCGTTCCACCCCGATGATGACCTGCGGATGTCGAACCCGTTGATGATTGACCTGGCGCGGGAGTATATGCAGCGCATGGAGATTACCAATACGCAGTACCTAGTCGTGCGCCACACCGATACGAAGCATCCCCACGTGCATATCCTCTACAACCGGGTGCGCTACGACACAACGCTGGTTCCGGACCGCAACGAGCGCCTGTGCAACATGCGCATCTGCAGGGAGCTCAAGCAGGAGTACGGACTGACCTTCTCGCGCGGCAAGGAGCAGGTCGCCACAGAGCGGCTGCATGGCCCTGAGCAACTGCGCCACCGCATTTACGGCCACCTGCGGGAGTTGCTGCCCAAGTGCGCCTCCTGGACGGCATTAGCCGAAGAACTGGCCAAACGACAGGTCACCACAACCTTTGTCCATCGGGGTGGCGATCCAACGAAGGAGATCCAGGGAGTGACCTTCACCCTGGAGGGGTATACGTTCAAGGCCTCGCAGGTGGATCGTAAATTCAGTTACGGCCGCCTGACGCAACGGATCGAGCAGAACCGCTTCCGGCAGACGATGATCGAACGGGTTCGCAACTACGCGGACGAGCAACGTCCGCAGGTTGCAGCTATCCTGCAAACGCTGGAGTCGGAGAAGCAGCAGCAACAGCCACCAGAACCGCCGTGTCCTAAACTGTCGATTGCCGGCAAGCCCTTGACCAAGGAGCAGATCGAAATGCTCCGCGAGAGAGAGCCGATCTTCGTGCGGGGAACGCAATCGGAGGGTTATGTGGTGATGGACGACCGGCTGCAAATGGCGTGGATCTATCGGAGCGATCCGCGGGACTGGGTGGAGTACGGGAAATACACGATGCGACGCATGGATCGGGACCGAATCGAAGCGGGATATGTCGTGCGGGCGCTGGTGAAATGGTGGGGAGGCACGACGGCACGTCCCTATCTGTGGAAGGAGAAGGAATCGGATACAACCTACCGGGAGAGTTGGAACGATCCCCGCGAACCACGGCCTTCACAGACCCAAAAGCAGCAGGACCGGCCGCGCCGCTTTATCACCCCGAAGAAGAAGTCGCGCGGCCCGAGTCGGTAACGGGAGAGCGACCTGTTGCAACTCTTTGACGAAATCCACGCCCTTTCCACCCGTCCGCAAAGATCCGACTTGCCGGCATCGGCTGCAAGGCTGTACGGAGCGCCCCACGGGGCCGGCCTTGCATTCGACACCTCCAAGTCCGGGGCTGGTCGCTATCGGGTGGAAAAGGAAATGCGAAAGAGTATGACCTTTGATACTACAGTCCCCCAATAATCCGAATTGACTGAGGATAGGTTTACATCTATTGACACCTCAAGTCCAGATTTAGGGCGTTTTTTACTCTTCTACCCTTTCTCCCGCCAATATAAGTACCTGGACATCCTCCTCCATCCGAGCATTTATGGTGAGCCCCCATTGCAGGGACGTGCCGTCCGATGCGCTGCCCGACTGAATCGTCTGCAGCAAATTCAGAACCTCCTCATAGTTGCAGGGAATCCCCTCTTTCAGCCGGATAGAGACAAAAAACTCGGACGCATGAATGTTCCTCGCATATGACTTGCGCACGCTCGGAATCACCGATTGCAAATCCCCCTTCTTGACCACGATGTTGGACGACCGGACAATTTGACGCGTGGAGACGAATTTCCGATAATCGTCCAGATCGATTGATACAAATTTTTCTCCTTCGCCATCGAAGTGTGCGGCTGCAATTTGATTCAGATTGAAATCTGTCTTGTCCTGAAATAGCTTTACAGAGAAAAAAGGAGTTAAATAAAAAAAGA
>ERZ779850.2719-NODE-2719-length-13775-cov-9.048834_pt1 | contig 13775 bp, 10 predicted proteins | sample MGYA00511249_ERZ779850 | MGnify/ENA primary metagenome ERZ779850 (study PRJEB29588, sample SAMEA2162475) | human gut metagenome | biome: human gut; feature: human-associated habitat; material: faeces | place: Denmark | collected 2008/2010 ...
GTGAGCTGGGCGGCACCGTGACCAGCGGCATCGTCAGCGCCCTGAACCGCAGCGTGACCATCCAGGGCACCAGCTCCACCAACACCATGTCCCTGATCCAGATGGATGCCTCTGTCAGCCCCGGCAACTCCGGCGGCGGCCTGTTCAACATGAACGGTGAGCTCATCGGTCTGGTCAACGCAAAGTCCTCCTCCAGCGATGCGGAGGGTCTGGGCTTTGCCATCCCCATCAACGATGCCATCAAGGTGGCACAGGATCTGCTGGAGAACGGCTATGTCTCCGGCCGCCCCTACATGGGCATCACCTATCTGGCTGTGACCGATGCCCAGACCGCCGCACAGCTCAACGTCACTGCCTACGGCGTTTACGTTGTGGATGTTGTGCAGGGCGGCCCCGCCGACAAGGCCGGTCTGAAGACCGGTGACCGCATCGTAAGTATCGACGGCACTGAGATCGCCCAGAAGGACGACCTTGGCACCCTGATCCAGCAGCATGCCGCCGGTGACACCCTTTCCATCACCGTGGCCCGGGAAGGCCAGATGCAGACCGTCAGCCTGACCCTGGGCGAAAAGAACGCCCAGACCCAGCAGGCACAGAAAAACTCCTGATTCTCCCCAATCTTTTTCCTGATCCATAAATCAAAAATCCCCTGACCGGCGTTGAACTGGTCAGGGGATTTTCAATTGCAGGTTGTCGAAAGTTATGGTATACTAAACTCGCTGTCAGAGATGACAGCAAAGGCGCTGTGTCCACAACGCAGGCGGCTGCTCCTTACCGGCCCAAACGCCGGGTAAGGCATTTTTCTTGAGAAGTTGCCACTCCCCGGACGCTTACGGGCAGAAAGGGGGTGAGAGCCATGAGTTTTTCGGATGTTGCAGTGTTGCTAACGCTGATCGGCGGAACCATCTTCGTAACGTTTCAGATTACATGGAAAATCGCCACAAGCGATAAAAAACGCAAGAAAAAATGACCGCCTCACAGTTCCCCAACTTGAACGGTCATTTTTCTTGATCACTAGGTAAGGAGCTAGTCGTTTGCGGGCCAGCGCCTTTTCTATTTGTAGTATAGTCAATTTTTAACGGTTTGTCAAGCAACGGCAGACCGTATTTTTATACCTGTCCGAACACGGTGGCGCTCAGGGGCAGGAGGACGGTCTGGCCGGTGCAGATACGGCTGCCGCCCCGCCACAGGCTGGAGGAGATGCCGTCGCTCAGCAGCTTCCAGCTGCCGCCGGGCAGGGTGACGACCTGCGCCGTCTCGGTGGGGTTATAGTAGACGCACAGGGCGCTCCACGCCGCGCCATCGCCCCACTGGGCGGGGAGCCGCCAGCCCACAAGAGGCTGTTCCAGCGGGAAGAACTCGATGGCGGCAGGGCTGGCCTTGTCCAGCGTCCCCAGCCGGGGGAATGCCGCCCGCAGACCAATGAGCCCGCGATAGTAATCCACAAGGCTGTGGAACTGTTCGGCCCGGTGCCAGTCCAGCCGGTTGAGGGCCGGGCTGGAGCGGTAGCTGTTGCCCTGCCCCTTCTTGGTGCGGGCAAACTCCTCGCCCGCCTGCCAGAAAGGCAGGCCCATGCTGGTCAGGTAGATGCCCGCTGCCAGCCGGTTCTGGGCCAGCGCGGTCTTGTCCACAGCGGCAAACTCCGGGCGGGCGTAGCGCACCATCAGGAGCTTATCCCACAGGGTAAAGTTGTCGTGGGCCGAAACGTAGCTGATGATCTGCCCCGGGGCGTGAGGCGGCAGCTTTTCACTGCGGCACCACGCCGCCACCGAAGCACCGATATCCCAGAAACTCCCGGGCTTGCCTTCCACATAGCCCGGCTCCCGGGCATCGAAGCAGCCGCCCTTGATGGCATCCCGGGTGTTGTCGCAAAAGATGCCGATGCGCTCGTTCAGCATGTTCAGGTTGTTCTTGTTGGCCTCGTACCGGTGCAGGGCGCTGCAGCCGCCCTGCCACGGCTCACCGTACATCAGAATATCCCGCCCGCCGGGCAGCTTGTCCAGTTCAGCCCGGAGGAGGTTCATGGTCTCCACGTCATACAGGCCCATCAGGTCAAACCGGAAGCCGTCGATGTGATATTCCCGCGCCCAGTAGAGCACCGAATCAATGAGATAGCGCCGGGCCATGGGCCGCTCGGAGGCAAACTCGTTGCCGCAGCCGCTGCCGTTGGAGAGGGAACCGTCGTCGTTCTGGCGGAAGTAGTAGAGGGGCACCACCCGGTTCAGCACATTATCGGAACGATACATGTGGTTATACACCACGTCCATTACAACGCCGATGCCCGCCGCATGGAGGGCCGCGATCATCTGCTTGCACTCCCGCACCCGCACCTCACCCCGGGTTGGGTCGGTGGAGTAGCTGCCCTCGGGCACATTGAAGTTGGTGGGGTCGTAGCCCCAGTTATACTGCCGGGTCAGGGGGCGGCTCTCATCCACGCTGCCAAAATCGAAGATTGGCATGAGCTGGACATAGCTCACCCCCAGCCGCTTGAGATAATTCAGGCAGGTAGGGTGGATGCCGTCGCTGCTCAGGGTCGTGCCCTGCTGGGTAAAGGCCAGAAATTTGCCCCGCCAGGCCGTGTGCACGCCGCTGGCCGGGTCCTGCGAGAAATCCCGGACGCTGACCTCCCACACGCTGCGGCGGGCCGGTGGGATCACCGGCCGCACATCCCGCTCCCAGCCCTGCGGGTCCACCCGGGCCGGGTCAAAGATCATGCTGCGCACCCCGTTCACCCCTGCCGAGCGGGCGTAGGGGTCCGCTGCATTGCAGGTGCCAAACGGGGTGGTAAGGGTGAAATCGTAGTATTTTCCGTGCTGGTCGCCGGGCAGATAGATGCTCCACACACCCTTGTCCTGCTGCTGCAGGGGCAGGGTGCCCACACAGGCCCCGCCGGTGCCCCGGCGGTACAGGTTCACTGCTGCCTGTTTTGCCGTGGGAGCCCACAGGTGCAGGTGTGTCCCGGCGGGGGTATACTCCACCCCCAGCGGGCCGTAGTATTCCGTCTGGCGGGCAAAGGCTTCGCTCTCAAACAGCGTCTTCCATTCAGCAGGTGTTCTTGGCTCCATAGCAATTCATCCTTTCGTTTGACAATAGTGTAACGAACTTTGTCCTTTATTTCAACCCTTTCCTTGCAAAACACTTCCAACTCCACTATACTGAAAGAAAAAACACTGCACGGAGGGAAGTTTTATGGCATACACCGATGATTGGGAAAGTCTGATGAACGGCGTGTTCGGCCCGGGGGGCAGATTCAAGGCCGCCCCCGGCACTTCTGCACCCAAAACAGGCGGCAGCGCCGCCCTGCCCGACTTGAACGCAGCGCTTCTGGAACAGCAGAAACGGCTGGACGAGCTGTTGAAGCAGCAAAATGCCCAGCTCAAAACCCAGAGCGATGCCACCGCCGCCGCGCTGGAAAGCAGCCGCCAGATGCTGCGGGACATGGAGGACGAAGGCCTGCTGGCCAGGGGCACCACCGACGTGAAGCCGGAACATCTGGGCAGCTTTGAAGGCCTTGCCGCTGAGGTCAAGCAGACGGTGCTGGGGCAGGATGCTTTTGTGGACAGCGTGGTGCGGGCCATGCGCCGCCCCTTTGTGCTGGGCACCGAAGCCCCCGCCGCCCGCAATGTCATCCTGCTCACAGGCGGGGCAGGCACAGGCAGGCATTTTGCACTGGAAGAAACTGCCCGCTGCATGGCGGCCCGGGGCCTTTTGCAGAGCGACAGGATCGCCACGCTGGATCTGGCCCTTTACCCCAATTCCGGAGCCGAGAAGCTCTTCCTGCAGGACCTCTACGCCGCCCTGCACGCGCCCGGGGAGATCCTTGTCTTTGAGCACTACGAGAGCTGTTATCCCGGCTTTCTGAAGACCCTGTCTGATCTGGCCGTCAAGGGCAGCGCCCCCCTGTCCAGTCGGTATCTCGTGAACAAAGAGGGCATCCTTGTGGATGCAGGCACGGCGCTGGCCCCGGGAGCCGTCAGCCGCATCGACCCCTGCGGCAAATACCTCATCTTCTACTCCCATAAGGGCCGGGAGGCACTGGCTGACAAATTCGGCGCGGCGCTGGTGTCGGCACTGGGGGATGTCTGCGAGACGGCCTCCTACACCCGGGAGGATCTGGCCGCCCTTGCCGCACAGCAGCTCAACGCGCTGGCCCAGAAGATCCGCACCCGGCTGGGGCTGACCCTTTCCGCCGGGGCCGACATGCGGGACTATGTCGCAGCCCAGTGCACCGCACAGAAGGGTGCGGCAGGCCTTTCCGCGTGCACCGACCGCATCTTCCGCGCCCTGAGCGAATACTGCCTGCGAACCGATGAAACTCTTACCGGCACCGTGACCCTGACCGCCGGGCCGGAAGGGGTGCTGTTCCGCCTGAACGACGGCGCAGACCAGCCCCTGTTCGACCTGCTGCCTGCCGCCTACACCGGCGCGCTGGATGCCATCCGCGCCGAGATCAACGAGCTGGTGGGCCTTGCCCCGGTCAAGGAATATGTGTTCGGTCTGGCCGACAACCTGCAGGTGCAGCAGCGCCGCGCCGCCGCCGGGCTCAAGACTGCCAGCCTTTCGATGCACATGATCTTCACGGGCAACCCCGGCACCGGCAAGACCACCATTGCCCGGCTGGTGGCGAAATATCTGAAAGCCATCGGTGCCCTCAAGGGCGGCCAGCTGGTGGAGGTGACCCGTGCCGACCTGGTGGGCCGCTACACCGGCCACACCGCCCCCCTGACCAACAGCGTCATCGAGAGCGCGCTGGGTGGTGTGCTCTTCATTGACGAGGCATACAGCCTTTACCGCGGCGAGCAGGACAGCTTCGGGCTGGAAGCCATCGACACGCTGGTGAAGGGAATGGAGGATCACCGGGATGAGCTGGTGGTCATTCTGGCAGGTTACACCAAGGAGATGGAGACCTTCCTCACCGCCAACAGCGGCCTTGCCAGCCGTTTTCCCAACAAGATCGAGTTTCCGGACTACACCGCTGAGGAGCTGCTGCAGATCACCCACGTTCAGGCAAAGAACAAGGGGTACCGTCTAGCCGAAAGCTGCGCCGAACCCCTGCTGGGCTATTATGCCCGCTGGCAGGAATCCGATGCCCGCACCGCCGGCAATGGCCGCCTTGCCCGGAACACGCTGGAAAAAGCCATCTTCCACCAGAGCCGCCGCCTTGTCGCCGAGCCCGCCGCTGCCCTGGATCTGATCCTACCCAGTGATCTGGAATTGAAGGAACCGTAAACACGCAAAAAGGACTGCTTTCGCAGTCCTTTTTCTTGTTATTGATGCTGTTCTGCCAGCCGGGCGGTCATCTCCCGCATTCCCTGCCGCACTTCGGGCGGGGCAACCACTTCTATCTTGCCGCCAAAGCCGCAGACCCAGCCATAGAACTGGTCACTGACGCAGATGGGGACATCAAAATGGAAGCAGCCATTCTCCTCGGGTAAAAACATGGGCGTTGCGCCAAAGCGCTCCCGCATGGCACCTTCCAGATCCGCGGTGCACCGCAGGGTAACGCGATGCTCCGGCCCGCCGTACATTCCAAAGTGCTTGCGCAGATAGGCAGGCAGGTCAAGATCCGCAAACTGCTCCTGACCCCGCCGGGGCGCATCCAGCACCCGGACCCCGCTCATCTTGTCCACCCGGTAATGGCGGATGCCCTTTTCGTCGGCAAAGGCAATGAGGTAGTAGCACCCGTTCTCCCAGGCCAGCTGCCACGGGCTGACGATCCTTTTCTCTTTCTCGCGGCTGTCGGCTTTTCTGTAGAGGAACTCCACCATTTTACCGTTGTTGATGGCCTCGTGCAGGGCATCGATGCTGTACAGCAGGCTCTTGCTGTCGGTCTTGGGGCGGCCCTCCACATAGACCTGACGCTGCAGCTGGCTGCCCTCGTAGTTGGAGCAGAGCTTTTCCAGCTTGTGGATCAGCCGCCTGCTCGTGGTGCCGGATACCACCCGGCTTGCCTGCACGGCATCCACCAGCAGCTTGAGCTCCGCCAGATCAAAGGTGCGGCTGGCAAGGAAATACCCGCCGCCCCGGCCCCGGCGCAGCTTGATATCATAGCCCAGCGCACCCAGTGCCTCAATATCGCTGTACACGCTCTTGCGCTCACAGCGGATGCCCTGCGCCTCCAGCAGCTCCACCAGCTGCGGCACGTTCAGCAGGTGGTTTTCATCGGTCTGCTGCTCAAAAATGCGCAATAGCGCCAGCAGCTTGGATTTCTGGCCTTCCTGTTTGGGCATTCGGTACACCTCATTTTTTCGTGTTGTGCCAAGCCTCTCAGTCTCGCTTCCAGCTCTCCCCAGCAGGGGAGCCAGGAGAAACAGCAGTGCTGTGTGCTGAAAAGGTTACGGCGCTTTCTTATCAAACGCCGCGCGGCGCTGGGTGGACAGGCGGAACATCTCCTCCAGCTTTTCCCGGTCATCGGCCACAAGGGCGTTGCGCATCTCGTTCAGCGCCCCGCTGAACTGGTCGATCTCGGAGATGAGGTTTTCCTTGTTCCAGAGGAACAGCTCCGCCCACATCTTATCGTTGATGCGTGCAATGCGGGTCAGGTCTCGGAAAGAATCGCCGGTGTACTCGCACAGCGAGGTATTGTCGTTGGCGCACATCAGGCTGACGGCGATGGCATGGCAGAGCTGGCTGACATAGCCGATCATCCTGTCATGCTCCTGCACGGTCAGGGTGCAGATATGCTTGAAGCCCAGCACCTCGGCCAGCTCCCTGGCCCACTGAATGGCCTCCGGGGTGTTCTTTTCCGTGGGGGTCACAATGAAGTTGGCCGGGGCAAAATTCACCTCGGCGGCGTGCTCCACGCTGGAGGTCTCACGGCCCGCCATGGGGTGGCTGGCAATGAACTCCACGCCCGGCCTGCACATGGCCTGAATGGGCTCCACCAGACCAGTCTTTACGCCCGACACATCGGTAAAGATGCAGCCCTCCTTCAGCAGGTGGCCGTAGGTCCGGAACCACTCGATCAGGGCCGTGGGGTACAAACCGAAGATGATATGATCGGCCTGACGCACCAGATCCTCAAAATCGTGGGTCTTGCCGCTGGCGATATAGCCGTGGTCGAGGGCATACTGCAGATGGCCCTCGCTGCGGTTGATGCCGTCCACATGGAACCCGGCCCTGCTCAGCTCCAAGGCGTACTTGCCGCCCAGCAGGCCCAGACCCACAATGAGATAGCGCTTTGATTTATCCAACATGTTCCACCTCCGCGCCCAAAGGCTTGATGGCTTCCAGAAAATCCGGCCAGCTCTTGGCAACGGCCTCGGCTCCGCTGATGGGCAGGGCCAGCCCGGCGGCCAGCGCCAGCACCGCAAGGCTCATCACCACGCGGTGGTCGTTGTGGCCGGAAAGCGGCTGCTCCGGGGCATGGAGCGCGCCGGCACAGCCATGGATGGTAATGGTACCGCCCTCGCTCTCCAGCTGCCCGCCGCAGGCCCGCAGCTCGGTCTCCATGGCCTCGATGCGGTCACTCTCCTTGATGCGGAGACGCTCGGCGTTGCGGATGACCGTGGTTCCCTCACACAGCAGGCCCAGCACCATCAGCACAGGGCCCAGGTCGGGGCAGTCGGCAAGGTCGATGTCCGTTCCGTGGAGCGGGGCCTTTTCAAACACCACGCCCTGCCCGGTGCGGGTGAATCTTGCGCCGCACCGCCGGAGGATCTCCAGAATGGCGGCATCGCCCTGCAAGGTCTCCTCAGACAGGCCGGTGATGGCCACACCGCCGGTCACAGCGCCCAGCACGGCAGGAAAAGCCGCCTGGCTGTAATCGCCCTCCACGGTGTAATCACCGGGAAGATAGTGCTGCCCGCCGGGAATTTCCAGCGTGTTTTCATCCAGCCAGCGGCTCTCCACGCCAAAGGCGTGCTGCACCGCGCGGGTCATATCGATGTAGCTCCGGCTCTCCACAGGCGGGATGAGGTGCAGGGTGCTGGTGCCGCCCAGCAGGGGCAGGGCAAACAGCAGCCCGCTGATGAACTGGCTGGACACATTGCCCGCCAGCTCGTACTCGCCCGGGGTCAGGGCACCTTCCACAGTCAGGCGGTCCGCGCCCTGCTCAAAACGCAGGCCCTGCTGCTGATACAGCGTTTTGTAGACCGACTGGGGCCGCTCCATCAGCCGCCCACGGCCTGTAAAAGTCACTTCCTGCCCAGTCAGGCTGGCCAGTGGGATGAGGAAGCGCAGGGTACTGCCGCTCTCACAGCAGTCCACGGGGGCATCAACCGACAGAAAGCGGCCCAGCCCCTCCACCACCGCGTCGTTTTCACCGGTGGTGACACGGGCGCACAGTCGGCCCGCCGCGCCCAGCGTGGCGGAGATATCCTTGCTGAAAGCAAGATGATGGAGATGGGAGGTTCCCTTTGCCAGCGCCGCACAGAGCACCGCCCGGTGGGCCATGCTTTTGCTGGGCGGCGCGGCGATCCTGCCCGCCACTGGGCGGGCGCGTTTTACCACCACATCCATCTTACATATCCCGGCCAATGGCCCATGCGACCTGACGGCACTTTGCCATGGCCTGTGCAAAGGCATCCGGGGTCAGACACTGTGCGCCATCGCTCCATGCGTGGCGGGGATCATAGTGGACTTCCACCTCCAGGCCGTCGGCACCGGCGGCCACAGCGGCGATCATCATCGGCTCAACCAGATTGGCCTTGCCGGTGGCGTGGCTGGGGTCCACGATGATGGGCAGATGGGTCTTTTCGTGGATGATGGGCACAGCAGAGAGGTCGAGGGTGTTGCGGGTGTACTTCTCAAAGGTGCGGATGCCCCGCTCGCAGAGAATGACCTGCTCGTTGCCGCCGGCCATGATATACTCTGCGGACATGATCCACTCCTCGATGGTGTTGCAAAGGCCGCGCTTGAGCAGAACAGGCTTGTGCATCTTACCCACGGCCTTGAGCAGCTGGAAATTCTGCATGTTGCGGGCACCGATCTGTACCACGTCCACATATTCCTCAAACTCCGGGATCCGGTCCTCGCTCATCAGCTCGGAGACGATGGGCATTCCGGTGGCCTCCCGGGCCTTGACCATATCGAGGATGCCCTCGGTCTCCAGACCCTGGAAGGAGTAGGGAGAGGTGCGGGGCTTATAAGCGCCGCCGCGGAACAGGCTTGCACCGCCCGCCTTTACGCCGTTGGCAATGCGCAGTGCCTGCTCCTCACCCTCGATGCTGCAGGGGCCTGCCATCACGGCGATCTTCTCGCCCCTGCCGATCTTCACGCCGCCGCAGTCGATGATGGAATCGGCGGGGTGGAACAGGCGGTTGGCCCGCTTATAGGGGGCGGACACGCGGGTGACGTTGTCGATCCAGGGGTTGGCCAGCACGTCGCGCTCATCGATCTTGGTGGTATCGCCCACCAGACCGAACACATTGTAATCCTTGCCGGTGATCAGGGTCACATCCAGGCCCTGTTTCTCGAATTTGTCTACGATCTTTTCCAGCTCTTCCTTGGGGGTGCCTTTTTTGGTCGAAATGATCATCTCTTTTGATTCCTTTCCCTTTTCTGAACCTCTCAGTCTCGCTTCGCTCGACAGCTCCCCTAATAGGGGAGCCCTTGGCAAAACCGGGAACTTCTCCTGAATGCCAAGGCCTCTCCTACTAGGAGAGGTGGCAATGCGTCAGCATTGACGGAGAGGTTGTTCCTTTACTGCACCAGGTGCGTCTGCGTGCCGCCATCCAGCCGGAGCAGCTGCACAAGGTAGGCGCAGGCATGGAGATATCCGCTGACCCCCTCGCCTGCAAAGCGGCCCTGACAGCCAAAGGAGACCACATCCACGCTGCGGAAGGGCTCCTTGCCGCTGGGGTCGGCCAGCATCACTTCCACGGCGGGCACGCCGCACACCTGCAGCGCTTCCAGAATGGCCACGCTGTAATAGGCGTAGCCGCCCGGGTTGAGGATGATGCCATCGGCCCGGCCTGCCGCCGACTGGATCTCATCGATGAGGTCACCCTCGTGGTTGGACTGAAAAAAGTCCACCTGAACATCCATCTGGGCACAGCCCGCCTCAATATAATCCAGCAGTGTATTGAAATCGATCTGCCCCTCCATGCCCGGCTCCGTGAACTGGGTCAGGTTGAGGTTGGGACCGTTAATGACTAAAAATTTCATCCAGCGCCTCCATTGCCGCCGTCACGGCATCCGCAGGGGTGGTCTTGTTGGGGATCACAGCATCCGCTGCCGCCAGATAGAGCGGGCGGCGCTGGGCTTCCATGGTTTTCAGGGCCTCAGGGCTGGTGGAAAGGGGCCTTCCGCCGCCCACCAGCAGATCTTCCAGCGGCCGGTCGATAAAGAGCACGATGCCGTTGGCGTGGAGCGCCCGGAGGTTTGCCGGGTCTTTGACCACGCCGCCGCCGCAGGAGATGACCTGCCGGTTCTCCCTGGCAAAGCGGGCGGTCTGCACGGCCTCCAGCTTCCGGAAGCCTGCCTCCCCCTCAGCGGCAAAGATGTCCGGGATGCTCCGGCCGTCGGCCTTGACGATCTCCTCGTCCAGATCCACGAACCGCTTGCCCAGCCGTTCCGCCAGAGCGCGGCCCAGGGTGGATTTGCCCGAGGAGGGCATCCCGATGAGGGCAATGTTCAGCTGTTCCCGCCGCAGCTCGCTGGTCACACGGGCGATCTCGGCACCGGCATCCTCAAACTTGCGGTCGAGGAAAAATTCTGCCGCGTACACTGCCTGCGCCACCAGCATTTCCAGACCGCCGACGGCAACGGGCACGCCCAGCTCCTCGGCCCGGAGGATGAGCTCGGTCTTATCGGGATTATAGATAACATCGATCACGGCTTCCAGCCCGGGCATGGAGGTGATATCCAGGGCGCTCACGCCCACATTGGGGTACATGCCCACCGGCGTGGTGTTGATGATGATCTGCGCCCCGGTGGTCAGGGCCTGAGCATAAGTCAGCTCTCCCTTTTCGGGGTCGGGATGGCGGCTGACGGTATAGATCTGTTTCGCACCCCGGTCATGGGCCACGGCCCAGGTGGTGTTGTGGGTACCGCCGGTGCCCAGAATGAGCACGGTCCTGTCCTTGAACTCCACCCCGTGTGCATCGCACAGGTAGGAGAAGCCGGGGTAATCGGTGTTGTAGCCGTAGAGCAGGCCGTTCCTGTTGACGATGGTGTTCACGGCGTTGATGGCCTTGGCGTGGGGGTCGATGTAGGAGCAGTACTCCATGACCACCAGCTTATAGGGGATGGTGACATTGATGGCCCTGAACTGCCGCCGGGTCATAAAGGCCCGGACTTCCTCTTCCGTGGGCAGGGGGCACAGGTCGTACCGGTAGCCGCAGAGCATCTCGTGGATGACCTTGGAGTAGGAGTGGCCCAGCCGCCCGCCGATGAGTCCGTATTCCATTTACAGCACCTCCTTGCGGTAGCCGGTGGGGTCCTCCATCCAGGCCATGCCGTATTTTGCGGTGAGCAGGTCGCCCACGGCCAGCGCGGCGGCGCAGGTCTGCACAATGGCGGCCCGGGGCACGATGCAGGGGTCGTGGCGGCCCTGAATGGACAGCTCCGCATCCTTCTTTGCGATATAATCCACCGTGTCCTGCGTTTTGTAGATGCTGGGGGTAGGCTTGACCGCCGTGCGGAACACCACGGGCATTCCGTTGGAGATGCCGCCGTTCAGGCCCGCATTGTGGTTGGTGGCGGTGACGATGCGCTCCCCCTGCATCCGGAAGGCATCGTTGGCCTCCGAGCCCTTCTGGTCCGCAAAGCCGAAGCCGGAACCGAACTCGATGCCCTTGACCGCCGGGATGGAGAAGGCCAGGTGAGCGAGCTTGCTCTCCACGCTGTCGAAATAGGGTTCACCCACGCCTGCGGGCAGGCCCAGAATGGCGGTCTCCAGCACGCCGCCCACGCTGTCGCCCTCGGCGCCGGCGGCACGGATGGCAGCCTTCATGGATTCCTCCACACTGCCGTCCAGCAGGGCAAAGCCCTCGGACTTGTTCAGCAGTGCCTCGGCCTGCGCCGCCAGCGCGGCGGGATCGTCCAGCGCAAAGGGGGCATCGCTGATCCCGGCACACCGCCCGATGTGCGTCACGATCTCGATCCCGGCCCGGTTCAGAGCGCCCAGCACCAAAGCGCCGCCCGCCACCAGCGCGGCGGTGACGCGGCCCGAAAAGTGACCGCCGCCCCGGGCATCCTGATAGCCGTGGTACTTGGCGTAGGCAGTGTAATCCGCGTGGCCGGGCCGCAGCAGGTCAGCCGTTTTGGCATAGTCGCCGCTGCGGGTGTTCTGGTTTTCGATCATCAGAGCAATGGCAGTGCCGGTGGTGCGGCTGTTGACCACGCCGGACAAAAACTGCACCGCATCCCCCTCCACACGGGGGGTGGAAAGGCCGTCGCCCCGGGCACGGCGCTTGTCCATGCAGGCAGCAAGAAAGGCTTCCTCCACAGGCACGCCCGCCGCCATGCCGTCCAGCACCGCGCCGATGGCCCTGCCGTGGCTCTCGCCAAAAATGGTCAGCGAAAGGTCGCTGCCAAAGGTGTTTTTCATGGCTTACTCCTCCACACCCAGCAGGGGACGCAGGCCCTCCACGGGGATGGTCTCGGCCCGCCAGCAGCCCAGACCCGGCACCTTGATCACCGTGATCTGGCCGCCCTGGGCCTTTTTGTCGTGCAGCATCTCGGCCAGCACCTTTTCCTTGTTGTAGGTGGTGCGCACAGGCAGGCCGAGGCGGCGGTACACCGCACGCACCCGCTTCTGCAGGGCCTTGGACTCGATCATGGGCAGCATACCCAGCGCCACGCACTCGCCGTGGAACAGGCCCACGGTACGGCGGCCCTTGATGCCCTTGACGGCCTCGATGCCGTGGCCGATGGTGTGGCCGAAGTTCAGTGCCTTGCGCATGCCGTGCTCGGTCTCGTCCTGCTCCACGATACCCTTCTTGAACCGCAGGCTGCGGCAGATGATCTCGCCGATTTGGGCGTCGATGTCGCCCTTCTCAAAGATGGCGAACAGCTCCGGGTCGGCCAGTAGGCTGGCCTTGACGGCTTCGGCCAGGCCGTTGATGTAGTGGCGGCGGGGCAGGGTGGACAGGGTGTCCGGGTCCACGATGACCAGTTTGGGCTGCCAGAAAGCACCCACGATGTTCTTGGTGTCGCCCAGGTCCACGGCGGTCTTGCCGCCGATGGAGGAGTCGATCATGGAAAGGGTGGTGGTGGGGCAGTTGATGAAGTCGATGCCGCGCATATAGGTGGCAGCGGCAAAACCGGCCAGGTCGCCCACCACGCCGCCGCCCACGGCCACGACCAGGTCACCCCGGCCCATGCCGAAGTCCAGCATCTGGCGCAGCACGCTTTCCAGAATTTTAAAGCTCTTGCTGGCTTCACCCTGGGGCACCGTGATGATGCGGGCGTCCTTGCACTGGTCGGCCACCCTCTGGGCATACTGGGCGGGCACGCCGCTGTCGGTGACCACGGCCACCCGGCGGTCCAGCCGGGCAAACTGGTACAGGTTTTCCAGGGAGCCGCTCTTGATGATGATGTCATAGCTGCGCTCGCCCAGATTCATGGTGAGTTTGGTTCCGATAAATTCGCTCATTTTGTATACACTCCTAACAAACGCACGGTGCGGCAGGTGCGGTCCAGCTCATGCAGCAGGGCACCGGTCTCGTCGGCGGTGGGGTCGCCCACCAGCTCGACATAAAAATAATATTCAAAGGGCACATGAGGCATGGGCCGGCTCTTGATGGATTCCATATTGAAGCCGCTGGCACCGATGACCTGGATCACCTCGGCGAGTTTGCCGGGCTTGTTGTCCACGGTGAACAGCAGCG
>ERZ779850.2724-NODE-2724-length-13747-cov-14.705521_pt1 | contig 13747 bp, 13 predicted proteins | sample MGYA00511249_ERZ779850 | MGnify/ENA primary metagenome ERZ779850 (study PRJEB29588, sample SAMEA2162475) | human gut metagenome | biome: human gut; feature: human-associated habitat; material: faeces | place: Denmark | collected 2008/2010 ...
CCACCCTTGCATATCATAGAAGAATCTTATTTACAGACTTTTTCTCACAGTCTCGACGATGCACAAGGAGGAACCAATATTGTCCTTGATGTTGCAGATCAGCCGGTGAAACATCAAAATAAGATGTTGCAGTTTACGATGCCCAGCGGTCTCCATTCTGTTTTAGAACGGCCGTTTTCCGAAGCCAACGGCCGCCCATTTTTAGTTAAAAGATCACCACTTATCGTGTGTTGATCTTGATAGTGTAGTGCTTTGTGGCTCTCTTCATAATGGAATTAGCAGATACCTCATCGTTGAGAATCATTGCTTTCCAGTTATCCGGATCACGCTGGGAGCATACGATAGTGCTTTTTCTCTGTTCGTTCCTCTTTTCGAGCAGCTCGAACAGGATTTTTATTTCCCGTTCGTCAGTGATCGTGTGGAGCAGAAAATCATCTAGGATGATCAGTTCCCATTTGAGATACTTCTTCATCTTGCGAGCATATTTATCATAATCCTGTTCTTTAAGGGCTACCATGCTTTCCAGAAGCTCCTCGCTGTGGAAGTAACCGACGTTATACCGGTTGCAGGCCTTTATGCCGATAGCTTTGGCAAGATAAGACTTTCCAGCATCTGATTCTCCTAGAATGCAGAGATTATAGCCTCTTTCGATAAAGTCAAGGGAAAAAAGCACCTCGGTTATACCTGCAGGCAGATACTCACGCTTGTCAGAGTCCACACAATCCGCCAATTCCTCCGGAGATCCTTTCAGATGAGCTGCTGTCAGTCGATTCTTCAGTATCGTACTGACTTTTTCCTGAAACTGCGGACCAATCAGTTCTGCAATAAGCGTGAGACGATCCATCTCTAAAAAGCCGGGTCTGTGATACAGATCATCTAAGGTGGCTGCCATTGTTGAAAGTTTAAGCTCATTCAGTTCATCGACAAGCTCGTTCATGAGAGCGGTTCCTGTAAGCATCAGTCATCCACCTCCTCGCGCATCTGATCAGCAAGGGCTCTGTTGCGAGATAAAAGGGTGTCTATACTGGAAGCTTCCGGCGGCATTACATATCCGCCGCGTACCGGTTCTTTCTTTACCGATGTGGAATGATGGTATCCCGCCTCTCCGAGATCGTTCGCTACAACAGATATCGTATTCTTGATGAAGGTGTATTTCTGCTTATTCAGAGCAATCGCCTGTTTACAGCACTCTTCAATAGCCTTATTACTGTACTTCTTTGTAAAGTTCAGAATACCCAGGCACATACGATAGGTCTGTACTTCATATGCATGATTGTTGACATCAATCCACTGTGGTTCCTTTGTTGAGAGCATTCCTTCTGTATAGATATACTGTGAATAAGGCAGGATAGCTACAAAAACGACGATATGCATAATCTCACCGGTAAGAGGATCTGTCATGGAGAACGTCTGTCCAGCAAAGTCAACTTCCATCTTTTGTGCAATAACAGCATCAAAGTGGGCGGTCTCATAATTCTCTTCGCACCACTTGTCGTAGAGTTCACAATACTGACCGTATTGATAGAAACGAGCACCTTCTTCTTCACACTTTTTCTTATAGCGGTTCCAAAGAAACATGAGTGTCATGTTTTTACGAGTAGCCATAAGCTTGGCAGCATCTTCATAATCAGGTAACTCGATGTTCTCATTTCGTCCTCCCTGATCCAGGTACAGCCCATACACCTTCAGGGCAATACCATAGTTAGTGATGCCTGCTGATAATGGATAGCTCAGATCTTCGCACTTCTTGAATGCTCTCAAGAAGTCATTAACACCAGACTTGCTGAAACCAGCCTGATGAGCTATTTCGCTACCGGACATTGATAGCGCGTAGTGTTTGATAATGATGTCCTTGTAATCCAACTGCATACATTATCCTTAAAATGATGTATTCACCATCCCTGGGATGGCTACTATCATTATAAGGATTAGATTACACAGACTGGTAGCAATTCGGCTGTTCAGAAACGGAATGCGACCGTTTTGCTCCGCAAATCCGGCCGTTTAGCTTCGCAATATGTAATTTGCAATATTTTGCGATAAATATTTTGTAAAAAGATGATAATTGTTAAAAAAACATATCAGTGTATGATGAAATAAATAGATCAATTGTGAAACGTAAAAGAAAATATGAGAATACTATTACAATAAATGAAAAGAAGGAAGAGGAGGAAAGCACATGAAGAAAATATTAAAAATATTTGTTTGTTTCATTGGAATTATGATATCAGCATCTACTGTATCGGCATCTAAACTTGAAATACTATCGGAATCTGAAGATTATGAAAAAATCGTTGCACTTGCTGATGAAATTGTGTCTGTTACAAATGGAGGACCTGTTGAGGATCCGTTTGAGGAGGGAATAAGTGTATCAGATATTGATTTTGATAATGCATTAAAAGAGTATATTGATACACCACTTTTAACCTCAGAACTTCTTTCAGTGTCCGAAGTGGAAAACGCGTTAGAACAAAGCGATTATATTTGGATTATCCCGATTAGAGCATATGGACATTTGTATGAAGCATGTGCAGTAAGGGCAAATGGTGAAGATGGACAACCGATTGATCAATGGCACATAAGTGGGGCCAGAGGATATGAATTAGATGATACACCGACATATATAGAACAATTAAATAGTTCACTTGCTGCAAATTCAGATATTGTATGGGACAATTATAAATTTCGACTTGTTGGAGGAGTAGATCCGATTCGTTTTCCAGTCTGGATTGCATTGAATGAAACACAAGTGGGGTATCTGATACCGGGACGTGAAGATGCTGCAGCGTGTCTTACAGACAGTTCGGAAATAGCGGAAGATAGACTTGATGGTGAAGAAGAATTCCATGCATATAGCTATGCTGCGGTTGTTGCCGCAGTTGCTGATTCGTCTTATATCGAAACTGAAGATGCACAAGGAGGAACCAATATTGTCCTTGATGTTGCAAATCAGCCGGTGAAACATCAAAATAAGATGTTGGTAATTATTTTAGGAATTGGGATTCTGGCAGTTGGTATTATAGCTGGTTTGGCAATTAAAAGGAAACAAAGAAAGTGAAAGGGAAGCCCGGATGAAACATATCTAAAAACGAAAAGCTTGTAACGAAGAAACAGGTGCTATCTGAGAAAAAGAGACAGCACCTGTTTTTTATAGAAATTCCGGAAAATAATGCCAAAAATTCAGCACGGCAGAACGTGAATTACTGCGTTACAAATTTTTTATACACAGCAGCCCGGAATCAGAAATCCGATGTAGCTGATGAGGAACAGTACCAGCCAGATCGTTCCAGGCAGGAGTGTCAGATGGCAGGAGGCGCGCTTCCACTCGGCGGGAAGTTTCGCGGTGAGAGAAGAGTAGCCGTCGTCGATCCAGATCATCAGAGGGACGAGCGCCGGCATCAGGTAGCGGCCCTGAGACTGGTAATCGCTGAAATACGTGTTGTACATGTCCATGAACAGCGTGATCAGGCAGGCGAGGAACAGCATCACAAAGAGGAGAAGCTGCGGCTTTTTGCGGAACCAGTGCGGGATCATGCCGAGGAACAAAAACACTAGGAATCCGAACGCCATCAGGGCGCCGTACAGCAGGTAAAGCACCATCGGGAGATGGACGGTCATGTAGGAGAAGGAACCGATGAAGCTGCTGACGGTCGAGAACAGCCAGTTGGAGGTGCGGCCCTCCGGGGTCTGTAAATACGTCTGCTGGAAGCTCCAGCCTTCGGATGCCGGGGTCTGACGATTCTCTGGTTTGTATTCATCGGCTGCGTACAGCGATGCGGATTCATTCGAGGTGCGCATGCCGAGCAGATCGCCGTCGTGGATGACGGCATTGCGGATGAAGAACCAGCCGCCGATCAGGAAGGCGATAGCAAAAACAGCCAGCGCTTTGACAAAAATTTCTTTTGCCGGTTTCCGGAAATGAATCATCAGCGCGAAGAACAGCAGAATGCTGCAGAGCAGGTACGCGTAGGCGTTGTAGTACGACAGCGCGCAGAGTCCGCAGCCTGCTCCAAGGCCGATGCAGTCTTTTTTGCAGAATGCGCTTTTCATGCCGCGGATCCAGAAGTAGATGATCAGTGCGACTGTGAAAACGGCGAACGAATCGTTGTTCACATAGCAGGAGAGGAACACAAACTGCGGCAGAAAACCGACGAAAATACCGCCGAGCAGTGCGGATTCGCGCCGTTCAAAGAGCTCTTCGCCGATCAGAAACACAACGATCAGTGTGCCGGTGCCGGAAAGGACGCTGGTGAGGCGGGCGGCAGTTAAAAGAGCCGCTGCACTTTTCGTAAACAGCGATGTAATGGCCATAAACACGGAGCTGATGATCGCGGTCAGATACGGATACAGCGCATAGGAGAATCCCCACAGCGGATGGCGCACCGCTTCCTCCGTGCCGTTCGGCAATGCGTGGTGTGAGACGATGTATTCCGGAATCAGCATCCGCATCGCCTCATCGGGGGCGTGTTCGGCTTTCAGGAAAATCGAGGTGCCAAAAGAGATGCAGAAAAAGCTGAAAATCAGCATATACTTGGCCCAGTAGTAGTCTTTTTTATTCATAGAGTCTCCTAAAATCTCCAGTCCCGGACGGGAAAAGTCCGGCGTAATGTTTCGCGGCGGAACAAAAATGGAAAAGCGTCCGTCCGCGGATACGTTATAGTATACATGATTCTTATGGTAAAAGAAATTGATTTTTCGTCGAAAAACAAACAAACTGCTCCATGGCTTCACCGTTTTTTCACAAATTTTCCAGCAAATTATCACATTTTCAGAATAAGATAAAGTGTCTTTAGAAAATGAGAGCATCTCTGGCTCTTTCACCCCCAAGGGCGGGCGGGGACTGCTTTAAGAAACAAGGAGGAAGGAAAATTGATAGAGGTTAAAAACCTGGTGAAACGCTATGGCGACCACGTAGCTGTCAATAACCTGAGTTTTACCGTAGAAGAAGGCCAGATCTATGGATTTCTTGGCCCGAATGGAGCCGGAAAATCAACGACCATGAACATCATCACCGGCTATCTGGCATCTACGGAGGGCGAAGTGCTGATCAACGGCCACAATATCCTAGAGGAGCCGGAGGAGGCAAAGAAATGCATCGGCTATCTGCCGGAGCTGCCGCCGGTCTACACGGATATGACCGTTCTGGAATATCTGAAATTCGTGGCGGAATTAAAGAAAATTCCAAAGGATCAGAGAAAGAAACAGATTCTTGAGGTCATGAATCTGGTGAAGATCACCGATATGCAGAACCGTCTGATCAAGAACCTGTCGAAAGGATACCGTCAGAGAGTCGGACTGGCACAGGCAGTGCTCGGTTATCCGCCGATCATCATCCTCGATGAGCCGACGGTAGGCCTGGATCCCAAGCAGATCATTGAGATCCGCGACCTGATCAAATCACTGGGTAAAAAACATACCGTTATCTTAAGTTCCCACATCCTCTCCGAGGTCAGCGCCGTCTGCGATTACGTCATGATTATCGCAAAGGGACAGCTTGTTGCGAGTGACACCCCGGAAAACTTAAGTAAACTGATGCTTGGATCAAACACGGTTACATGTACCGTTCACGGAACGAGAAAGCAGCTGGTTCCGGCGCTTAATGCGCTCGATGCAAAAGAGATCCAATATGAAAATACGCCGAATGAGGAGCAGATTAAGGTAAAAATTACCACTGAAAAGGATAAGGATATCCGCGAGGAGCTGTTCTATGCACTGGCAAAGGCCAACTGCCCGATCCTCGAGCTGACTTCCTCCTCGATGTCTCTGGAAGACGTCTTCCTGGAGCTGACCGATGATTCCGGAAAGGCTGCAAGAAAGCTGAAAAAAGCAGAGAAAGAACAGCTGAAACAAAAAGAATGTGAACCAGAAGCAGACAAAACGGCTGTCGGGGAAACGTCTGAAGAAAAAAGCACAGATGCAGCGGAATCAGCCGCTGAAACAAAACAGGAGGAGGGAGACGCACAATGACGGCGATTTATAAAAAAGAGTTAAAAAGCTATCTGACAAGCATGATCGGATATCTGTTTATGGCGTTTACTCTGGCGCTGTTCGGCCTGTATTTTACGGCCATCAACCTGCAGCAGGGTTACCCGGAGATCGGATACGCGCTGCAGAATTCCGCATTTATTCTGCTGATCGCAGTACCGGTTCTGACAATGCGTGTCCTGTCGGAGGAGCAGAAAAATAAAACGGATCAGCTGCTCCTTACCGCACCGGTAAAAATTTCCGATATTATCCTTGGAAAATATCTGGCGCTTCTCACCATTTATGTGATTCCGGTGCTGATTATGTGCCTGTATCCGCTGCTTCTTGGAACCCACGGAACGGTTTCCTACGCCGTATCCTACACTTCGATCCTTGGTTATTTCCTGCTGGGAGCAGCCTATATTTCGGTCGGTGTGTTCGTTTCCTCCATCACCGAGAGCCAGGTCATCGCAGCCGTTGTCGGCTTTGTGATCCTGTTCCTGTGCTACGTGGAGAGCGGTATCGCAAACTTCTTCCCGGAAGGAGCCGGAAGCTCTTTCTTTGCTTTCTTTATCATCATTGCACTGGTATGCCTCTGGATCGGCAGTATGATTAAAAACCCGATCATTACAGGTGTGATTGCCGTGATCGGCGAGGGTGCGCTGACGGCAGTTTACTTCACAAAATCCACCCTTCTCGAGGGCAAAATCCAGGATCTGCTCGGTGTATTCAACATGGCAGGCCATATGGATAACTTTGTGAACGGTATTCTGGACATTGGCGGTGTTGTTTACTACCTGTCCGTCATTGCAATCTGCACTTTCCTTGCAATGCAGTCCCTGCAGAAGAAACGCTGGAATTAGGAGGTGGAGACGATGAGCAGCGAAAAGAAAGAAAAGAAACAGCATAAAATGAATTTCAATATCAAAGAAAAGCTGAAAAAGACGTTCTCCAAAGAACATCTGAAGGAAGTGTTTACCGGCGAGGAGCAGAAAAAGCACCTGAAACAGGGCTCTTATTCTTCAATTATGACGGTGATTGTTCTGGCTGTGATTGTGGTTATTAACCTGATTGTGGCGCAGATTCCGACCAGTAAAACACAGATTGACCTGAGTACGCAGAAAATGTATTCCATTACAGATGAGACGAAAACGGCATTAAAGGATCTCGATCAAGACGTTACCCTGTATTATATTGTGCAGAAGGGCAGTGAGGATGACACCATCGAGAAGCTGCTGGAGCACTACGATGAACTTTCGGACCATATCAAAGTAGAGACAAAAGACCCGGATCTGTATCCGAAATTTACGAGTCAGTATACCGATCAGACGGTAGCTGCAAACAGTGTAATTGTCGTATGCGGCGATAAGAGCAAGGTGGTCAGCAGCAGTGATATGTGGGAGACTTCCACAAACTATCAGACCTATCAGACACAGACGACCGGCTTTGACGGCGAGGGTCAGATTACCAGCGCCATCACGTATGTGACGAGTGAAAACAACCCGAAGGTTTACTGGGTAACCGGCCACGGCGAGGCTTCCGAGAGCGATCTTTCTACGAACTTCAGTGATGCAGTTAATAAAAACAATGTGGAAATCAGTGATCTTGCCCTGATGACAGACGATATCCCGGAGGATGCCGAGGAGCTTGTGATCATGTCCCCGACCACCGATTTCTCCGAGGATGAGGCAAATAAAGTCATTACCTACCTGGAAAACGGCGGAAAGCTTCTGATGTTCACCAGCTATACCGGAACGGATATGCCAAATCTGGATTCCATTCTGGAAAATTACGGCGTGAAACGCTCCAGCGGAATTGTTGTGGAGACCGATTCCCAGCATTATTATCCGCAGATGCCGTATTATCTGCTGCCGAACATTCAGAGTGATGACATTACAACCGAAGTAAAGAGTAATTACATTCTGATGCCGGTTGCACAGGCAATTCAGAAGCTCGATTCTTATCGTGATACCATTACGATCAAGAGCCTTCTGACGACCACCGAGGACGCTTATATTGAAAATGATCCGGAGAACAGCACCTGGTCGAAGAGTGCGGACAGTGAGACGGGCGCATTTGACCTTGGTGTTTCCATCACAGAGACCGTAGATGATAAAGAGACACAGATCATTTATTTCTCGAGTGCATCGATGCTGAGCAGCCAGATTGACCAGGCAATCAGCGGTGCGAACTCAAAGCTGGCAGCGACTGCACTGACCTCCATGTGTGATGTGGAGCAGACCGTTGTTATTCCAAGCAAGAGCACAAGCTATACAAACCTGGTATTTACACAGGGAGCAGTTAACACCTGGTCTATTATTACCATTGCGGGAATTCCGCTGGTACTTGTTGTGATTGGCGTGATGATCTGGATGAAGAGGAGAAAACAGTGATGAAGAAAAAAGGAAAGATGGCGGCCTGCCTGATCCTTTTGGTACTGCTTCTTGCCGTACTGGTGGTGCTGACGAAGAAAAACAGCACCGCCGATGCGGACAGCAGCAGTTCGGATTCTGGTGCAGACGCCGAAAAAGTGGTTGATTTTTCAAAAGATGATGTAACAGCGCTTTCGTTCCAGATCAACGGAGAGACGGTGTCTTTTACGAAAACAGCAGGAGACGATGATACCGATATCTGGACATACGACCAGGAGGATGGATTCCCACTGGATGAGAGCAAGATAACGAGCGTTTTAAGCTCTCTTAGCAGCATGACAGCAGAAAGAGTCATTGAAGACGATGAAATCGATTCTATGGCCGATTTCGGGCTCGAGACGCCGTCTCAGGAGGTTGTAGTGACTGCGGGAGACGAGAAAACGACGATTCATGTCGGAGATAAGAACAGCTCGAGCAGATACTATATTTATCTGAACGATGATACGAGTAAGGTTTATCTGGTAAGCACATCGCTTGAAACGATGTTCCCGTCCGATATGATGGAGTGGGCGACAACGGAATCCATGCCATCTGTGACGGCGGAAAACATTACGAAGCTGCAGGTGGAGGGTGAGAACGGATATACGCTGACCAAAGAAGTAAGCGCTGCTGATTCGGCACTCCAGACGGATGAATGGCAGGTTGTGGACGCAGATGGAGCGGCACATGGCGGTGATGCGGATTCGATCGGCACCATGACAAGTGCGGTGGCATCTCTTAGCTTTGGAGATCTTGTTACGTACAACGCATCGGATCTTTCCCAGTACGGACTGGATCAGCCAAAGACGACGATCCGCGTGCATTACACAGAAGAGCAGGAGGTTGAGACTGACGATACAACAACGGCAGATACTTCCTCGGATTCCACAGCAGATTCTGCATCAAGCGACAGCACTGCAACGAGCTCTTCTTCCGAAACGACAACCGTTACGGTGGAGAAAGATCTGGTATTGTATGTCGGCAATGCAAATGAGGACGGCGGTTCTTATTACGTGAAGCTGGACGGCTCGAATGAAGTTCATCTGATGACGGCTTCGAACGTTGAAACCTTCACCGGAAAGAAGGCATCTGATTTCTGGAACATGTATATCGGCATGGAAAATGTATCGGATCTGACGAGCCTTGATATTACGTATAACGGCGAGACGAAGACGTATGTACGCCATGTGGAGGAGAAAAAGGATGACGACAGCGATTCCACAACACAGGAAATCAGTTACACCTGCGGCGATGAAACGATTGATAAATCAACGTTTACCACCTTCTATTCTTCACTCATTGACCTGAAGGCACAGACGAAGGATGAAAGCCTCGTTCAGGCCAAGGATGCCGAGTTTACCGCAGTCTTCCATATGACAGACGGCGACCTGACATTTGCTTACAGCCCGTATGATTCGAGCTTCTATTACACGGTAGATGAGGACGGAGTTCCGTCTCTTGTGAATAAAAATAACGTGAAGACCATGGTGGAAAATTACGGGAAACTGCTTGCGGCAAAGACGGAAGATGACAGTTCTTCAGACAGCACGTCAGAATCAGCGGAATAAAGAGTCATTAAAATCTGGTTAAAATTGAAAACGGAGGATTTACTGAGAGTGAAAAAATCAGTAAGTCTTCCGCTTTTTTATGGGAAAATGAAAGCGGAAGAAGTATAATGGGAGTATAACAAAGACGGTGGATGGGGGGTGAAAGGATGAAAAAGGTTTGTTTGACAGTATTGTGTATTCTGCTGGTGGGCTGCGGTAATGCAGAAACGGCGGAAACAGAGGAGAAAATGCGGTTTGAAAATCTGGATCCGGCAAAGGTAAATATGCAGTACGGAGGGTTGAAGGAGTGGGATCGGTTTTATAATAGCTTTTATGAGCAGAAAGAGGGAAGCGATCTCATTGTTCTGGGAACGGTAGAGGATTATAGCTGTTTTGCCGGGGGAATTGAGATTGCAACCAATATTTCACTGCGGGTGGATGACGTTTTGAAAGGTGATATGGAAGCCGGAGAACATATTACGGTTCGAAAGCCGGGCGGAGCAGTTACGGTGGAAGAGTATCTGCAGTCCATGGAGGATGCGGGAATTACGTACTGGAACGCAGAGGAGCTGAAAGCGGAGTATTCGGAGGAGGAACGGCGGGAGAACTATATACAGATCAGCTTCTGCGACCTTGATCCGGTGATCGGGCAGAAATCCTTGTATTTTCTGGAGAAAGATGCGGAAAAGGAGCTTTATTACCGGCTTTGCGACGGGTTTGGACAGTATGTAGAGACTGCGTCGGGTGAATATGTAAACGCGTATGAGATTGCAGATGAGAAAAGAAATGCGGATGAGCCAATGATGCTTGCACTGGGAGAAACGGTGGAATTTGACCCGGATGCAGCGCCGGAGGAGAGAATTAATATTTATACGATGGATGAAATAAAAGAGGGAATGGAAACGTATACAGCGCCGCCAACGGATTATCCGGGCGCAGAGGAAGATGCGTTGGAAATGGACTGTGAGCCGGGTTAAAAATGGAAAAACGGAGGATTTACTGACATGGAAATATCAGTAAATTCTCCGTTTTTTTGTCTCATTTTTTTCGCTCGAGGCCGGGAGCAGAAGGGGGTATTACTGTACCGGTGCGAAGAAGATCTGGATCTGGTCTAAGAGGGCCTGCGGGGCCTCCATCTGTGGCATGTGCTTTGTTTTCGGCAGGATCTGGGTTTCGATGGAGGTGTTGAGCGCTGTGTACAGTGCAAAGGTTTCTGCGATGCCCGGCTCTTCCTCGCCGCCGATGAGGAAGATGCTGTTGTCAATGTGCTTTAAGGCGTGGCCGATGTTGAGGTTCACGTAATTGCCCGCAAGGCTTGCAAAAAGGTACTTTCCGGCGCTGCTCTGGAGGTGGGCTGACTCATAGAATGCGTCTACGTCCTCCGGCGAGCGGTGGAACGGGTTGTGGTAGTAGCTCTCGGTGAATAAAAGCTCGATGTTGGAGCGGCCGGTGAGCGTGTGGTACAGCAGCGTTCCGACGAGCGGGAGCTCGATCATGCGTTTCAGGAAGCGGCTGCGTTTATCCGGGATTTTGTTGAGCTTGGCAAGGTCGGTCGGGTTGATCATCATGATTCGGCCGAAGCATTTCGGGGCTGTATTGCAGGCGGTTACAACGAAAGAGCCGGATAAACCGGATGCAATTACGTCGGTTGGACATCCGATGACCTGCTTGATGAAGGTGACGATGAGCTGTACGTATAAAAAGTTTGTGTACGTGATCGCCGGCTTGTCGGAACGGCCGCAGCCGAGGAGATCGAGTGTGTAGACGGTGTGATCCTGGGCGAGAGCATCCTCAATATACTGCCATTCGCGGCCGCTGGAGGCACAATGTAAGTCATGAAGTAAGAGCATCGGGGTTCCGGTGCCTTTTTTTGTGTAAAAAATATCGCCGAACTGCCAGGAAAAGCTCTCTTTTTCAGCCGATGCGAGCAGGTTTTTCCGTACGGCGGCGGTATCGAGCGTTTTATTCAGAAAGTAAATCGCTGCGCCGGACATCGTGGTGAGGACACTCAAGGTGACCAGTTTTTTGCTGTGTTTCATATGATAAAACTCCTTTCAGGGGTCTCCCGGAGGGGAGGAATCGGTTCGAAACGTTGTGTTGAGCTTATTATAAGCGAAAAAAGGGAAAGATACAATGCAAAAATTAAGGGAAAAAGGAGAAAAAGAGACGAAAATAAGGCGCAATTTGACGAAAAGCGCAGACAATTCCGAATGAACTACGTTATGTCAACTGATGACGAAAGGTATATTTAAACGGTTTACATAACTATAAAAACAGAGGAAAAAACGATGCAATAATACACATAAAAGCATGAAAACTGCACTATGGGATAAAATCCTTCCAGATTGGCAAAAATCCCTGAAAAAATGGCCTCAAAATGCGTTTAGTAAATGGTTTGAAAAATCCGAAAAAACGAATGTAAAAGTTCAATTCATACGAAAATATAAAAATATAATTAAATAATTTAATAAAAGAGAGAAAACAGAGACGAAAAACTGCGTAAAACACGCAAAAATACAGGAAAAATGTAGAAAAGACGGGAAAATCAAAAATAGAATAGAAAATACGATTGTTTTAAAAATAAGAGAGGTGAAAAATGAGAGTGATTTTCGGAAAGCCGGGAAGCAAATCGCTTCTCACTGATCGCCGAAGACCGAAAATCGTAAAAAAACGATGTTTCACGTGAAACATTTTGAGAGACGTGAAACGTGAAAAATGAGACGGGGAGAGTGACATAAGCAGAAACGAAAAATGAAGGACGATCTAAAAAATGACAAAAAGAGGGTGTAAAACGATGAAAGAGGCGGAAAAAGCAAAAAAGATAAAAATGAGTTGAGAAAAGGCAAAAAACGACTGAAAAGGGGAAAATGTAGTATAGACATGGGCGAAAAGAATAAAAATGGGTGGGAGAGGCAGTGAAAGGCGAGAAAATGGTGTGAAATGGCGATGAGGGATAAAAAACGGAGAGAAGGAATAAAAAATGTTGATAAAAGAGAAAAAGTGAGATTGTTTACAAAAAAAGAGAAAGGTAAGCCAGAAAGATGGAAAAGAGGATAAAAGACGTGGCAGCGAGAGAAAAATATTAAACCATAAAAACAGAAAAATTATAGTGAAATCAAATAAATCGATAAAAAACAGAAAATGTGCAGCTTGGCCTGTAAAATGAAAAAAATCAAAGAAAAACCGCCCAAAAAGAGAAAAACTGGAGAAAAAAATAAAAAAGAGGATGCCTCACGGATTATGCCTCTTACTGATGAAAATAAAGAGAAAAATGCTGAAAATTTGAAAAAAGCGAGGAAGAACGATGAAAAAACAGAGCCCTGGTGAATAAAAATACATTTTATATACAAAAGAGACATTTACGATCACCGAACAACCATAAACAGTTTTGATTCCTGATCTATGTATCAATAATATCCTGATAAGTTGATTTTTTCTTCCTAATCACCTGAGATTTCCTTGAAAAAGAGCATCACACGATTAAAATAACGTTTCCAGTATATTTGTACCTCAAAAACGTCAAAAATTAAAATGTTTCACGTGAAACATTTTATAAAAACTGTGTGAAACAGAAAAAAATGTTCTGACATCGCAGAATTACTTGGAAACCATCAAAAAATGCAAAATCATCGCTGAAAAAATTCCAAAAAGCCTTTAAACAGCGTAAAAACCGAGAAAAATCATTGTAAAACAGTGCTTTTCAAAATGTTTCACGTGAAACATCGCCAAAAATCTCCAATTTTCTTATGTTTCACACCGTCTAATCATGCAAAAATGCAGAAAATGTTTCACGTGAAACATTTCCAGTAGTAAAATCCGGCGTAG
>ERZ779850.2744-NODE-2744-length-13664-cov-5.265119_pt1 | contig 13664 bp, 8 predicted proteins | sample MGYA00511249_ERZ779850 | MGnify/ENA primary metagenome ERZ779850 (study PRJEB29588, sample SAMEA2162475) | human gut metagenome | biome: human gut; feature: human-associated habitat; material: faeces | place: Denmark | collected 2008/2010 ...
CTGCCTTGCGCTTTGTGCAGTCTTATCTTAATGTCGTTGTTTAGACGGAGCGCAGTTCACAGACCGCAGGCCATTTCCTTACCCCACCAGATTAGGCAGGAAAGTGCTCAGATCGGGGAAGAACGAATAGATGAGCACTGTGAGAATCATCATAATGAAGAAAGGCAGCATCCCTTTGATGATTCGGCTCATTGGCAGGCCCGTGACGCTGACCGCCGTGAAGATGTTCACTGCAACCGGAGGAGAAGATGAACCGATGATCAGTGCGCCGGTTGCAAAAATGCAGTAATGAATGGCGTTGATTCCCAGGGATTGGGCCACCGGGAACATCAGGGGCAGCAGTAGAAGGGCGTTAGCATTGGCGTCCATAAATGTTCCAAAGATCAGGAAGATCGCAAAAGAGAGGATCATAAAGGAAACCGACGTGGTAAACACAGAGGAAACTCCGCTGACAATCAGGCGGGAGAGGCCCTGTCTTGCAAAAATCCAACTGAAGGACATAGAGGTAGAAATCATCAGCAAAATCACTGAGCCAGCCACTGCAGAATCCACCAGAGACCGGATAAACTGCTTCACGGTAATCTCTCTGTAGATGCAGAAGGAGACGATAATGCCGTAAACCACCGCCACAACGGATGCCTCCGTAGGGGTGAAGTAGCCGCCGTAAATGCCGCCCAGAATGATGATAGGCATACCCAGAGCCGGCATGGCAGACCAGAAAATCCGCCATTTTTCTTTACTGCTGTAGGTCTGTCCGGAGCCGCCGTAATTTCTTCTGCGGCAGATGACGTAAGCCGTCAAGCAGAAGACAGCCGCCAGCAAAATGCCGATGACGATTCCGCCCAGGAACATATCACTGATAGACACGCCTGTGCATACACCGATGGTAACCATCAGGATGCTGGGGGGAATCAGGGGACCTAAGTTGCCGGCCACGGAAATCATGCCGCCGGCAAACTCCTCGTCATACCCGTCCTTGAGCATCTCCGGATACATGATGCCGCCAATGGCAGAAACCGTTGCCGGCGCAGAGCCGGACAGAGCTGCGAAGAAAGAGCAGGCAACAATGGAGGTAATGGCTAGACCGCCCCGGACTTTGGCGCAAAGGATCTTTGCCACTTGAACGATTCTGGCGGATATGCCGCCGTATTCCATCAACTTACCAGCAAGCATGAACATGGGGATGGCTAAGTAGGAGAAGGAATCCACGCCGGCAAACATTCGCTGGGCGATACCGGACACGGACACACCCGCCGTCAGCATGCCGATGCCGGACGCCACACCCAGAGAAATGGCAATGGGAACCCCTAAAAACGCCAGCAGGAAAAAAGTTCCCAGCAGGATGAAAATCAAGCTCATGCAGCACTTCCTTCCCCATCGGTCTGATCCTTGAAAGCGGTCGGCTTAAAAGCCTGTATAGTCATAAACACCAGCTCTACAATGAAGAGAAACCCCCATACCGGCATGGCCGCATAGACAAAGGCCATATTGATCCGCAGTGCCGTGGAGGTCTGGTTGAATTCGATCTGGGTCTGGATGACCTCCAGTGCCCCCAGGATCAGCACCACCGCAAACACCAGGCACACAATGTTTGAAAAGCAGGTCAGTACAACCTTGGCCTTGCCGTGGAACCGGTTAATGAGCACGTCAATGCAGCAGTTTGCCCCGGTTCGGAACGCGATGACAGATGCCAGGAACACCTGCCACACCATCAGGTAGCGGGCCGCCTCCTCGGGCCAAGCAATGGTTGCCTTGATGATGGTGCGATTAACCACCTGCAAAAACACAACCGCAACTAACAGCACTGTGACGATTGCCACCAAAACTTTTTCGACTTTGTTGATTCCGTTGTAAAATTTCATACTCGCGACTGACATTTTACAAGGCGTAAAGCGGCAGTCTCCCTCCCTTCTCTCTCAGAGAATTTAATAGGCACAATTACGGATGGACTCAACGAGATCCTGAGGGATGGTATCATAGAACTTGGGATAGATCTCATCGGTGATGGCCCGGAATGCATCTTTGTCCACATCCTCATGCACCGTCACGCCGTCCTCGGCCTGAAGCTCATCCAGATACCGGGTCTCTCTTTCTGCCACATCGGCCCGCTGAAGATCCCGCGCCTCAGCCGCAGCCTCCTTCAAAATGGTCTGCTGCTCCTCCGTCAGGGATGCAAAGACCTTCTTGCTCATCAACAGGGCAGTGGCGCCATAGAAATGCTCCGTCAGGCTCAGTTCTTTGCACACCTCATAGTAGGCGCTGCTGTAGTAGGCGCAGATGGCATTCTCGGCGGCATCAATGGTCCCCTGCTGCAGGCCGGTATAAACCTCGCCGGAGGCCATATTGGTGACGATGGCGTTCAGAGCACTGAAGGTGGCAGTCTGGATCTGGTTTTCCATGATACGGATTTTCACACCCTTGAGATCAGCAGGCTTGGTGATAGGCTTAGTGGAAAAGACATTGCGGAAACCGTTTTCCATGTAAGTAAGGCCCACCATGCCCTGACTCTCCAGACCATCAAAGAGGCTCTGGCCGATCTTGCCGTCCAGCACCGCATAGGCATGGGCCTTGGAGTCAAAGAGGTAGGGCATGTCCAGCACGGACATTTGAGAATAGAAGTTGCTGATGGGAGCCGTGGAAACCAGCGCCAGATCCAGATTGCCGATCTGAAGGGACTCCATCATCTCCCGCTCCTGCCCCAGCGTGCCGTCCGTGTGTACCTCCACCTGAAGGGTGCCGCCGGACTTCTCGTTTACCAGTTCGGCGAATTTGTCCACGCCAAAGTCAAAGTGGCTGCCATCCGCCAGCACATGGCCGCACTTAAGCACGATTGTGCCGGAGGGAGCGGCATCCCCATTGCCGCTGGTAGCGGGGGAATCGCTCTTCTGTCCGCCGCAGGCGGTGAGTGTGAGTGTCAGCAATCCTGCCAGCATCAGGGAGACAAGTCTTTTTTTCATGGAAACCGTCCTTTCTTCTCTGTCCATACTATATTTAATGTAGTATTTTACGCCTTTTCAAGGATAATGGGATGGGCAAGGGCCGGATCTGCATCTGGATAATCCGCCCGGTAGTGACTGCCCCGGCTTTCCTTCCGCTCCAGCGCTGCCCGGGCGATCAGTCCGCCGACCTCTGCCAGATTTTCCAGCTGTACCAGTTCTCCCAGACACCCAGCCGTTCCGCCGCGGGCGATCTCCGCCTTCAGATCTGCCAGCTCCGTCAGGTACTTTTGAAGTCCGGTCTGGCTGCGGATAATCATCAGGGCTTTGTCCGAGCGCTCCTGCAGGGTCTCCAGCAGGTCTCTGCATTCCCGTCTGGTGCCGGAGGTCAGCTGCTCCAGCCGCCGGGCGATCTCTCTTGCCGACGCCTCTCCAGTTGGGTGAGCCTTCAGCCCCTTTGCATAGGCGGCAGCGCTGCGGCCGGCAATATTGCCGAACACCTGACAGGTAACGGACATGTTGCCCCCCAGCCGGTCGGCTCCGTGGGGGCCGGAGGCCGTCTCTCCTGCCGCATAGAGTCCCGGGAGACTGGCGGCGGCATGTTCGTCGATCAGGACACCGCCATTGAGGGCATGGGCAAAGCAGGCAATCTCCACCGGATCCCGATAGAGGTCGATCCCCCGCTCTTTGTGCCACTGATAGGTAACCTTCCACATGGATGCAAATACCGGATCCCGCCGAAACAGACTGTCAAAATCCGTTCCGCGGAAATTCAGAAGCATGTTGCCGCCGGCGGTTCCCCGGCCGTAATTATACTCGCTCTGAACCGCAATCTCAATATATCGGGAGAGATCTCTTGTGCTGAATGGGAAATGGGTCTTCTCCCGGATAACAGCCTCCGGCGTCACTTCGGCCGGAAGGTATTTTTCCAGCACAGGCTCCCCTGCTGCGTTTTCGATCTGGGGGTTAGCCTCCCAGAGGTAGTTGCCGAAAAGGTTGATAAAGGGTGCCGCCACGCCGATCCCCGCCTGAATGAACTCCATGTTGCTCATCCGGGCGCCGGCCCGCCAAGCCATTGCGTATCCGTCGCCGGTAATGTCCCGAGGATACATATTCCGCCGGAAAAGGCGGCTGGCTCCGCCGGTGGCCAGGACAACGCTGCCGGCATGAACAATCACTGGGGCACCAGCCTCATCCAGTGCGTACACACCGCAGACCTGTCCGTCCTCTTTCAGCAGATCCACCGCCTGCAGACCGCTGAGAACCGTGATGTCCCTTCTGGCCACCTCCTCCCGGAGGGCCCGAAGGATGGGCTTGAAGTGGTTTTCCACCACATGGGAGCGAGGCCGGGTGGAAAAGCAGGCCTGATACACCTTGAAGTGTCCATCCTCTTTGGCAAACACAGTGCCGCTGCTGATCTTCTCCAGATATTGCAGGGCGCTCTCCGCCTGTTCCGCCAGAATCCGGCATAGGGGCAACTGTGCAGTACCCAAGGCGGCCATCTCCATATCCCGGTAGAATTCCTCCGGGCTGTCCTCAGGATCCAGGGCTCCGTCCGGCACATTGAAGGCCCCCACCTCTGCCACACTGTAATAGGTGGCGCCGCTTTTTCCTGCCTCACCCTTGGAGAGGATGGCAGTTTTTGCGCCCTGCTCACAGGCGCTCAGGGCGGCCCGCAGGGCTGCGCCGCCGCCCCCCAGCACCAGTACGTCAAACCTAAGTTCGCTGCTCATACCCACGCTCCGTTCTTACGTAAACAAGGCTGCGTCCATCTCCTTGGGGTTGGACACCAGCACCGGGAAGGGAATCAGATCCAGAATGTCCTTCTGAATGTCAATGCCGGGGGCGTATTCCAGCAGTTCAATGCCCTTGGGGGTCAGGTGGAACACCGCCCGCTCCGTCACATAAGTGACATCCTGTCCCTTTTTCAGAGCTTCCTGACCGTTCAGGGTAATCTGCTCCACCTTTTCCATCAGCTTGTGGTACTTGCCCTCCTGAATGATCTTCAGGCGACCGCCGCCAATCTCAATTTTTGCGCCGCCGGCGGTGAAGGAACCGCAGAACACCAGCTTCGGCGTTTTGTGAGCAATGTCGATGAAGCCGCCGCAGCCGGGGATGATGCCATTGAATTTGCTGACATTCACGTTGCCGTATTGGTCAAACTCACCGAAGCCCAGGAACGTCTGAGTCAGACCGCCGCCCCGATAATAGCGGAACACATCGGTGGAATCAATGATAGCCTCGGGGTTTACATTGGTGCCGAAAATGGCCCGCTCTGCCGGAACGCCGCCGATGGCGCCGTGCTCCGGGAAGAAAATCGTGTCCTTGTCAGAGTTCTCTTCCACTTGGATCATAGGAATATTGATGGGAATGCCTACCCCCAGATTCACCACTGCGGACTGCTTGGTGATCTCCTGAGCCGCCCGGCGGCTGATAACCTTGGCAGCGTCCAGCGGCAGGGGTTCCAGCGCAGAGACGGGAATGCGAATTTCACCGGTGAGGGCCGGGTTCATCCGCCCTCCGCTGGGGGCCTGATTCTCATCCACCACCACCATGTCTACCATGATGCCGGGAATCACTACCTTCTGGGGGTCAATGCTGCCCCGCTTCACCAGACGGCTGACCTGAACGATCACCTTGCCGCCGCTGGCCCGGGCTGCCATGGCCAGTGTCCGAACGCCCAAGGTCATGGGCTCATGCTCCAGGCTGATATTGCCGAATTCATCGGCTGTGGTGCCCCGGAGGATAGCTACGTCAATCTTCGGATTTTTGTAGCAGAGCATTTCCTCGCCGTGAATGGTATCTCGGGTGCAGAAGGTGTTCTCCGCAATGCTGTTGACGCAGCCGCCCTCCACATCGCAGTCTACAAAGGTTCCAAAACCCACCTTGCTGTATGTATAGGGCTCGCCGGCAGCCACGTTGGCCATGATCTGCAGCACCGTGCCCATGGGAATCAGGTAGGCGGGGATCTTGTTCTCTCGAATCATGGAGGTCATCTTTGAGGTCTTCAAGTAGCTGTAACCGCTGCCGATGACCTTTTTCGTCATACCATCGTGGGCGAAGTGCTCCAGCCCCAGACCCACGCCCATGCCGTGAATTACGGTGTGGATCTCCGTCAGGTCTCTGGGATGGCCGGTTTCCAGAAACCGCTTCTCCAGATTAGCCAGTAGATATTCGGGAAGCAGGATATTCTCACAGCCGCAGACAGTAACGGTGCTGCCGTCCGCAATGGAGGCAATGGCCTCTTCCACACTTACAACTTTACTCATGCTTTATCCCTCTTTCTGTGCGGTGCGTTTCATCATAATGGCTTTCGTGCCGCTCTGGCAGACGGTACCATCCTGCTTAATGAGCTCAAAGTACAGCTTGAGCACTCCTCGATCCGGCTTGCTGCGGCTGGGAATCACGTCCTTCACCGTAATTTCCGCGTGAATCGTGTCTCCGAAGAAAATAGGCGCCTTGAATTTCCATTCCTCAATTTCCAGAAACGCGATGGCACTGTCCGTGATCAGATCCAGTCTGTCCAGAAACCCGTGGGCCCAACTGATCCCCAGCAGCCCATGGGCAATCCGCTGACCGAACTGGCTGTGCTTCATGACCTCGGCATCCGTGTGATTGGGGTGCATATCCCCTGTCATACAGGCAAAATTGACGACATCGCACTCCGTCACCGTCCGTGCGGCAGATACAAAGTGTTCTCCCAACACATATTCATCCAAGTATTTGCTCATGCTTTTCCCCCTCCTCCCGTTGTTTTTGAATTCAGAACTTGTTTCTGTATATAGATAATATAGCAGGAGAAAAAAAAAGTCAACACTTATACAGCGAGTAATTTATACAAAAATGCCAATGAAATTTCATTCATTTGACCGATTGTACATTCAATAAGTTGAGAACTCACGGCAGTCAAGGATATCGGTCTGCGGTTTTCCCGGCCAAACAAAACAAAAGGGCTTGCCGTCTGCAATTCACAGATGGCAAGCCCTTTTGGCGGTTTGAACATTTTTTACTACTAATTTATTTGTTTAACTCATTTGAATTCCTTCATAGGCCCAGAAGATCTTCAACTGGGAATTAGTTTACGGGCGGACCAGGTTCTGCTCGATTTCCTGGGCGCTTTTCTTCATTTGACCTGCGATACGCTCATATTCTTCCATGCTAGAATCTGTCACCACGGTGCCGATGCTGATTGCCCCCATCAAATCATTTCCCCGGTACACCGGCACACCGATACCCAACACACCTTTGGTACCCTCACCATAGTCCACAGAGAAGCCCCGCTCCCGCGTTTTCCGGAGTTCTTCCAGGTATCCTTCCCGGGTTGTGATCGTGCTGTCGGTAAAAGGAGTATAGTCAATGCGGGAAAGATACTGTTCCAACTGCTCCGCTGGCAGCCAAGCCATCAAAGCCTTCCCCGCAGCCGAGGAGTGCAGCGTCAAAGGCCGGCCTACCGAGGTGGTACGGATGGATATATTACCGTTCTCAGCCTTGAACACGCATATAGCGCTGCCTGCATCCAGAATACAGAAGTGAACAGAAAACCGTGTCTCATCTGCCAGCTTTGTCAGGGGACCGCGCACACACTCCACAATGTCATTCTGCTTAGGGATACCACGCAGCAGCGGAAGGATCCCCATTGCCAAACGATACTGCCGGTTGTCCAGTCGTTCAACGTAGTGAAACATCTCAAGAGTTGAAAGAGTCTGGTAGGTTGTGGATTTAGAAAGCTCCAGCGCCGTAAAAATCTCACTGAAAGATGAATCCGGGTGCTCTGCCAGAAAATTCAGTATTTTAATGGCTTTTTCCACCGCACCAACGCAATATTGTTTCGGCATAGTATCTCCTTTTCACAGTTTGTGAACATGTACCATTTTGATCGTCAGAGACAAATACACCGGAAAATTCGCTGTCAGATGCCCCCGTCTTTGTCAATCGATGGCAAAAATTCTTTACATTAATTAACAATAGCAGATTTTCCGAAACCGGTCAAGGCATATCTCGCAGTGAAATTTATCCTTCTGACTCTCACCGGAACAAGCCCGCTGTCGGCCTTCCTACCCTGTATCAGGCAGCTTGAAGGCCACGCAGCTTTCACCAGTTTCCGGTTAAAATACGCAAAAATGTTCGCGTCGGGCGTAACTAACCGCATGGTCGGGAACGTCCAACGCGAACATCATCAATCATCCACACAGGCTGAGTTCGCAGAGGTAGCATATCAAAACGTTCCATTACGCCTGTCTCATAGCTGTTGCCAGCTTTGACGCTTATTCTCCCCGGTTCGATCAAACCGGTGAGAATTCTTATAAGAGGTCTTAATCTCCCTTTTCCATGTACAGCCGCCACGGGAACGCCGTGATCTGCGCGCTCGTGCAGTCGTTGGCGGAGTCGAACAGCCCGCTACCGATTCCGCTGCCTGTTCCTTTGCTGATCCCGTTGTCAGCGGCCCACGTCACGGCATTTGCGCAGTAAGCGTCCACTTAATTGTTGGTGCAGTGGTCAGAAGCCGCCCCCACCCTGCCGGCAAGGATCTTAACCTCGCCGGTCTTGGTCATGTCGGGGGCAATTTCGCTGCCGTCCGCGCCGACGTACTTCACCGTCGGCTGGGTCGTCAGTTTCTCCTCGCCCACCAGACCGGAAACGGTGCAGCTGTCCGCCCCCAGCGTGGGGGCCTTGTCGCCCACATAGGCGGTCTGATCCTTGGCCTTGACGGTGATGACCGCCTTGCCGATGACAAACGTATAGGTCTTATTTGCGGTCGTTCCGTCCGCCCACTGGGTATTGGCGGTGTCCTTCAAGGCCGCCGTGGCGAAATAGCCCGTCTCGTTGGCGTTGGTCTGCTTGTTGCCGGTGATGGTGTAAGCGCCATCCTCCGCCAGAGCGTAGGTCTGCTCCGTGCCGTTATAGGTGAAGACCGTGGCATCCGCCGTGGGAATGGCGATCGGCTTCTTCTCCACCGTCAGGGTGCAGGTCGCCGCCGCCTCGTCATAATCCTCCGTGGCGGACGCCCTGGCGGTGATGACCGCCGTGCCCGCGCCCTTGATGGTGACCTTGCCGGTGCCGTCCACGGTGGCAACCGCAGGCTTACTGCTCTCGTAGGTCACGGTGCTGCCCTCGACAGCGCCGACCGCGGCAGCGGAGAAATCCGGGTCGCCATAGGTCTTGCTTACGGCAGACGGAATGCTTTCAAAGCGGAAGTCGCTCTGAGCCAGCTTATCCGCCACCGTATAGGTACCGGCGTGGAAGTCGATGGTGTAGTTTTCGTTCAACGCCAAATTACCCTGCGTGATGGAATAGCTGCCCGCGGCATCCGGAAGCGCGTTGGTCTCCAGCGTGCCGGTGAACACGTCACCGGCGGCCAGTTCCGGGGTATAGGTGTAGGTCAGTCCCGCCAGAGCCAGACCCACACGGGAGGTCTTGTCCTCCGCCGTTACGGTGATGGCCAGCTTTTCGATCTTGACAGCGATGCTCTGAGCCGCTACATCCAGATGATTCTTGTCACCCACGACCTTGTAGGAAACGGTATAAGTCCCTGCTTCCTTGCCCGTGGGCGGAGTTTCGGTGTAGTTCGTGCCGTCCAGACTGTACTGCACCGTGCCGGTGCTGCTGGTAGGCAGAGTCCCAAGCAGCGCCTGCTCCTCGCCGTTGTAGACTAAATCGGTCTTGGCAGCCGGATCGGTCACAGCCCCGGCGGCCTGAGAGATCGAGGGCCTGATGTAGGTGAAGCACTCACGGTAATTTTCGCCGCCAGACGTCGGCGTAAAGACCGCCCTATACACCTTTGTATTACCGACTTCCGGGATTTCATCCATGCCGTCGCCGTCAAATTTCCATGTGCCGGGTACGATTGTTACCTTGCTGCTATTATAGTAGACCGTAGTGGAAGAGACAGGGATATCTTTTACCTTGGTGCCGTAAGACGCCGTGGCCGTCATCCGATCTTCTCCGATAATTCTCAGCGTTACGGGATTGATGGGGAAGCGTACTGTAATCTCGCCCGTATAGTTGCCGGTGCCGGTAATGATGATTTTCGCCTGAGAATCCGGCCCCAACTTGGTGGCGTTGATGTTATTCGCATAAGCAACGGCGTAATCCGTCCCCGCCGTCAGCGTATTGCCATCCAGCACAACAGATGTTACCGCCGGCTTCTTCTCGCCGCCATCATAAACTTGTTCGCTTTGGTCCCTCGTGACTGCGGCGCCCTCAATGGATTTCGGGCTGATGGTAAACTCCGCCGTGCCGGTGTGGATCTCGGTGTCTGTCTCATATTGCACCTTCACGGTGTAATCGCCCGCGTCGGTAGGCCGCTTGCTTGACGTGGTGCCGTCCTTCGTGTTCGTGTAGGTGACGGTCACGGCGGGATCGGTAAGCTCCACGCCGGTCGGCAGACCGTTTACCTGCAATTCCTTCGCGGCTTCTCCGAAGGTCCAGTCGTCCATGGTAACGGTAATATCATTGGCTGTGGGCTTTTCTTGCAGAGTCAGCGTGATCCCTACCGGAATAACCTTGTAGTTTCGACTGGTCACATTAACGGTTACATATGCTCGCATACCTACGAGATTGCTGGCCATCGGCTTCATAGTAATCGTTAAAATTTCACCGTTTAACGCAGTATTAGTCAAATCCACATAGTCGGATTGAGAAGTAATGCCAAAAGCAACGAGTGCCAGAGAGTCACCGTGGCGAACTTTATTCTTCGTCAGTTCCTGACTCAAATCCACTGTAAAGGTTTGGGAAACAGAAGAAGGATGCATGTTGTTTACCGCTACGGGAACCGTTCCGTTGTATTGAGTTGCCTGCTGGATAGTCAAGCCCAATTCGCTGGTAGCCGCATTGGTGGTATCCGTATCATTAAATACCGCTTCGATGATGTAGTCGCCCGCATCAGTTGGGTTTTCGTTCAGCTTTTCACCCTTGATATAGGTATTACCCTCGTTTTTTGTGGCAGTATACCAGTTAAACTCTGCAATATCACTGTATGTACCGCCGGAAATCGTCAAACGGTCAGAAGCCGGGTTGGCAAGCTGGGTGCCGTCGAATGTTTTGCCATACGGATAACCTTGCCAGCTTCGGATCGTCGGCGTCGCCTTGGTGATCTTAAAGCCGCGGGTCACGGTCTGGCCCTCTACCGTGATGCTGGCCGTGTAGGAGCCCGGCAGGGTGGGTGCGGTCGTGCCGAGATCCTTGCCGGTCACGCTGTTCTGATAATAGATTTCGATTGTCAAGGCCTTCGGGCCGCGCCAGGCGGGCTGTTTGCTGGCTTCTACCGATGCGTTATTCCAACGATCGCCGTACGTTGTGTTTTCGACTTTAAGCCGCACAGAACCGCCGTTATACTCATCGCTGCCAGAGGCGGTCACCGGACAGTTTGGAGCGGTGCATTTTGCCTTGATCATCTCGGTCGTTGCGGTGAACTGCCAGTTGTGGTCGTGGCCGTTGAAATGGAGCGTTCCGTCGTCCTTTTTTGTGAACGAGTACCCCTTGTCCTTCACGTCGGAGGAGAAGATCTTATCATAGTCCTCCCACACCCCGCCGGTGGCGATGTCCGCGCTGGCTTCGCCCTGGGTGGTGATGCCGATTCTGGACTCCGGGTTCAGGGTCCCGCCGATGGTGATGGTCTCGCCTGTGGCTAGGAACACATTGTAATCGAGGGTGTCAACAAGTTTGCCGTTGTTATAGACGTTTTTATAGTTGCCGGTGACGCTTACCTTACCGCTGACGGTGAATGTGCCGGGGTATGTGCCGCCGACATGGTCTTTGTAAGTGCACAGATCCACACCGTAACCAGCGTTGCCGGTAATGGAGCCGCCGGACATTATGAACTCGCCGCCATTCACATACACACCGCTGCTGTCGCCGAGAAGGCTGCTGTTGCCCGAGATCTCACCGCCGGACATATTAAATACGGCGCGGGATGAGGCGGCATAGGTAGGGGCAACGTACACACTGCCTCCGCCGGAATAACCCATGTTACCAGTGATCTTGCCACCGTACATATTGAAAACGGAGTACGTCGCGACATAGACACCCGCGCCGAACGTACCTCTGTTGTTATAATCACCATCGGTTCGGTTGCCGGTGATGTTGCCGCCGTACAGATTGAAGGTGCCGAACACCATCACGCCGCGGCCTCTCTTCTCGGCTTCGTGCGTGACCGTACCGGCCGTGCCGCAGTCGGTGAGGGTGAAGGTTTTGCCCTCGTCCACCTCAATAACATTAATACTTGTTGTAGTCGCCGTGATGCTGTGACCGTTGAGGCAGAGCACCACGCCGTCTGCCGGATGCCAGGTTTCACTCACTTTGACATCTCTTATGAGGTAGTAGTGGCCGCCCGCTTCCAGACCGGTTACATTACTGGCGCCTCTCCAAGTCACATTATCGTGATTCTCGTCATCCGTACAGCTTGCGCCGCAGATGGGGTGCTGGTGTCCGCCCGCCGCCAGTGCGACTTGTTCGGTCGTCCACTCCAGAATGGCGATCATCTTCTCCGTACCGGTGAGGGCGGACTGCTGGTCCTCCGTCAGTGCGTCGTAGGCCTCATAGGCTTCGGACGCGGCAAGGCAGGCGCTCTCTCGCGCCGTATCGTCCATGCCGTCCAGTTCCGCCGCGTCCGGCAGAGCGTCGATCATCGCCTGCACGGCGACCACGGCCCCGTCCTGCTTTACAGCCGGGTCCTCCTGCTGTTCTTCCTGTTCCGCAGGCTGCTTCTCCTGCTCAGGAGCCGCAGGCTGGTTTTCCTGCTTCGCTTCCCCGTTTGCCGGGTCTGCCGCTTCCTCCACAGCCGGGGGCGTCTGTGCCGTCCCCTCCGTCTCCTCTGCCAGCGCCGCCGTTGGCAGCAGCGTCAGGCACAGGGCCAGCGCCATGAGACAGTTCAAGATACGCTTCTTCATAGATCTCCTCCTGTTCGTTTCCTTCTCTGTCCGAATCAGTCTCCCACGGACAGAGATCTTCCCGTAGGGAGTCCTCCCTACGGGTCCGGGGGCGCCCCCGGACAGTTTTTCAGTTTCAGACGCTCAGTGTAGCATCTTTTCCGCGCCTTGCGGGGCCGTCTGCATGAAACGTCCTTTTTTCGACACGAAATGTCACCGGAGCGGCTCCGGCCAACATTTCTTCTGTATCCGGCCTCTTTTTTCGCGATAAGATCATACACCGTACACCGGTGTACGATGCAAGAACTTTTTTGAACTTCGGAAGAAATTTTACGAAACCCGGCGAAAAGCCGTTTTTTCTTAGTAAAATCGCCCATGCCGCCCCACAAAAAAAGCAGCCGCCGCAGAACGGGCTGTGCCCGTCTGCGATAGCTGCTTCAACGTGTCGAAAAAGTCTTTTCGCTCCCGGCGGCACTTCGCCTTCCACCGTCGGCCCAAGCCAAACAGCGGACACTGCGTATTCGCTGTTTGGGGGCCTTCCTCGAAACATGCTCGCTTCATCCGCCACCGGCGGCGCGTCGCCTGTTTCCCCTTCTTGGGTTATCTCCGCGCTAAGAGCCGCCTTACGGCGGTTGCGCTCCGAAACGCGCCTGCGGGCACAGGCCCGCACACCCCCTTCACCCGCAAGGGGCATGCAGCATCCGCAGCGCGACAGAGCCGCTGACGGCTGCCCTACCCTATACAATCAATTCCTGAAGGGTCAACAGCTTTTGTCATGCGCAAAAAGAGCAGCTGCCACAAGAATAAGCCTTTTCGCTTACTTGTGGCAGCTGCTCTTTGTGCAGTCTTATCTTAATGTCGT
>ERZ779850.2745-NODE-2745-length-13655-cov-5.050882_pt1 | contig 13655 bp, 12 predicted proteins | sample MGYA00511249_ERZ779850 | MGnify/ENA primary metagenome ERZ779850 (study PRJEB29588, sample SAMEA2162475) | human gut metagenome | biome: human gut; feature: human-associated habitat; material: faeces | place: Denmark | collected 2008/2010 ...
CGTGTCCGTACTGAGCTTCGGCAATGGATTCCGAATAAGTCGATATGGATGTGCTGTCCAGAGCGTATTCGATTTTCTGCCCCTTCAGTTCCGGCTTCTTTTCGAAAATCTTTTCCCAAATTTCTCCCTGACGTCTATGGCGGCGTTCGAAATAGTCGAGGACTTGTTCTTTTTTGACGGCAGCCAGAATCTCTGAAATTTTTTGTCCTGAAAGAGGCGCGTCCTCAGGCAGCCAATTTTGTTGCCGCCAAAGATCAAAGGTCATCATGGACGTGCCGCCGGCCAATTTGTAGATGGCCAGATAAAGAAGCTTTTTGCCCAGCTGCTTGCCGAATACTTCCACAAGATGCTCAAGGATGCCATGCGATTTGGCAATTTCGACAGCGGCCCACGTCAAACCGACATTGAGAGTCGGCAATAAAGCGTTTTCCTCTTCATCGACTTCCTGCCCCGGCTTGCGAGGGAAATCGTTGAGGTACTCCTCAAGCAAGACGGGACGTTTGTTAGCGCCCCAGAACCACTGCTGTCCGGCGTACTGGGGGTGATCGATCAGAAACTTCTCGGACATGGCGATGCTGTCATCGGGCATGAGACGACCGACATGACGGCGCATGGCACGTTTGGGCTTTTTAGCCACTTTGTCCCAGCACATTTTGTAGGCCTTGATGTAGGTGCGGCCTTGGGCGTTGGTTTCGGCGGTGAAATTCCAGTTGACGGGGGAATTTGCGGACAACTCAGGCATTTCAAATCCCTATATATAACGTAGGGAGTATTTTAACATGAAAAGAAAACTCCCTGAAAAGTTTTTTGAACAAAATCAGAGAGCTAAAACGAGAAAATGGAAATTTTTTAACCTGAATCAAGCTCTATGGGGAGCAGGTAACAGGGAGTTCAGGTTCATCAGCTCGGACGGAGTGTTTGCTTCGTCGGGCTTTTTCTGTTGTTTATACCGAAATGAAACTTACTTTTTTGAAAACGGCCGTTGTTGTTTCTGTTGGACTTTTGGGAGCTTTGAGCCTGAACGCTAGTGCACAGGCTGTCGCTAAGTGGCGTGTGGCTGTAGCTGAACTGCAGCTTAGTGACGCTCTTTCTCCCTCCGCTGCAAAAACCGTGCAGCAGTCGTCGCTTCGCACAGATATTGAAGATGCCATTCGAAACGGCCGCAAGTTCGAGGTTGTGACTCGAAATGCTTCAAAGATGGCAGCAATTCGTAAAGAGCAGCAGTTTGCTCAATCTGGACTTGCTGCCGGTGATGCTGCAGCAAGCGGTCAGATGTCGAATGCTCAATCGCTGGTTGTAGTGGAAGTTCAGGACTTTTCGTTCGGCCGTTCTTCAAACAAGGTGCCCAATATCGAAAATAAGTACCGCATCAGCGATCACGCCTCAATTGAACTCAATGTGCAGATTATTGACACTAGCAAGGGTACGATGACCGGCTCGTTCAATGTGAGCGCAAGCGCATCCAGCGGTACGCGCATCAGCAATTCCGTCGGTACTGCCAGTCGCGATATTCTCGATAAAGCTCTCGATCGCGCAGCTGCAGATCTGGCCAATCAGCTGTCCGACACAATTTTCCCGATCACTGTGATTCAAGCTAAGGGTAAGCAACTTTATGTCAATCGCGGCAAGGATGGGGGTCTCAAGGTGGGCGATCTGTTTGTGATTTTCCAGCCTGGTGAAGCGCTAATCGATCCGACAACAGGTGAAAACCTCGGCTCGGCTGAAGAAGAGGTTGGCTTGGGTAAGGTGGTTCGTGTTAACCCGAAGTTTACGGTTGTGGAAGTGACGAAAGGTGATGCCGCATTGATGGGGCCGGGGTTCATTTTGCGTCGTTCGGTTAGCAAGTAAAAAAGGTAGCAAGATTAACAAGGACATGCTTAGTATGCAGATGAATCAACTTTTTAAAACTTCTGCCATTGCGCTTATGCTCGGGGCAAGTGCAGTTGCTTTTGCCGCAGGAGTTCGAACACAGACAGTAGAAGCTATTGGTACCGGGATAACGAGATCAGCAGCTATCAATGCTGCACTTGTTGAAGCTGTTTCTCGAGTGAGCGGGGTTAGTGTTTCAGCCAAAGATGCTTCATCCATGGCAGCAGCGAGCGTTACGACTTCTGCTGACGATAAGGAGCAGACAAGAGGTATTGCTTATGAAGCAGCCATGCGGCAGGTGCAAATGGAAACCGGAGGGTTTGTTCGTGGTTACCAAATTCTCTCCATTGATACGGAACCGCAAACGCAACTTATGCGAGCTAAGCTCTCCGTCGATGTGAACTATTTTGAAAAAGGCAGGGCTACATCGCGTATGCGTATAGCCGTGTTGCCGTTCAAGCTTGCCGCTTCCAATGTGTCTCCTGCAGACTCTCAGCAATTCGTGCTAAACGTTAATCAGGCAGCGGTTAACTATCTCACGAGCACTCGCCATTTTGCGATTGTTGATCGTGATTTCGAGGCAGACCGTAATCAGGAACTTGCAAGACTACTCAATCCGGATGTTCCTCGAGAAGAGCGTGCTCGATTAGGGAATACACTTGCAACGGATTACATTTTGACTGGACGAGTGCTTGAGTTCAGTGCAGCTAATCAAATGGCGAAGGATCCTTATACTGGCGAAACCACACAGACGATCAAGGGGCAGGTTAGTGTTCAATGGCGTCTCATAGAAGCGGCAACGGGACAGATTTCTGTTGCTGGTTCCGTAACACTTCCGATCAAAACAAAGGCAGCTGTTACCGGAAATGGCAATCTGATTGGACGTGATATTGGGGAGCAGATCAACGAAACAATTTATCCGATTGCTGCGTTGGGCTTCGAAAACGGTGAGCTTATTGTTGCGCAAGGTGGTGAAACGATTAAGCCAGGTGATATTTATTCCCTTATGCGTCAAGGCTCAATCCGTAAAGATCCTTATACGGGTGAACAAATGGGACGCAACGAGACTTCAGTGGGCGAAGTGCGCATCACACGAGTGACACCCAAGATGTCTTACGCGCAGATTGTCAAATGCAGTGTCGAGCTGAAGAATATGGCGCCGCGTGAATATCTGTTGCGCAAGGTGGATGGTGCCGTGTCGTCAGGTAGTGGTTCTGTACGAACCTTGCCTACAGCAACTCCTGTTGCCCAGCCAGCTTGGTAGGGAAGTTTGGAGAGTCAGAGATATGCTGAGTCACCGACTATTGAATGCTTCTCTTCTCAGCCTCGTGTTTTTCGGGGGGATTAGTGGAGCAGTCCTGCCAGCGCAGGCGGCTTCAGATAGTGCACCTGAAGTATCTTCGTTGCGAAATGAAGCATTTGCAGCACTTGATGCTTGGCGAAAACTGAATCCTAAGAAGGCGGGAGTTTATTTCGACGGTGAGTATGTTTTTTCTTACGTCGTTCATTCCTATAACTCTCGGAAAGGAAATGTTTCAGTTATTCCCAGAGCTCAAATTGCTGCAGAGTCAGCTGCCATACAACAGCTTGCCGGTGCAGTTCTGAAGGATGTCTATGCTCAGGCGGACGGAGAAGATCGGCTATTACGCCACTACCCAGCGGCCAAACAATTCCGTTTTGAAGGGCGAGTCCTTGTTTCGAAATGTATGAATGGTATTTGTGAGGTCGTTTATCAGACGACAAAAGCAGTTTTTGAGGCTCAAAAAGCTAAGCTCGACAAGGACAACCTTGTACAGGAGGCGCGTCGCGATTTTAAAAATCACCCCGATGCTTACGGCTCCTTTTTGGCTGAAAGCGGATTTCCTGATGCGGCATTGATTTTTAGGATCCGATGCAACAAGGCAAGTTTTTTTAATGTTCCTCTTCCTTTTGTTCCAACCGAGGTGCAATCTGCAGCTTTTGAGCAGTTTGCTTCCAAGAGACGTAATCAGATTTCCAGTCTTTTAAAAAATTTACCTGCAGATGTTGCGGTGGAAGAATCTCTTGCAATGCGCGCTGTTATCGCACTTGATGAGGAAGCGTCTTTTCGAAAGGCACTTACCGAAAATGGGATTCCCACTCTCAAGTGGAATATCGACTTGCCTCTTTTGAAGGCGGTGGCTATTGCACAAGGCTTTGTTAAGTTTGAACAGCGTGCCTCAGCGTCGGAACCTACATCAATGGGGTATGTTCGACAGCTTTTCGCGGAGGGGAAGAATCTGGCATTGGCCTTGAATTTGCTGGAGGATGCCGCTGCTCGGCATCCGGCAAATCCAGAGGTGTGGGAATATCTTGCCGCTGGCTATTACGCAGCAGGAAATAGAGACGCCTCGCGTATTGCGACTCGCGTCTGGCTGTGTCTTTCGAAAGAGATCAAAAAGCCGCTTATTTACTTTGCAACTCATTTTGACGCGGACGGAAACGGCCGCACTGTCGCTCAACTACTTCAGTAACGTCACAAAAATGTCTATCAACACATTCAAACTCAAAGTTCTCATTGCCACAATAGCTACGATTTGGGCTGCACAATCTGCAATTGCCGTTGAATTTGCACAGGGGTTTAGCAGTAGTACCACTGCTCTTCAGGAAGCGGCGCTCAATGAAGATGCGTCTATGAAGAATGCACCCGCTCCGCAGGTCAAATCTGCAACTCAACAGGCTAACGAGTGGTTGGCTCGTCACGGCATGTCGCCTGGCGAATTGAAGCGAACTGGGCCTTCAGGCCAAGAGGAGTCGATTGTTATCCAGATTGGTAGTTACGTTCAGAAAGCGACAGCTAGTACAGTTTCCACGGTGAGAAACGTTGGTACGATGGCGGCAATTCTTGACGCTAAGGCACAGATCATTCGATTTCTGCAGACGCAGGCTTCGGCCTCAATCACGAATGTCATGCCTCGCAACGATGCTTATGGTACGGAGTACGATCGACAAAGAGCTGATTTGGAAGTTCAAATTGAAAAGTTAAAAAACGATTATGTACTTCAACTTGCTGAAATTGATAAGGAAAAGAGCAAACAATTCAGCAACGTTACATATGATGATTTCGTAAAAGAAGGTGTTACGGCATGTCTTGCGAAGTACAACGTTTCCATTGACTTTACTAAACTCGAAGAGAAGGCTGCAGCGCGTTTGGCCGAACTTGAACAACAAGCCAAAACTTTGGATGGTCAACTGGCTGAACTTACGAAGCTACAGGCAGAATTAAAGGGAAAGCTAAACAGCGAGCAAAATTCTCAAGCTGAGCTTCTTTCTTCGATGGTGCTTATGGGGGCCGTCGTTGTTAACTCTTTTGAATCTCTTATTGACAACGAGTACGAAGTGGCTGTGGTTATTTCATGGTCAACGCCACAAGAGCGCTTCATTCGCAGTTTGATTGGGTATGAGGGAAATCCGCATCCGTTCAAACCGACGAGCAAGAAAACTAGAGAGGAGTACATCAATTCGTTGCGCTGGGAACGTGTTGCTGGCGGACGATGGATTGTGACAAAAGATGGTGTTCCTCGCCTTTATGCTGTAGGGACAGCAGAACTGCGCAACAAGCAGTCTCATACGAAAGCTGCTGCCCGTGCGCTTGCCAATACGAATGCGATGAGCAATCTCGCGATGGCTCTTCAATCTGACGTCGCTTCTCATCAAAAAGCTCGTGAGCGTGTGCAGAACCTCCAGGACGGTAAAGGTGGTGAAGAAGTTCAAGTGGCTAAAGAAATCGCGCAGGAAGTTTCTGCTGGAGTAAAAAATCTCCAAATTCAGGGAGCTTCGCTGGTGTTCGATCAACTTCGTACCTCACCGCTGACTGGTCGTCCGACACACGTTTGTGTCTATGAATTTAGTCCGCTCGGCAAGAAACTTTCTCGCAAACTTTTTGATTCTCAGCGCGATATTGCGGTTGAATTTGGCAAAGATCAGCAAAGAATTCGCGGGTACAACGACGAAAGTCAGAAACAAATCGAAGAGGCTCGTCAGGATCCAGCAGCCTACCAAGATGGACGCAGTGCGGCAGCTGCAGGTATGGCTTCTGGTACGAACGCCGGTACATCGGCATCTTTGACTGATAATCGTTCAGGTGGCACCAATAGCACGCTTAGGAATAGTAGCTTTGGTGGCGAAGGCGATGAAGACTTTACTTTCTAAAACAAATCAAACCATAAGAGAAAAAAATGAAAAACATGTACCGCATAACGCTAGTAGCAGTTTCAATTGCAGCCCTTTTGACTGGTTGTGCTACGACTCGTAGTGATTCTCTCGGGCTTGTTAACAACGAAGCCACGAAGACTTACGCAGCGGCCTATCAGCCTGCCCGTGATCTATTGAACGCTGGCAATTTTGATGAAATTAAGACCAAGATGCTTGCTAATGCCGTTGATAAGAACGGTCAGGCGTTGACCAACGAAGAAACCCACGAAAAGCTTCTTAAGGAGGCTAGCGAACTTTCTCTGATGGAGCGCGGTCTTTTGTCGCTCAATATGGGTGAATTTGAACGAGCGCTTTTCTATTTCGATATTGCGGAAGAGAAGCTGAATTTGGCTGAGGACAGCTCAAGTGTCGCGGATACGTCTGCCTCTCTGGTAAAGTCAGGACTCGCTATGTTGCCGGGAGCTTCCGAAATCGCGGATTACGAGGTACGTAGCTATGAGAAGGTGATGCTTCTCAACTACAAGGCCCTCTGCCATATGCTTCTTGGCGATCGCAAGGCCTACAACGTGACTCGTCGTGCAATTGATCTTCAGCAAGAAGAATGGGAAAAGTTCCAACAGAAAAAGGCAAAATTCGAAGAAGATCTTGCGAAAAAAGGCATGAAGCTTGGCGCTGATGGAATGCCGGTAGCTTCTCAGGAAAGTGCAGCTAAGAAGGCTGAAGAAGCCAGAAAGGCCGCAGAGAAGGCTCAGCAACAGGCCCAACAGCAGCAAGCTCAGCAGAGTAAATTCAACCCGTTTAGCTCGTTGGGCTTCGGAGGAAACTCGAATCAGAAGGCTGCCGCTCCGGTTGCTGATCCTTTTGCAGATTTGAGCCAGATTGTGTCGTCTATCGATGTTGATGATCGTTCCGAAGAAACCAAGAAGAAGGCTGGTCTCGTGACGTCCGCCTATGTTAATCCCTTCGGCGATTATATGAACGCGCTCCTGCAGGAATTCGATAGTCTTGAAGACACGTCTTTGCGAGATAATGCTCGCATATCTTATGAAAAGGTTGTACAGAACAACAAGGACTGTAAGGCCGCAAAGGTTGCTCAAAAAAATGTCATGAAGGGCATCGGCAAGAATAAGAAGCTTGTTCAGGTAATCTTGTCTGATGGTTTTGCTCCGTATCAGCTTGAAAAGAGCCAGAGTTTTACTGTGGGCAAATACCACGCTACGCTGAACTTTTCTAATGCAACCCCTGTTGAGACTCCCGTTGCTGAAGCTCAAGTGAAGGTAGGCAATAAGACGGTTAAGATGTCCAGCTTGACCCGCATGGAATCGATTATTCTTCGTGATGAACAAGACAATATGCCGTGGCGTGCGATGCACACGGCCTTGGCTCTCGTTCGTTCTGCATTAGCAAATGAAAAAGCCGGTGCTTTGGGTGGATTGCTTGCCGGTGCGATGCAGCATCCGGACACGCGCTCTTGGCTGACGCTTCCGAATCAGGTGCTCGTGAGTCGAATCGTTGTTCCAGCCAACCAGAATACGCTTGAGCTTTCCACAATTGGAAAGGATGGGAAGACGCTGACTACAACTCAAGTGAAAATAGCTGAAAAAGGTCCGTCGGTTGTTTATGCTGTCAACTATGGCAACCACCTGAAAGCGTACGCCAACGCTTTTTCGTGGGTGAAGTAATCGATGTCTAGTTGCTTCGGGGCGGAGAACGATTCGCCCTGAAGCCGTTTTTTAGTGGGGCATTCACATGAAAAAGCTTTGTTTAACGCTTCTTTCCGGTACATTGATCCTGTGCGGATGTGCAACGAACACGCCTCCGGCTGCTGCACCGGCACCGGCTCCGGAGCCGTTGCTTCTTTCGGCCAATGTTGCGCCGGGGGTTGCCGTTCATTACGAAAGTGAATTGGTGGCTCAGGCGCTTCAGGTGGTGGGAGCGAACATCAATACGAGCAACAGATTGCCGAAGCTTAGTTTCCAGATCCGAAACAAGATTTCGCAGCGTTATCCGATTGAGTATCGCATTGAATGGTTGGATGCTAACGGAGCTCCCCTGATAGTTTCGAGTGCTTGGCAGCAGGTTACTCTTTCGGGCAATGCCATTCGTGGTATTCAGAGCATTGGAAAGAGTCCGGAAGCAAAATCTGTGAATATTGCTCTGCGTATTCCTCAACCCGTCGAAATTTTCATTCCTGAGCCTGATCCCATGGAACAAATGAAAATGCAGCAGGAATACAATCGTCAACTCATGCAAAACGCCCAACAACCGCAATAATTTCAACCCTTAACTGAAATCATGAATACTCGTTTTTTTCTTACCTGTGCAGCTGTTAGCTCGATGCTCCTTACGGGTTGCGCTACGACCGGCGGCAATTCTTCGGGCGGTTCGTTTGCCCCCGCCACAATTTTCGGTCATTCTCAGACGGTTTCGATCGTGGATTCGTCTGACCGCATCAAGCTCGATACGAAAGTAACGCTTTCGGATATCATTGCCTTTGCTGAAAACCTCACGAACAAGATGCTGGCTTCGCCGGTTATTGCCAAAGCAAAGAAGCCGCCGCGCATTGTTGTTGGAACCCTGCGCCAGAACACGCATGACGAAAATCTGCGCGTGCAGGATATTCAGGATCGTATCCAGGAGGTGCTTTTCAACTCCGGTGCCGTTCGTGTGCTTGACAGTTCCGCCAATAATTTCGATTACGTCATGCGTTCTGAAATTACGGATATCGTTACGCGTGCTCCCGACGGACAAAAGCTTGTTGACTACACGATGAAGATCAAGCTGTTTGATCTCAATGGTGAACTTAAAGGGCAGTGGTCCGACGACTTGTCTCTCTTCAAGTCTCGCTAATTAGTCAAAGATTGACTGTGCATAAAATAGCAAACAGCTACCTATTCTGAGAGCGGGTGGCTGTTTTGCTCTTGGGAAGTCGGATTACAACCGGGGCTTGGCGCCTAAGTGTTGAATAACAACTTCAATTGCTTGATGCAGAATAGCATCTCGGTTGTCCATCGAGGTTCCTGTTGGTGCCTTCAGGTGCACGGCAGCGTAATAGCGAGCGCCTTTGTCCGTGACCAAGATCACATGATTGGCGCGGGTCGCGCAGAATTCATCTGACCCTGCTCCGGAACGGTCGAAAAACGTCCACCCCTCAGGTAGCCGCGAGCGGAACAGATTGCCGGCCATCTGATTGGCGGCAAGATCCGCGAGCCGATTCGGGCAGCTGAGTATCGAAACGCTGCCAATTGAGCGATGCGTTGCTCGGTGTCGTTGTGTCGCGGTATTCATTCTTGCCGGACAGATTTAGATCCGGCTCCAGACGATCGCTGCGGGTGGTGTTGTCGCCCTTTTGTCGCAGCCAGGCGGTAAGTGCCTGCGGACCTCCCGTTAGTTCAAAAATGAAGTTTGTGGCGCGATTGTCGCTCTGAGATAGTGCAGCGCGGCAGGCTTCTTTCAAAGTCACCTTTGTGTCGGGGTTCTCCGTTCCGTAGATAGGCGAATGGGGTACGGCAGGGGTTGTCTTGATGGGGGCACTGAGGTTTTCCAGTCCCAGTTCGTAAACGCGAGCGCATTCCAACGCTTTGACGGTACTGGTCAGCGGAAAACGTTCACGGCTACGCCATTCCAAAAGCACTTTGCCGTCAGCATCACGAAGAGATACACCGATCGCAGCATCATATTTTTGTTCAATGGCGACAATGGCGTTCTGCGAGTCCTGCTGCGATTGTTTCAGAGAAACGCTGTGTTGAGGCATAGTACACCCTGACATCGCGGAGACTGCAAGCAGACCAAATGTGACATGCGAACAAGTGGATGAAAGAGGAAAGCGGAAATTCATCATTTATTAGAAAAAAGGGTGATGCTTGTTTTCGGAGTATAAAGACAAGATTCCGCTTGTCGGAGCACGTGATCCTTAATCACTACAGTCCAAATAGAATTGCAAAACTAACTGGTGTTGCTAGAGGCGAGGAAGCATGTAAATTGGAAAGTCGCCAAACTGCCCAATATTGCTCTTGCTACGGCCAGCAAGTCTACGGACTTTGCTCTACAAAATGCACCTACCAGATTCTTTGCGCAGTTGATCGAGCCACTGCCCAAAGATCGTTACTGGCACACTTTGAAAACACTGTCCTCGAGGCAGAGCCATCAAATTCAGCGATTGGAACCAGTTTATCGCCTTGCTCTTCTGTCACCTTTTCGCTACGCGAAATAGCGCAAGATGCTGCTTTAGGTGGCAAGGTTGCGCATAGTATGTGAACCTTGGCAAGCTCTTCCTGCTGGCAAGCTCGGGTTCATCTCTCCAGACTTGCCTTTTTATTAGGGATACCCCTAAAAAAGAAGTGCTGAAGAAGTCGAATCGACCGACTTCATCAACACCTCTTCCCCTCGGATACTGTCCTGCCCAATGACGTTAAATACCTAGCAGGAGTGCGAGATCCGATGGATTAAATTATTTGTTTGCAGACGTGGATCTATTCCAATTGCTATCGCTGTTTGTGTCTTGAATGTTGACGCTTGAAACAACATCACCCTCGAAAGTCACACCCAGCATGATGTATTTCGTCGAGCCTTTTGCGTTTCCTGCAAAAAAACCGCCGACAACAGGAATGAAAGCCCTGCCGTCACTTTTGGACATACTTCCGCTGTATATCCACGACCAAATTTCGGAACCGTCGATAGGATTGTTGGAGCGGTTTGTCGGTTGACCAAATCTTTGAAGAAGTTCTTGTTTTGTGGTTTTTCCCTTGACAATGGAGCTGCTCAATGATTCATAAGTCTCGGTGGCAAGGGCAGTATTACCGGTTTCTACGGTGTGGGAGCACCCCCCCCAATGCGATAACTGCGACACTCATGGAAGCGATCAGAAGTTTTTTCATAAATGAAGTCTCACGCAATTGATTTGTGGAATTGAATTTCCGAACAGCGCGACTTAAGCGATACCAAGCTGTCGGAGTACATAAGACCTCGGAAGTATATCCCTTAATAATTAGGGTTTCCAAACGATTGTGCCTACGCGCAAACAAAAGCTCGGCAGGTCATTGGGCGGAATTGTCAATCTCTGGACGGAGACGCTCGGCTTGCAGAAAGAGCCAGGTGAGGGACGTCCTTCATTATGTGACGGTAAGCTGAGAAATCGTCGGATGGCTCTTTTCCAATGCGTTGTACTCGTTGGATATGTTGGTGGGGCTGGCTGCCAGCTTCTGATTCAGCTCACTGGTCAAGGAACGCTATCAGATCGAGCTTTTCCTCAAGAAAATCAAGCAGAACCTGTAGATCAAAAGTTTTATTAGCACCAACGAGAACGCCGCTATGTGCCAAATTTGGTCAGCGGTCATTATGACGATGTTGATCAAGGTACCCAAGCAGAGATCCCCGTACAAATGGTCTTTCCCAAGGCTTCTGCACTTCGATTGCAAAATCCCATGACACATGAAAGGTTGCATGTTTGGCTCGATTATCCCGACATGCGAATGAATGACGAAAAACGAACCCTGGAGAAGTCTGCCGCAGGCGCAGTTACCCTTGTAATTGCAGGAGAAGGGCTGCTTTTGACCTCGAAAAAATGCAACCTCTTGATTTGAAAGAAAGCGACTTTAGCCTGAGTGGGCAAATACATTTTCAATTTGGACAGCAGTGATCCTTAATGCCTATTTATTTATCGATTTGCTAATCGATAACGGCAACCACCGGCGCATGATCGCTCGGTTTTTCCCAGGCGCGCGGCACGGTATCGATCGTGACTTCCCCGATACGCTCGGCGATGTCGAAGGAGGCGAGAACGTGGTCAATGCGCAGACCGTGGTTCTTTTCAAAACCGGCCTGACGATAATCCCACCAACTGTAGGTTTCGGGCGCGTGCAGACCGAGCGACCAGGTGTCCACAAGACCGGCTTTGATCAGCCGTTCAAATGCCTCTCGTTCGGGCGGAGAAACCAGAAGATTGCCCTTCCAAGCCTCGGGATCCCAGACGTCGGCGTCGGTCGGCGCTACGTTGAAGTCGCCCGCAAGTACCAGAGGCGTCTTCGACTGCAGTTGCTCGCGCACCCAGGTCGTCAGTGCGCTCATCCAGTCGAGCTTGTAGAGGTAGCGGTTGCTGCCGAGTTCGGTGCCGTTGGGCACATAGACGCCCGCAAAACGCAATTTGGTACCGGAAACGTGTTCGAGGTCGGCGGCGATCATGCGCTTTTGTTCGTCAGGATAGCCGGGGATGTTGTAGACCACGTCGGACACTGACCTGATCGTGCTCTTGCGCGTGACGAGCGCTACGCCGTTGTATGTTTTCTGTCCCAGAAAAACGGCGTCGAACCCTGCCGCCTGAAGTTCCGCAAGCGGAAAAAGCTCATCGACGGTTTTCGTTTCCTGCAGAACAACGGCGTCTATCCGGGCGAGATCCATCCACTTGATGAGATGCTCGAGGCGCACCTTAATGCTGTTGACGTTCCAAGTTGCGATTTTCACGGGACAAAATCCTCACAAGAGCGAATTGAGAAAAACGAGACCCGTATCAACGGGCGTTAGACCGCGCTCAATCATGACAAAGAGGTCATCTTTGGTGACGCATTGAATTTCTTCGACTTCACCGTCAAGGTTGCGGGGAGTCACGGTGTCGTCGACGATTATGCGGCACACATAAGCGTCTTCGGCCATCCAGCCTTCAGGTACGGTACGACGTACTTTAAGACAAGTCCAACCGCTGTCAATCGTGTAGCCGCAGGTCAATCCTGCTTCTTCGGCAATTTCCCGCTCCACAGCCGTTTCTCGTGATTCGTTTGCGGAGATCATGCCGGCTGCAAGAGCATCCCACAGTCCCGGATCCACTTGCTTCGTCCGGCTTCGAAGACTCACGAATACGCGGCCGTCGCGTCGGGTACCCACGGCATAGACAGATGTCGTGAGCATGCCCAGAAAGCGGAAAAGACCTCGTTCGGCCAAAGCTATGCAATGACCTGAATCGAGATCGAATACGTTCAGGAGCTCATCGCGCCATTGCACGAAGTAACCGGCGTCGTGCAAGGGACGCGCCACGCGGGCAAAGGCTTCGGGTAATGCTTGGGGATCCGGTGTTTTGATTTTCGGAAAAACGACAAGTGAATCGCCCTGTAGCGCGAAATCGTCAGCAAAGCGCCCATCGCTCATTAAGCGTTCGGCAACGGAGCGTTGCATCAGCCCGATGCGGTTGCCTGGTGCCGTCAAGACGACAACGGTGTCGTCCGGTTCTTTTTCAAAAATGACGTTTTGAAGCTTAGCCTTGAGTTCGGCAATTTGCTGAGAGGTTGGCACGGGAAAATCCTTCTCGAAAGAAAACGGCAGACCACGGCAACAAAACCGGGCCTGCCGTCGGCAGTCACTGAAGGCGATTCTTCAAAAGAGTCGCCGGATGTTTTTCTTTAGCAGCCTTCCGGACGCATTGCAGGGAAGAGCAGCACTTCACGAATCGTGGAAGCGTTCGTGAGCAACATCACGAAGCGGTCGATACCGATGCCGCAGCCGGCCGTCGGGGGCAGACCGTATTCCAGAGCGCGGATGTAGTCGGCATCGTAGAACATGGCTTCGTCGTCGCCGTGGGCCTTGGCTTCGGCCTGAGCCATAAAGCGGCGGGCCTGATCTTCCGG
>ERZ779850.2750-NODE-2750-length-13629-cov-28.413585_pt1 | contig 13629 bp, 8 predicted proteins | sample MGYA00511249_ERZ779850 | MGnify/ENA primary metagenome ERZ779850 (study PRJEB29588, sample SAMEA2162475) | human gut metagenome | biome: human gut; feature: human-associated habitat; material: faeces | place: Denmark | collected 2008/2010 ...
GCTGCAAATTTAACACTTTTCGAAAAATCCATGCACCGGAAATTCTGCTTGAGCCAAGTTTGAATGTTTTTCACTCTCCTTGCACTATCTTTTCATAAAATAGGCTGCGCCTCGGAAAAACATTTTCAAACAAGTTTGAATGTTTTTCACTCTCCTTGCACTATCTTTGCAACGTGAAACGGATATTCGTATATATAATGTGCTTTGTCATGGCGTTTGGCGTCGCGGCAAAGAAGAAACAGACAATTGAGCCGGGATACTCTTGGCAGGTTAGCGGACCGCTCGGACTCCGCACACCGTCGACCATCGACACCCTTTATCAAGGCTATCACCGCCAGTTTGTGCCGGCGATGACTACCGACGCATACGCGACAACCGGCAATTTCGGCTGTGCCGGAGTTGACGAGATATTTTTCAACCGTGAGGAATGGTCGGAATTTCAATTTGAGGATGTGTTGAGCCATTGGCTCCACAGCGCCGACAATCAGCGCTATTACAACACTCGTGTGCCTATGACTCTGCTCGGCTACAGCTGGGGCGGCGGACGCAATTCCGGACAGGACCGGCTGAAAGGCGAGTTTTCCGGCAACGTCAACAAGCGGCTGCAGTTTGGTGCCCAACTCGACTATCTTTATTCAAAGGGCGGCTATGACCGTCAGGCTCTGAAAAATTTCGGCTGGGGTTTCTCGTCATCGTATATCGGCGACCGATATGACATGCACGCCATGTTTTTCAGCTACAATTCGCTGAATCATGAAAACGGCGGCATCACCGACGATCTTTACATCAGCGACCCTGCACAACTGCAGGGCGGCGACTCTAAGATTGACGCCAAGGCGATACCCGTGAATCTGTCGTCGGCTTTCTCTCGCGTAAAAGGTTGGGAATTTTACATGAACCACCGCTACAAGGTGGGATACTGGCAGGAGGAAACTGTCAACGACACCACGAAACGGCGCACATACGTGCCTGTGTCGAGTTTCATCTGGACTATGGACTACAAAACCAACACCCACAAGTTCAAAAACCAAAGTGCTACCGACGATGCCAAATATTTTGCAAACAATTACCTCAGCATGGACGGCACCGACGAGGAAACAAAATATTGGCGCCTGCGCAACACTTTCGGAATAGACCTTATCGAGGGTTTCAAGAAGAACGCCAAATTCGGACTGTCGGCTTATGCCACCCATGAGCTGCGCCGCTACACGCAGGTTGTCGACACTATGCTCACAAGCCAATATAAACCAGAGGGATTGACTCCGTTTCCTTCGTTCGGCATTGACCACAGCAAGACGGAGAATCTGTTGTGGGTGGGCGGACAGCTGACCAAGCAGCGCGGATCGGTGCTGACATACTCGGCGACGGCTCAGTTCGGACTTGTAGGTCCGGTGGCTGGCGACATCGACATCAGCGGCGTTGTGAGCACACGTTTCCGTCTTTTCGGCGACACCGTGCGCATCACGGGCGAAGGATTTTTCAAGAACACCGAAGCGCCATATCTGCTAAAGAACTATATTTCAAACCATTTCGCCTGGAAAAACGATTTCGGCAAGATTCGCCGCGTGCGCGTGGGCGGCACACTCGACATTCCACACACTTGGACTTCATTTTCTGCCGGTGTCGAAAACCTGCAGAACTATGTCTATTTCAACAACGACGCTCTCCCTGCTCAAGAGAGTGGCAGCGTACAGGTGTTGTCGCTGCGCTTGAAACAGGACTTGCATTTCCGCGCGTTCAATTGGGAAAACTCCGTGACATATCAGACTTCAAGCAAGGAAGAGGTGCTGTCGCTGCCCAAACTGGCGGTCTACAGCAACCTGTACTTCCAGTTCAAGATTGCCCGAGTGCTGCACGTCAACCTCGGTGTGGACTGCAGCTACTATACACGCTACTACGCTCCGGCTTACCAACCAGCCACAATGGCGTTCCACACCCAGCATGAGAAACTCATCGGCAACTATCCGCTGATGAACGCATATGCCGACTTCAAGTTGAAGAAGACCAGATTTTTTGTGATGTACAGCCACTTGAACCAAGGGTTGTTCGGCGGAAAGGAGTATTTCTCCGCCCTTCACCATCCAATAAATCCAAGTCGTTTCCAACTCGGACTGTCGGTTGATTTCGCGAACTGACAAACCACAAACTGGCATCGCTATGAAGACACCAATGCTGATGAAGCCCAAATTGAAAATCTATGCGGCACTGCTTGTCGCCACCATAGCACTGATGGTGGCTCTCGGACGCTGCAGCCGCCAATATGCGTCGAAGGAAGCGCAGAGCAGCGGCGGCGACACCATCGATGTGGCTATAGAGTATTCTCCCCTGTCGCTGTACATGTATGCCGACACCCTCGGCGGATTCAGCCACGACCTGCTGAATCTAATTGCCAAGCGCGAGCATCTGCACATCAAATTCCATCCGATGACGTCGCTCGACGGAAGCCTGAAGCAGCTGCGCGAGGGAACGGTCGACATCGTAGCGGCACAAATGCCGTCGACAAGCGATTTCAAGCAACAATATCTCTTTACCGACGCTGTGGCTATCGACAAGCAGGTGCTTGTGCAACGGCGCGGAAAAGACGGCTCTGTGGCTGTAAAGTCGCAACTTGACCTTGCCGGCAAGACGGTGTGTGTGGCAAACGGGTCGCCTGTGGCTACACGCATTGCCAATCTGGCGCGCGAGATCGGCGACAGCATCCATGTGCGTACGCTCGACAAGAGCCAGGAACAGCTGTTTCTGCTTGTAGCGGCAGGCGACGAGCTTTATGCCGTGGTCAGCGACAACACAGCGCGCAGCCTTGCCGTCCGCTATGCCGACATCGACGTCAGCACCGCCATCAGCTTCAACCAATTCCAGGCATGGGCTATGGCAAAAAACGACACCGTCCTGCTGCAGCGCATGAACAAGTGGCTGCACAACGTGAGGCAAACAGATGAATACAAGCAATTGAGGAAACGATACAATCTTTGAGAAAATGGAAATCAGAATAGATGATTTGAAGCGTATGCTTCCAAATCCTGACGCCGGGCATCCAACAGACGACTACTACTTGATGCTGGCACAATATGTCGACAAACTGTGGGCTGGCATGAAGGTGCTGCCCGAAGTGGGCGAAGGACTGCGCAAGCGCGTGGCACTCGACCTTGTGGGATATTTTCAAGATGTAGTGGCAGATGCCGGACTTTGGCGTTCGTTTGTCAAAATGTGCCGTCATCTCTACGGGCGTCCAGTGCCGTTCTACGATGAGCCTGACGGATATGTCGACGCGGAGCTGAATCAAATCGACGTGCAGTTCATTGCCTGGTACTCGCTGGAGTCGCACCTCGGCTTCATGGGACTTGTGTCGCCCGTCGACAGCGACCTGCTGCGGTTATCGCATCAGGTCTACCGTCTGTTCGCATACATCTACGATGACGCTCCGGCAGCATCCGATTTCAAGCCGCTTCAAGAGCTCGACCTTGACGACCGCGAGCAGGTGCACAACATCTTCCTGACATCGGGATGGCTGTTCTGGAACAGTTACTTCATGCGTCCTGTCAGCAAGCATCACTATGAGCCGGAGGTTGATGAGAATGAAGAGCTGTCGGTCGAGGAGACGCTGACCGACGAGAGCCGTCTGCACACCACGTTCGAGCAGCCTACAGGACCGCTCGCACTGCTTGCCGACGAATGGCTGCGACTGATTGTCGACGACCGCATACCGGCGACGGCAAATCCGCACCGCGGTGGCGAACATGAATATTTCACCGCCTTGTGCCGTGCCACCGGCGGCGAGCCGATAGCGTTCTGCGCCACATACGACGATTTGGAGCGTTTTCTGTCGGAGCGACTCGGATGGGGCGACGAGCCTGGCGGACATTTTCCTCACCTGCGTGGGCACAACAACTTCGTAATCTATGCCGACCGCCACAAGGGAATGATTATAGCCAAGGACATAGCGCAATACGTCAACCACCCTTCAAACACGGCTTTCGACGCCACGGCAACCGATGCCCACCGCCTCGTGATGGAGCAAGGGGTATGCCCTGTCGACCTGCTCCGCTATCTGTTTGACAACGATATGGTTCCGGCCGCCCGTTGGCCGTCGGCAAAAGACACGTCGATTCTTCACGACAACTGGGACTTCCTCGCTCGCTTGTATCTGCAAAAATACTATCGGGCAGATTAAACCAAAAGCCTCTTCTGATTGTCTATAATTGAAACGACATAAGTTTTTGACTATGGACAAGATGAAAACAGTGATTGCCGCTGCGATAGTCGCCGTGGGAATCGTAGTATTGGGGTTCTGCATCAAAGCCGGACTCGGCAGTTTCCTGCAAAACCAGAGAGTAGTGACCGTGAAAGGCTTGGCTGTGCGTGAAGTGAAAGCCAACAAGGTGATTTGGCCTATTGTGTTTAAGGAACTCGGCGACGACCTGCCGAGCCTTTACAACCGCGTTGACGCCAAAAACCAGATTGTGAAGAAATTCCTGCGGTCAAGCGGCATCGAGGATTCAGAAATAAGCACAAACGTTGTAGTCACCGACCTTCAAGCCGACTCCTATAGTTCCAACCTCACACCCTATCGCTACCGCATCAATTCAGTTGTGACGGTCAACACAAAGAAGGTTGACACCGTGTTGAAACTTATCGAGAACCAGTCGTCGCTAATAGAGCAGGGCGTGGCAATCTCGTTCGACTACAGCGCCACCACACAGTTTGACTTCACAGACCTCAACACCGTGAAGCCTGAAATGATCAAGGAAGCGACGCAAAACGCTCGCAAGGCGGCGATGCAGTTTGCCGCCGACTCAGAGAGCAGCCTCGGCAAAATCAAATCGGCGTCGCAGGGACAGTTCTCTATCGACGACCGCGACCAAAACACGCCTTACATTAAGGAAGTGAGAGTGGTCACTACAATAGAATATATGCTTGAAGATTAACAATACAGACTGATTTATCAATGAAATCGCCACGCCGGAGTTTTCCAGCGTGGCGATTTCTTATGATGGGCCGTATATGCGGATTAGTGCTTAACGACGATTTGACGGCTTTCGCAGCCCGACAATGTATAGACTTTAGCGATATACGCACCTTCGGCAAGGTCGCTTACGTTGACCACATTGGTTGTGGTGCGGGCAACGGTACGACCGTCGAGAGTGAGCACCTCAACGCCAAGAATTGTGCCGTCGGCATTGGCGATGAGCAGTTCGCTTGCTGGGTTAGGATAGATGCGCAGACCTGCGATTTCCACCTTTGCCACCCCGTCGGCAGCGGCACCCTGTGCCACCTTGTCGAGATATAAAGTGCCTTTCTTGCCATATACGTTGCCAACCTGCTCCACAACGAATCCCTGAAGTGTGTAGCTGCCCTCTCCGATTCCTTCAAGTGAAGCCTTCACGTCTTTCCATCCGAGATAGTCGAGAGCGCCGAGCGAAACGGTTTTCTTCTCCGCTCCGTTAGCAAACACGGCTTTAAGCTGGTTGCCGCTCAAGTCGCCATAAACCTTCAGCGAAATCATGTTTGCGTTTGTAAACGCTGCCGCCGGCGCTGTGGCAAATTTCACAGCGGCGTTGCCACCTTCCAATGCCTCAAACTCATAGTCCACCTTGTAGGCAGCCGCACCTTCAAGTTTAGTAGATGTGTTGCGTGCCACGGTCAGCGTCTTGCAGCCTGCTGCAGCCTCTTCGTCTTTCACGAGCACACCGTCAGCGTCAAGATTGTCGACAGCCGTCACGACAGCATTGTCGACAGCGGCATCGACAGCCGTAAAGTTGAACTTCATCGGCGCAGCCAACTTGATGCCGTTTTCATCGCAGACATCGCCCGAAACCTCTACAGTGTATTGCTCACCGACAACAAGGTCTTTCGACAATTTGATTTGGAAATAACCATAGTCGTCACCAGGCTTGCTGAACTTTCTTGAACGCACAGAATAAGACTGAGCCACACCTGCGCTGTTTTTAATCACAATTTGATCCTGCAGTTTGGCGGTTGTTGGCTGACCGTTGAAACGGAACTCAACCAACGGAGTTTTATAATGTACCAAAGCACCTTCCGACGGTGAGCTTGTAGCCACCTCATACGTGTTGAAATTGTCGGTGCGGAACTGCATCACAAAGTCTTCTTTAAACTTCATTCCGGCTGGATGCATAGCGTCCTTGCCGATACGCACAGTGTAGAGAGTGTTGGTGTCATAGGCGCGTTTCGGCTCGAAAACGAGACGATACTGCGAGTCTTCCCAACGGATTGTTCCCTCGACAACAGGAGTGATGGAGAAATTCTTCTCAACCGACTCAACGTCCATATCCCAGTTGAAGTCAATCACAACGGGCACGTTGCAAGCCAAATCAGCGTCGCCTTCTTTCCATACAGGTGAATATTTCACCACTTCCGGAGCAGTCGAACGAGTGCGGTCGAGCGCAAGGTTCTGGTAAGTGACGTTGTTGGCAGTCACATCCACCTCCTGCTCAAAAGCGTCATATTCCGGATGCGACACCTTAAGTGTATACTTGCCCGGCTCCACATCTTTGAACATATAAACGCCGTTGAAAAGCTGGTCGGTTGTGTAGGTGTGTTTCACCGCGCCGCCCTGCAACAGTTCCACTGTTGCGCCACAAATTGGCTTCATCTTGTCGTGGCCATAGAAGATGTTGTTGTAGATAGGCTCTGTGCGGATAAGTCGGGAGTCGTAGAGCGAGCCGCAGACCACACCTGTTGCAAACGTTTCCGATGCCTTGAAGTATTCCATCACTGATTTGGTGAAGTGGTAAGCCTCAAGCCAGCAGTAATCCTTGTTGAGCAGACGGTAAGTCTCTGGAATGTAGTCGTGGTAAGAACCTTCGGAAAGCATTCCCGGCACAGTAAGCTTGCGGAGCACACCGAGTCCGACACCTACGCCCCAATCATAGAAATCGTAGTCGCCGGCGAGCCATGTGTTTGTGCTCGACCATGAAGTCACCTGATTCTCGAGCAGTTGCTTGTTGAGAATGAGCGACATCTCTTTGGCTTCTGGCGACACAGGGTCGTTTGTAAAGCCGCGGTAAAGCATCAACGGCTGGTTCACGCGGCTTGACGTACCTGTCGCGTTACTGTGGATTGAGAAGAAGAAGTCGGCACCGTAGGCATTTGCCTCTTCTCCGATTTCGTGGAGGCCACGGTCGTCGGCGGTTGTATTGGTGACACGCGACATCATCACTCTTGCGCCAAACTTCTGCAGCATGTCGCGGAGGTCAAGACCTTTGACAAGGTTTGAGTTCGATTCCCAATAACCTTCCGGGTCACCTTGCTTGAACGGAGGCACTGCCACGTTGCGGTCGTCACTGTCGTGTCCGCCATGACCTGGATTCACATAGATTTTCAAATCTTTCAGATTGGCCGCACCCACGCAAAGGGCTGCTGCCAAACCTAACGTTGTAACTGTCAGTTTTTTCATTTTCTTGCGGGTTTACGGTTTCTATTCAGAAATTTTGATATCCATAACGAAAAGACGACCGTCGATGGTGTTGTAGGCAATACGCGAGCCGTTGGCTGACGCCGAAGGATTCATTGTCATTGTCTCAGGCTTTGTGAGGGCGTATTTAAACGAGCCGTCGGCCTTCAGAAGCATAATCTGGCACGACTCATACTGGTGGCCGTCGTTTGTGGCGTTCTCGGCAACCACATAGTCGTTGCCAGCCCAGCGCGGAGCCTCATAGCGTCCGAGCGATGCAAGCACGTTGCCTTCAAGGTCGCACACGTATGCGCCTTTGCCGCCGGCATAGAACAGGATTTTATTGCCGTCGGGCGACAACGACTCCCACATATATGTGTGGTCGGTAGCCACTGGCTGCAGTTGCTGCTCCTTGCCGTTACGCACCACGATGAGTTGTGCGCCGCGTGCATACACGTATGTACCTCCCTTATGGTCTGCCTTCAGTTTGCGTCCATTGTCGCTGACCGCGGCAAAACCGCCGTCGACAGCCACCGGAGCCTGCATTCCGCGGGCTTTTTCAGTGACAGCAATCGATGTGCGGGCCTCAAGGTTGTAGGCTTTCACCTCGCGGTAGACGCGCATATCTTCGCGGGTCTGCGACAAGAAATACACGCTCTTGCCGTCGCGCGAGAACGACGGATGGAATCCCGCCATATCGTCGGTTGCGATTGTTGTGGTTACGTCACTGCTGAAATCATAGAGTTTCAAGCCTTTGTAGTCCGCATGTGTGAACAGCAGTTTCTGCCCGTCAGCGCTGAGCACAGGATTGCAGATGCCGCTCTCCGTGCCTTTCAGCAATTGCTGCCGGCTGGTGATCTCCACTTGCTGCGCCGATGCCGCCAAAGAGCATGCAGCCGCAAGAATCAAAAGTTTAGTTCTCATAAGTTATGTTTAGAAATAGTTATTTCACGATGAATTTCTGCACAGAAGCGCCGTTTGCGGTGACAAAGCGGGCGTAGTAGATGCCTGCCTGCAGCGATGCCACATTGGCTGTAGCCACGCCTGCCGAGCAGTCGAGCGGCTGGCTGAGCACAAGCGCGCCGGCATTGTTGTAGACGCTGAGGGTGCCTACGCCTTCGGCGGCGATGTTGAGCACGCCGTCAGCCACAGGATTCGGATAAAGACGCATCGACGATGACTCGGCGTTCAGTGTCTCCACCGAGCCGTATGTGTTGTAGACGGCCTTGAACTCAGGCATGTGCAATTCGTATGCCTTGCCTTTGTCCGACTTGCCCAAATCCATACGGATTGCGTTGACGGTCAACGGATAGTTTGAAACGTCGTTGATGTCTATCACGCTCTCGAGCGGAAGCTCGAACGTGGACACGGTGTTTTTCGCCATCTCGTCGGTGGTGACGTTGACTGCCGGATAGGTCTTGCCTGCTCCGTTGGTGAATGTCAACGACAGACGCTTCACGGTGGCGTCGCCAGGGTTTACGCTGAAACGCAATGCCTTAGGCATACTCCACAGGCGTATCGACGCTTCGCCCTGTATGTATGCGCCGCGGCCAACGCCGTTGCCTGTGTAGGCGAATTTCAAGCCCTGCTCATACGCTGAGATGGCAAGGCCGGTGCCGCCCAATTGATTCATTGTCCACTTCTCCGGATATTCGCTGATGGCTGCCATTGTCTCGCCCTCCGGAAGTTCAACGGTGGCTGTCACCTGTGTCTCAACGGTCTGCAGACGGCCTGTAACGGTTGTTGTGCCGTTCTTGAGGCCTTTGAGCACTCCGTTTTCAACCTTCACGATTTCCGGATCGGCAACTGTCCAGTCAAGACGTGACGGGTCGGTTACAAACGAGTCGAATCCCACTTTCGAGACAACTTCGATAGGATATTCACGGCCGTCGTTGAGCAGCTGCGGCACTCTTGCGCCCACCTCCGCTGAAATCACATTGATAGCCTTTTCCACTTTGATGCCGTTGTAGGTTGCGGTGAGCGTGGTTTCGCCCTCTTTTCCGAGGATGTTGATGCCTTCGTCTGTCACTTCGCCATATTCCGGAGCTATTGCAAACGTAACGCCCTCGACGTTCTCATTGATGAGTTCGCCGTATTTGTTGTAGCCGAGCACAATCGGTTTGCAGGAAGAATAGATTGGAACGCGGATTGTCGGGTCGAGGAATGCGATGGATGTTATCGTTGCGGCATCCTCTTCGGGTGCGGTTGAATAGACCATCCAGCCGTTTGCCACGGCGCGCGGTGTGCCCTCGGTTGTCTTGTTGACAACAGCTCCCTGCACCATCAGCTGGGCAGAGCCGCCGGCATCGACGTTGCACACGTCCCATGCGCCGAGCTGCTTGAGAATCTGACACATAACCGACGTATTGCAGCCTGCCGATACTCCGTACACAGGGTCGGTCGACTTGTCGATTGTAAACATATACAGAGTCTTGCCGTCCTGGCTCTTTCCGTATGCCGAGCGGCTGTAGACCTGCGAGTTGTATGTCTCGTCTTCGTTGCGTCCTGTAAGTTCGCCGCCAACCATCACCATGGCATTGCCGCCGATAGCCTGCTCAAGGGTAATAGGCTGGTTTGTGGCAACAGAGTACCATGCATAGTTGACAGTCACCTCGTCGCCCACCTGCAGCTGCTCGAGCATTGTCTTGTAAGAGCCAGAGCCGGCGATGCAGATGTCGTAGTCGCCGAGTGTGCCGGCGGTGGTGTTGGTGCGGATTTCGCCCACTGTCGTCACGATGTCGCCGTTCGACGTCCATTTCTGTCCGTCTTTCAGTTTGAGGTAGACCTCGCATGTCTTGTTGTCGACAGTGGTCCATGCACCGTTGACATATTCGATTGTCTGGAATTTCTTTGTAGTGCCGTAGAACGAGTTGTAAAGCGCCATTTCTCCGTTTGAACGGCAGAATTTGTTGACGAGATAGAACTCCGGCTTCTGGTCGGCGCCAAAGCGTGGCGACGAGATGTAGCCTTTCCACGACATTGGCTCGATGTGCAGGTCTTTGTCGTATCCCATACCTACCACGCCTGTGCGTGCAGGACCGCCGTCCCATTGGTCATTGTGGCAGTTGGTCTCGTTGACAATCTGACCGTTGCGCATACATGCGTTGAACGATGTGCCGAGGGCGAACTGAGAGTAGATGCCTTGACCTGAGACACACCAGAAGTTGCCGTTCTGAGCGCCGATTGGCTTCTTTCCGGCTTTCTGCATACGGGTGCAGGCATCGGCAAGTTTCTCTGTCGTACCGGTTTTCTCGTTTGCCTGTTGGGTTTCAATACGGTTGTAGGGGTTTGTCAAATCTACTGTCATGTAGTTGATGTTCAACGGGAAATCGGCAATGCGGATACGGTTGTAGACCACGCCCGGTCCAACCTGCTTGCTTGTAATCAAATCGTAGGAGTAGTCCTTTCCGTCGATAGTGAATGTTTGGGGTGTTTCTGCCGCCGTCATCGACAGGGCGCACATGGAAACAGCCAAAGTGAGTAAACTTTTCTTCATATAAGTTTTATTGATGGTTTGTACTCACAAAGTTACGACATTTTGAATATGCACCAACATTTGCAGCGTTATTTTTTATGTTATATACATCTTTTTTGTTTTCATAACACATCAAGGCGTCTGCCCGACGCAAAGCACCCCGACGGAATTCCGCCGGGGTGCGCTGTTATTATATGTTGTGATAATGTTACTTCACAACCACTTTCACTGCTTTTTCGCCTGCACGAACCACGTAGAGTCCGGCTGCCACAGTGATGGTTGCCTCGCCGTCAATCTGTGCCGACACTGCCAAGCGGCCGTCGACTGTGTAGACGTTCACGCGGCCTGCAAAGCCTTCTACAACGATTGCGCCCTCTGCGCCACGCACTGCTGCGCCGCTTGCCTCAACGTCGTTGACTGATGAAGAAGAGTCATCGGTGGTAAACACGATGTTGTAAAGTTGTCCGTCGACAGTAGTGGCGAATTTCACCTCATACTTGCCAGTCGTCGCATTCTTACCTCCGTCAACAGTTACTGATGCTGTCTTGCCATTGCCAAGAGCCACAGCAGAGTCTGTTCCGCTATACTGCTCATCCGTATTGTCGAGTCCGGCAACCGCCAGATCGCCAAAGTTGATGCCACCGGCATTCACGCCATCAAGAGAGAGGGTATAAGTAAATCCGTTCATATCTCCGTATTTAACTGACTTCAGCATCGTTGTCTGATGCTCAACCAATGGATGCTGGTAGTCGTCGCCCTTAACCACATAGTAGTAGCCAGACTCTGTCACTTCTACTTTTTTGTCGCTTGAGAAAAGCACGTTGATAGTCGTCGGCTCCTTGTCATCTGGATACCCTGGCATCCATCCAACGGTAATCGGCATATTGATTACACCGGCAGATGTAATTGTACCTCCGTTGAGCACCACGTGAGCCACGATGCCACCGCCAGCAAGTTTCATTGCTTCAACCTCACCGTCGGTAAATGTCTTTGTGCCAGCAGCGTCCTCAGACACCTTCACATTCGGTATTTCGATATTGCCTATATTTTTTCCCGCAAACATAAAATCAGGCAACAAGAAGTCGCAGGTGTTATCATTATAATAGCTGATTGTCACTTCTTGTGTGGCATTGGCGATTACATCTTCACCTTCCATTTCAACATTCAAGATACCAGCATACTGCTTAACCACCGGAGCGGTGTACTGCAATGTGTAGACATGCTGTGTTGCGCCGTCAACGTCCTTACCGCCCTGATTGGTTACAGTAACGGTGACTTTATAGTTGGCGGCATCTACAGCCACTGCCGCATCGGCAAACTGGCTCTTGCAAGTTGCAACAACTTCCTCCGCTGTCGGCATCTTGCCTGCAACAGTATAATTATAAACGCCATCCTTCAATGCAATTGTCTTACTTCCTGCCTTCAACGATGTCAATGTTGAGTAGTAAACAAACGATGTATTATCTATTGTCAAACTTGTTTTTCCTTTTAGATTGGCCCTTGTCCAATAGTCCGATGACGAAAATACTATATTTACATTCTCTACTTTAGTTGTTTTATCTACGCCATCTTGATATTTCAACTCTATTACTTCATCTTTCCAATCAGTCGTTTCCGCAGCAATGCTATAGTCAACACTCGCTATAAGTGTTCCTTTCTTGGTTACATTATCTGTTTGCCGTCCCAACACGACCCTATCGACATTGCTCAATTCTCGACCATAAGTGTATTTATTTCCATCTATGTCATACGATGTTGGAACTTTTGAAACAAATTCTCCAGACCATAAATACGCAATTATATGGGAAGTCTCTTCGCTATTTGTTTTTTTATATTTAACCTTTATGGCATCAGGCTTATGGTTGAATGACAATCCCCCATAACTTCCTCCATCTCCGTATGGTGCATAAGAATTAGCATTCATAATACCAGTTCCCCCTACAAAAACCCAAGGAGTTCCCAATGTCAAATATCCAGGAATTACCTGATGTACTCCAAAAAAAGAAAGATTAATTTCAGCATTCTCTATTTTTACCGATGTTCCATCCTTCGACACAGTTACCATCTTCTGGCCAAACGAAGTAACACTCGACCCATTCCATTCAGACGGCTCATCTCCAGGTCGCGTAAAATCGCCACCTTTTGAATACATTGTCGAGGTCCACGTAGACGTTCCACAAGTTTCCTTCCAACTTGTAAAATCTAAATTTGAAACCGGTATCTGCTGCGCATTAGCCGTAAAAGCCGAGATGCTCAAGAGCAAAGCGCCGCTCAATAAAAATGATTTTTTCATATTTTCAGTTTTTAGTTTATATTCTATTTTTTAACACTTAAAAATTAAAACAATTCAACGTCCTATTTTGTTGTTGCCCTCGCGAGCAATTATGCAAATATACTCATTCGCAACGCATCCTTATCCTATTCACTCCTGCATGCACCTCTATCGGCAATCCCGTGAATTTCAGCGTGCAAAGATGCGCATTAACGCTCCTCAAATATTGAAAATTCGGTGTAAAGGTAACAACTTTTATGCTAACCAACACTATTTTACGACAATTATTTCTCTGTCCGACAGCGGCGTCTGCCCCAAAACTCATTGCTGATGCGCCTTGCAGCGATGTCGCCCATCACTCAGCGGCACCGCGCTGCGGTGCATACCCCTCCATCCTCCCAGCCCCAGACGCAGTCCGGGGAAATCTAGGATTTGAGCAAGGATAAAGTGTTAAAATATTTGCATTTT
>ERZ779850.2760-NODE-2760-length-13573-cov-2.276224_pt1 | contig 13573 bp, 8 predicted proteins | sample MGYA00511249_ERZ779850 | MGnify/ENA primary metagenome ERZ779850 (study PRJEB29588, sample SAMEA2162475) | human gut metagenome | biome: human gut; feature: human-associated habitat; material: faeces | place: Denmark | collected 2008/2010 ...
TAATTTAATCTCGTTGTATCTTATTTCATCAAAATCTATAATACCGTCTTTATAATTCTTATAAAAAACATACATGTTATACATTATGAACTTTAATTGCAATTCATATGTATGACGAATGATATGCAAGAAAGGGTAAACTAAATCATCTTCATAAATGTATGGTTGTTTTTCCTTAATATTGTCATATATCAAATTTGCAGTTTTAAAAAATCCTTCTATAATATAACGATTTCTCATTTCACTGCCAAAATGACAGACCCATGCAATTGCATCATTTTCAAAATCTATATCCTTAAAACTCATAATCAATTACCTACTTTATAACAGTTTCAATCAAAAACTACATCACCATTGGCAATAATACAATCACCAACATTTATTTCAACTTCTTTTGATGCATTATTAAAAAACCATTCTTCACAGTCAGGATATCTATCTGAAAGAATGATTATTCTTTGATTTGTAGATCCTAGAACTTTTCTTGTATTTTCTTTTTGTTCTTCAATATAAGGACCATCAAGTACAACATCACAACCATCTAAAGCATCAGATACCTCTTCATATTTTCTTCCAGTAAATGAAATGACTCCAAGCCCAAGCTTGTGTATTTCTTTAGTCAAAACTGGAAGATTTTGTTGTAATGTTGGTTCACCACCAGAATATGTTACTCCTTCAATACCGTATTTTTCTCTTGAATCCTTTATTATTTTTAATAGGTTTTCTAATGAAATAATATTTCTAGGTTCTAATGGTTGGTATGTAGGATTGCAGCAACCTTTACAGTGAAGCGTGCAACCCTGAAACCATATTGTTAATCTTTTATTTGGTCCTTCTATTTCAGTGCAACAATTAATACTTGCAACATTAAATTTAATCATTTTCAAAACTAAATTCCAGACTGTCTTTGCCAGTCTTAACAAGAATCTTTGCACCTTTAAATGAACTTAAGTCTTGCTTATTTTCAAACATAAACATTGCTAGTTCATCTAATAACTTATCATTAATAGCATTTAAGATGTCACGTCCACCTTTGCTACTATCTGCTCCACCTAAAATATAATTGATAAACTTCAATTCATCTTCAAATTCTAAGTCGATACGATATTTTTCAAGGATTGCTTTTTGAACAGGACGTAATTTAGATTTAGCAATCTTAATGCTGAATTCTTTATCTTTGATAAAGTTAAATGGAACAATGTTGCTATATCCAATACGGCCAAGTATCTCTGGACGCTTAATCTCGTTATCAAAATAGTTTTTAACAATCTTAATAAACTCTTCTGCTATATCTTCATTAGATCCACTTGATGATACTTCAGATGCACCTAAGTTAGATGTAAAGATAATTATACTCTCACTGAAATAAACTATTTCACCTTTAGAATCAGTCAAACGACCATCTTCAAGAATTTGTAGGAATATATCTAGAATTCTTGGATTAGGTTTTGCTGCTTTTTCAATTTCATCAAATAGGATAATGCTGAATGGTTTTTCTCTAACTGCATTAGTTAGTTGTCCGCCTTCTTCATATCCTACATATCCTGGAGGTGCTCCTATTAGCTTTTGATCGCTATTTTCTTGAGCATACTCAGACATGTCAAATCTAATGCATGCTTGTTCATCACCGAATAAGAACTTAGCTAATGCTTTAGAAAGTTCTGTTTTACCTACACCAGTAGGACCTACAAAGAATAATACTCCTTTAGGTGCAGATCTACTTGAAGATTTATGGATACCAGTTAAGCCCATATAAGCTTTTACAACGACTTTTTCAATCTTTGCAATAGCCTCTTCTTGGCCTACAACTCTTTCACCTAAGATCTTCTTAATATCTTTTACAGCTTTATAGTCTAGTTTTTCCCAAGGATTATCCTTTTCACCATACTTAAATAATAAATATAGCTGTTCAAAAGGCATTTTGCCTTCTTTTCTAGAAAGTCTAGCCATTTGAACGATTTCACGATTTGTGAAGTCATCCATCATATCTACATATTCATTTTTCTTATCGCATGTTAATAAAGTCTCACCTGGTTTAAGTTTTACTTCAAATCCAGATTCGATTTTTTCAAGCATCTTTTCTCTTTCTTCTCTATCAGGTTTTGAAAGTGTTAAGCAAGATACTTCTGGATTACCTTGATAGAAAGAAATTGGGAACATCGCAACTTTACTTGTAATAAGAATAATTGAGCTTTCATTAACTTCTGAATTTAAATATTCAACCTTCTTATCTTTGATTGCTTTTCCTAAAATAGTTAATAGTTCTCTTTCATCTGGTGGTAATTGACCTCCAGCAGTAAATAGATAATCAGCCCAGTTTAATACAAAAGCAATCTTACGGTTAGGCTTTTTAAGATTCTTAAAGATAATATTAAAGATTTCAGCAGGAGTTTTAAATAATCCACTACCTGTCTTTTCTTCTTCGTTATTATTATCTTCGTCATCATCAAAAGAATAAGCTTCACCTTCGACTTCTACTTCATCAGTAACTGTTAATCTAGAAACATCACCGTCTACACCATCAACTCTGTCCCAGTAAAGAACATCGTCATAATTCATTGACTTAAGCATATCCATTAGGTATTGCTTTAAATCGACAATTTGTTTTTTCTCGTTTAAATAAACATCTCCAACATTACCATCAATGATAACGCACTTCTTGATGCCTATTTCTCTTTTAAGCCTATTAAAAGTTGTACTTAATGCCATCGATTATCACCCCTTATTCTTATTTGTGTTCATTGCTTGATATTTCATCGTAGAAATCTTATCTGGATTACTCCAAATCTCTTGTGATTTAGTAACATGAATTCCATATACTTCTTCTAAATCTTTCATAAATGGTTCTATATCCTTTTGGCAAGCTTGTCCCTTATATCCATGATGGAAATCATAAATGAACTTACCATCCATATATATTTTAAAATCCGCACGCTCACCGCTTGCTTTCATTGCAACCATATGAACTTCATTAGTTTCTCTATTTATTTTAATATTTTTCTTATCAACAATAAAGCCCCTATCAGCAACAGCTTTCATAATTACTTTTAAAGATTGTTGTCTAACAGTCTCACCAATAACTTCTGTCGTAGCTTGAGCTTGCATTTGAGATAATCTTTCTTTTGCAGTACCTTCTTTTTTAGATACAACCTTAGATATGATATCCTTATCTACTCTCGCAGCTTCAAGCTCTTTACGAATTCTTTCTTCTTCAGAAGCCATTCTAGACTCGTATGTTGAATTTAGAGATTCTTCCATTAATTCTTTACCAGCTTTAATTAATGAATCACCTGAAAGTGTATTATCTTTAATATAAGCCAAATAAGTAAATTGCCTTAAAACTTCATCTTGAATGGAATTTAATACCTTTTGTGTTTGTTCATCGATTGTAACATTGCCATTAGTTCTTTCTAATAGTTTTCTATAAGCATCATTCGAACTTTCTTTTAGGAGATTATCAAGTAATGATTGAAATTCAATTAACTTTTGAGAGGATAATGTGTTAACCATGTATTCCAAATTCTTTGCAGCATTTATTGTATCATCTCTATGAGCATATCTAGCATCATGATTATTAGTTCGAACAACACCCATTTTTGCATCTTCATCAGTTTTTTCTCTAACAACTTTAATTTGTTTGATTAAAGATTCTTTTTCTCTAACAATAGCTGCTTTCAACTTCTCAGTTTGGTCATTTAATAATCTTGTTGCAGTATTTTCAATTTGGCTAAGCATTTCATCTAATTCTTTTAGTCTTTGCTCTGCCATGTTACATACAGTATTGCATTGACATGCTATGTGCTTGTAATCAATTTGTACTTGTTGACTCATTTGCTACCTCCTATTTCAAAGACTATTTCTATCCATTCTTCAATATCGGCTTTTGTATATTGAATTTGTTCTTTTTCAGGATGTTGGAATCCATTTCTAATCTTACGAAGTTTATGTAATGAAGAACACTTTTTACTATCAATTAGCTTTTCTTGTTCTGCCATATTGATTAATTCAAATGCCTCAGTCTTATCATCTGCTTTCAATAATTCTCTTAAATCATATTGAAGCTTAACTGATAATTCACAAATTGCGTTTTTAAATCTACCTTTTGAAATATAATCATCAATATATTTCTTTGTAATTTTATCAGGATGTGATGATGCTTCTCTTTCAATTGCTAACAATTCATGGATTGGCTCATAGATTTCTAAATACTTATTCATGTTATTGTATTTGTCCTGAGCAAATTTAGAATACTTTTCAATTGATTTAATCGCTGTTTTTAAAGTGCTATAAGTGTTAAAGAACTCATCAACATTAAAATCTTCTTTTAATGTGTATTCAGAATAGCTTTCGATTCCTAACATATCATTAAGATTCCAAAGGTTAGATGAAACTGTTCTATACTTATCAGCAAGACTTGTATCAGCAGATATACTTTCATCATTAAGAATTTTATCCATATAAATTTCAACTACATTGACAACACCTAGAATTTGATTTGTTTCAAAGCCTGCTGTTTCTAAGGCTTGATAAACTAAATCTTGATTCTCGCTCAATACTGGCTCAGCAAACATCTTCACATAATCTTGAGCACCAATCTTTAGTTCATTCTTCAATGGAGTTAAAATGGTATTCTTGTAAATCATGTTATCAAGACGAATTTCTTTTATACTATTTGTAACTAAATTAGAACCAATTGTCTTAAAATATTCATTCCAATCAGAATTACCTTTAAATGAAGAATTCATCTTCAATAACAAATCAATTTGTTCATCAACGCTATTATATTTACTTAATTGATTAGTTGAATACTTTTCAAAATAACTTGAGTCTTTTAACGACTCTACTATAAATAATACTGCTTTACCAATTTCAGCACTGAATGCTTCATCATGATAAATATCATAAAGTTTCAATAAGACACTTTTTAAAACTTCTTCATCAGCAGTTCTTTCAACTAGTAATTGCATCTCAAATGTATCACCAAGTTGCTCACATGGCATAACAACATTTAAGGGACTATAGTATTTCAAACTACTTTTATCCAATAGAGCAAATTCTGTATTTGAATTCAAGCCATTTAATAATGTTGTTGAATCATCAACACCTAATTTCATTGATGTGTCTACACCTTTAACGCCTAATCTATTTTTATTTAAAAAGAATTTACATGGGCGTGATGCTTGTTTTTGAGCATCATCAGGTATATAAACATTTGTTATATTTGTTAATTCATTTATTGAGACAGTTGGAACTTCAACAATATCTTTCTTTTCATTAACAAACTTATACTTATTCTTGGCTAATAGACCATTGGTCATAAGCCTTGAAGTATAGTACTTATTGAAAAATGCATTCTCATCTGTTGTATCAAATTTAAATTCAACCCCAGAAGGTCTGATAATAATTGTCATTCCTTCTTCTTTTCTTGTATGCATTTTTTGTGGTTCCTCACATTCAAAAGATACAACTCTTTCTTCAGCTTTTAAACCAATTTTAGTCCCATTAGCATTGATATAATCTTCCATTCCACTTATGTCAACATTATCCATAAAATCATCACCCAAGAATGAACTTCCTAGAGTCATATATGGAACTTTGCTCTCAACATCAAACTTTCTTGTAACTGGACTATAGTAAATATCTTTAACTTTTACCTTTTCTGCACCAGTTGGGATTGCACCATCTTGGAACATTTTCTTTCCTTTTGGCGTAAGTTCAACATCTCCAATTGTTATTTGTTTAAAATATGTTGGCTTTGCAAAATAAGATGGATCAAAATGATAAAATATCTATACTCATCAAGTTAGCTATTTCTTGTCCAAAAATATAATGTAGGTTTGTAGGAATACCAAACTTTAATAAAACATCTGATATCTTGTCATTAGATTCGTTTTCTTTTTGAATCAAATCTAAGAGGATATAAGCAATACCAGAAGCTTTACGAACTTCATTATATTTCACGCTTGTCTTATATATTAGAAGAGGAAATGGACAAGTAGTTTTTAATTGCTTTAATATTTTTTCATCCATAATCATCACTCTCCTATTATATCATTTGCAGTTAACACCTTACCTCTAAAGTAAATAGTGTCAATTATTTCCTTATAAACGTGGAAATTCTTTTTATCCAAGAAATGCTCTCCTGTCAGATCAGGTAAATCGATTATTCCAGCTTCAGATAGATATTTCTTAGACCCTACCACAATTAAAAGCTTTCTTGCACGTGATAGTGCAACGTTAATTCTTTCAAACTTCTTAATGAATTCAGCATTGGCTTTTTCAGCATTAGCAGGATTACGAACCATAGACAGAATTATTACATCACGCTCATCGCCCTGGAAGTCATCGACAGTACTGATAATCAATCGTTCATCTTGTTTTTCAGATAGACCTTCATATCTTTGACCTCTTCTCATCTTCTTAATTAATGATGCTTGGTCACCATAAGTACAAATTATACCTGCGCTTAATCTTTCATCTATCTTCTTAGACTTATTAACGATGACCTTTCCTGAATTAACTGCGTCAAGACTTGCTTTATCAATTTGTTTTAACAATTGAATTGCAACTTGTGCTTCTTGTTCATTAACTTTTGAAGTACTACCTTCATAAGCACTGGATTCTTTTTGATCACAATCAATAAAATAAACATGATATTTTGGTTCAATGATTGTATTACCATTAATCTTAACAGTTAGATTATGTTGCTTTTCATCATCCTGTTGTTTCTTACCAACCATAAGTCCTTTTTGACTTCCACCATAGAAATGATTAAATACTTCCATAATATGACTATGGCAACGATATTGTTTATTAAGCATTACTCTAAAGTCTTGTGGTACCTTTTCATATAATGTCTTGAAAAAGCACTCTTCATAAAGGTCAGTATATGAATCATTTATTTTTTTTGTAATTACGTCTTCGTCTAAGCCTTCAAAGTCTTCTTTTCTCATATGTCTTAAGTCATACATTGGTGGTAATTGTCGATGGTCACCTACTAATATAACTGTCTTACCATATAAAATTGGAATCAATAAATCTAAGAATGAAGATTTTGAAACTTCATCGATAATGACTACATCTATTCCTTGCGATTTAATATCAACGGATTCGATGCCATATCTTTCAAGTTCTGCAAGTTGAGACTTTGTAAATCTATATCTACTTGTACATGTAATACCAAAGACATTTGCACAATTATAAAGTTCTCTAGTATAAGCTTTTCTATCTTCTTCAAGAATATCTTCTTGCTCTAAGTACTTACAAATCTCTTTATACATAGGGATTTTCTTTTTATTTTGAGCTGCAGTTCTTTTATAATCATACTCAAGCTTATTCCACTCTTCAGTAATTATAGTGAATGCTGTTTCTAGATTATCAGAATCATATTCTCTAATGATATCGAAATCTCTAAAAAATCTAGTTATTTTTTGTTTCAATTGAGAATTAAGCTCATTGTATTCTTCTATACCTTGATTATTACCCAATTCTTCATATAAAGACTTACTTTGACTTATCTCTCTTTGAACATCAATCATTTTCGAATTAAGATCATCATATTGTGATGAATATTTATTGATAGAAATATCTACATTTTCTTTTATTTCATTAATTATTGTCTGAGCTTGAATCTTAAATGAAGTTAGTTGCTCAGGAAGAACTTTTAGTAGGTTCTTATCATTAATAATAGATGGGACAATTGCATGGATTTTGCTTGAAGAAAAATCAAAATCAGTATTTTTAGTAGCAGATTTAATTTGATTTACTACCTCTTTAAGTTCACTTTGATATTTCTTGTATTCATCATAATTCTCATCACCTTCTTCAGGTGCTTCATCTGTGTCAGGATCTCTTAATTTTTGTAGCTCATTACGAAGTTGAGTTCTTCGTTCTTCTAGTTTTCCAACTGTATCATCAGATAAAATATGCGATAATTCATTTCTTACTTCACCTATATCAAGATGATAAAGTTCAAATGCAGAATCAACATTAACTGATGCCAAACTACTGAATGTTTGTAATAATGATTGAATTCTATTCTTAAATTCATCAATATATTGTTCCTTAACACCTTCAGTTACAAATCTTAATGAATCAATATATTTGTTTGTTCTTCTATACTCATCCAGTTCAGCATTAATAGTAGCTAGGTTATCACGATAATCTTCTAAATTTTTATTGTATTTATTGATAGTTTCTAGTAATCCATTTCGTTGATTTTCGATTTGGATATTTTCTTTTTTTAGTCTTAAGATTCTATCATAATCTCTTCTTAACAAGCTCATCTGTTCATCGAAAGTCTTCTTAGCTTCTTCAAAATGCTCAAATCTGTTGATTTGCTTTTCTAGATTACCACTAATGTTTAAATAGAAATTATCAACCAAACGTTCTGGACTATAATTAGTCTCCTTTCCATTTTGAGATGGAATTAAACGTAGCGGACGAATCTCTGGAATCTTAGGTAATCTTTCAAATACATTATCAATTGCCTTATGTGTTTCAGAAGAAATAAGTACCTTCTTACCTTGTCTAGCTAATTGAGCAGTTATTTCTGCAATCACTTGCGTTTTACCAGTTCCTGGAGGGCCTTGTAATAAGAATATGCTTTCGCTTGCCAAAGCTTTTTTAACGGCTAATTTTTGACCATCGTTCAAGCTTTCAAGACACCAGTCAGGATCTTTCATTGCACTTATAGGTGCTTGTGCTAATGTTTCAGGTGAGAATAAATATGTGGGTAAGAATGGATTCTTTACATATCCACCCATGAATGAATTTAATGCTTTTTCTTGTCTATCAATTTTAGCTTTTTCAGCTCTATTATCATATGTAAGATATTGAGCATTAATTGCTTCAATTTCTTTTTTAATATTTGAAAGCTTATCTTCTGCTGTATCTGGTCTAAAATATATTTGATACCTTCTTATTGTTTCATTTTCTATTTTAATTGCTTTATCAGCTTCAAATTGCTTTCTAAATTTAGAATTAGCATCAGTTTTTTCATCTTCAATTTGATTCTTATACTGAATTTCTAATTGTTTCTTTTTATCTTTGCTTATTCTATCAAGTTCAGCTTGTATTTGAATAGAAAGACTCTTCTTCTTATTTTCAATTAACTTTTTATTTCTCTCAACATAAAAATCTTTTAAAGAAATGTCAGATAAAGCTGTTTTCTTTTCTAACTCGATTCTTTTAATTTTAGATTCTTTTTCTTTCTGAAGTTCATCTATTCTTTTCTTTTCATCTTTTTCCTTTGATTTTTCTTTTTTAATCTTCTTGACCTTATCATCAAAAGATGAATTGATTTTCTTTATTTCATTTTCAAAAGGTGTCGCTGCATTCTTAAGTGCTGCTTCATATTCACGCTTTACTTCTCTATCCTTATTGTTTTCAACATCTAAGTTTAAAGCATTATTTAATTCTTCAACATACTTATCAAAAATCGAATTGTATTGATTTTCAGTAATTGGTCTTTGTCCATTCATAAAATGGTTTAAATCATTACTGATAATGCTTGAATAACGTGTATCTATTTCATTAAACGCGTTTTTACAATTCTTATCAAATTCTTTTTCTAATTCAGTACAGTCTGGTTCAATATCAATATGCGTTAACAAATATCTTTCACCAAGTAAGTACTGATAAAATCTAGAACCTTTTGCTATATTTCCATTCTCATCATATTCTGGTGGTGTCGGAGATAAACCCATAGCATCTTTTGTATATCTCTGGAGATTAACTTCATATTTGCTTTTACCTTTGCCATATTTACCGATAGTTTCACTAAGAACTGTTTTTCTATTTTTATTAATGTCTACTCTAATTAAAGGAAAACTCTCAGAGCCATTAACATTTTTTGAAAGTATAATTTGTTCACCACGTGCAAAGTCTGCGATATCATCTAAAAGATAATCAGAAAAAACATCTTCATTTCTGCGATAAGTCCCTTTTGAAACCATAAAGGAATCACAAACTATAACATCATCAATTTCTTCGCAACGTTCAGATTGTTTGCCTAAATAATACTTTCTAAAATTGATATAGTTTTGCCAATTTTGGAATGTATTTAAAGCTTCTTCTGGATTTGGAACAGGATAACTAGAAATATCATTACATAATCTATCTACGAAATCATGTGTTAAAACAGCACTTTGAAGGTCTCTTGTACCATAATCAGGAACTGTTACTGATCTTCCATCTCTTGTTGTAAAAGATTTTGTAGTTGTCGCAGTTGCTGCATAACAATTAACTTTGATTTCACCAAATTTAGCTACATTAATATCTATTAATTCGATACCTTTAATTGTTATATCAATAACATTATTAAATGTTACATCACCTATTATCATTAAATCATAATTATTAGGCACAACATTATTTAAGTATGAATCCTTCTCAGGACGAATGACAATATTATAAATTACATCTTTGCCTCTTCTGTCATGCTTAACTCTTCTATCAAAGCTTGGCATTGAAATGTAATAGTTTTTTGATGTTTGAGTAGGAAAAGCGTATGATAAGAATTCTTGAAGGTTAATATTTAAACCAACCTTTCTTTTAATGACTTCATATTGTTCTTTTAATGAAGATGTATAAAAGTCATCCCAACTTTTACTACCTTGATTCATATTTTCTAAAAAATTAAGATATAAATACCCCATAGGTGCACCTCCATTATCTCATTACAAGTCTAGTGGATTAACTATGACATCAATTTGATCTTGTACTACTTCTTCAAAATAGTCATCATAATCCCATTGTGCGTCTTCAGCATTTTCACCAAAAGATCTCGCACATAATTCATCAAAGAATAGATGCAAGTTGTCTAAGCAATCTAAAATGAATTTCTCGTCTAACTTAACAACTGAAAGTGCAGATTCACCATTTTGATATTTATCTTCTGGGTCCCAGACCATTTTAGGATACCATTGTTTTAAAATCCTATATGATCTAAGAGAATTATGCTTTAGAAAATTCCAAACAGTAAATGCTCTATCATATAAAGGATAATTTGCATATTGCCTAAATGATAATGCACTATCACCTTGTAAACCTTGCATATAAATATCAAATTGTTTCTTTGTATAATCTTCTTCTTTATATCCACATGCTGTAAGCATCTTTAAGCATAACGCATCAATACTAGACATTAATTGATGAAAGAATTGTGCATATAAAGATTTTATAATTACTTTATAATCTTTAGTTCTTTTCATTCCTGCAACAAACGCCTTAGCATTAGCTTCATCATATTCCAAAACGCCATCAGAAAGATAAGATAATCTTGCATTATCCTCAACTTGCTTAGGAGTCTTTATACTATCAATAAAGCTCTTATATTCTCTGAACCATAATTGTTTATATCCTGCTAATAAATCTCTAAACCAATTACATTTATAATCAGATCTATGTTGTTTAGTTGGAAGGTAATAAACAGAATGTCTATTTTCAATTTTACTATCTGGGATAGCAAAGAATTTCTTATATCTTTTTGTGTCAATTTTAATTCTGCCATCTTTAGCGATAAGACCATAATAATCGATTCTATAACATAGATTATCTTTTTCTAATTTATCATAGTCTTTGCCTATAACTTTGCTCTTTTTCTTCATGTTATTGACACCTCATTAAAACGAAAAAGTGACGGTAGGTATTAGCCTATCGCCACTTCAATAACATTTATCCTCTTCATATGTTATTTTGTTTAGACACGCAATACCACTCTTGAAATTTAGCTTTTAACTATTGGTTTACTCCTCATATGGTATATCCCAACCATAAGATTCGCTCCAACATTTCATATAGGTAAAATTCTTACTCCACTGTTTCAGAACATGCATTTGTATCTAGGCTTAATTATACCATAAGTATGCTAAATTTAGCAATATTATGAGCATAATTGCCTAATTTGTCCCTTATATTATAACAAAGCAATCCAATGTTAAAAATGTACTATAGTTCAATTTAAAGAAAAAGAGGCTTATCTCATTACGAGTAAGTCCTCCATTTTCATATTGAATATTAGAGCCAGATTATACAAGTTTTCAGCATTAGGAATTTTCATTCCGCTTTCCCAATCATATATCACTCTAGGTGATTTTAATTGGAGTAACCCAGCTAAATCTTCATGAGTTAGAGCTGATTTACAACGAAGCATTCTTAGCCCCAAACCAGTTGATACTTTATCTAATATGGCTTTTTGATAATCCATAAACAAGTACCTCCTTCGAGCCCTTCCTCGACTTTCTGGTACTTTAAATTATCGATTTAAGTATACACCATAATTAGAAATAAATCTAGAACTCTAAGTATTCTTACCTATTTTAAATTAAGTGTAATCACAACATCTTCATCACCAAGTAAATCAGTTAATTCACTTTTAGATAAATTGATGTGTCCTAATTTCGTATAAGACCATGTATTAGAATCATAGAATAATACTATTTGATTTGATGAGTATAAAACTATATCTCCTGGATTAGTAGTAATTCTAGTATCAGCTGATGGTAATGTAGAACCAATTGAACCTACCTGCTCAAATCCACCATACTTACTCATATTTATAGTTAATCCATCTTTAGCAAGATTCTTCAAAGCTCTTACTGAATCATTGTCAGTCCATATTACATCTACTTCTATATCATTTATTTTTAATGTTAATTCCATATTGGCAGTTTCATCTTCCTTAGTTGTTTTATTATCATCTGATGGAGAAGTAATTGTTGTACTAGGATCATCAGTAGTTAGAGTAGGTGTGTCGGTTGGTTTACCACAAGATGTTAGTGCAATGAGCGTAATTGCAATTAAAAATATTAGCCTCTTTTTCATAAGCACCTCTAATGAATTCTAAATTCATCTAATAAGACTGCAGATTTTTCATCTTTTAACTCAATTAGAAGACATAATATTTCCTCAAATGAGCTTATTAGTTCCTTATCATTTTTTATTTCACTTTCAAAATTTACATATGCAAAATACATAATTTGGTTCATAAATCTGATTGTTTTTTCCATATCACTAATACGTTTATTCGTGGATTCACAGTATTTTTTAAATGAGATATGAAGTGAAATCAGTATTTCTGGAAGTAATTTTTTATACTGAAGATGATAGATTACAACTAATAAATCGTAAAAGTGTAGATAGCCATATTTTGAGAACATTTCATTTAAAAACATCTTGTCAGAATACTCATAATTGGTTTTAAATTCACTCCAATCTCCTCGACCACCATAATTATCAAATCCAAGAAACAATGCTCTCGATAATTCAGTTTTTACATATTCAACTTGGATATTATTTATATATCTTTCAAACAATCTAATAACACGTTCTACATGTATACGCTTTTCTTTTGAATTATAGGAATCAAAGTAAAAAGCTGTTAAAGATGCTAATATATTTAAATAAAAAACTATAGTTTCAGTTGTAAACTTTTGAAAATCAGCATTATCAAATAAAATGCCAATAATTAAAGCGTATAAATCTTTATCTAGCAATTTGTTCTTAAAATAGTTCTCTACTTCTGATATTTCGTAGAAACTTATAATATCGTGAACATTATATGATTTTTTGC
>ERZ779850.2766-NODE-2766-length-13549-cov-2.760560_pt1 | contig 13549 bp, 10 predicted proteins | sample MGYA00511249_ERZ779850 | MGnify/ENA primary metagenome ERZ779850 (study PRJEB29588, sample SAMEA2162475) | human gut metagenome | biome: human gut; feature: human-associated habitat; material: faeces | place: Denmark | collected 2008/2010 ...
GCGCACTTGAATGGGGTTCAAGGGGTCGAAAGTTCAAACCTTTTCATCCCGACCATATGAGATTACCCCAAAGGGAACCTGATTTTTCAGGTTCCCTTTTCTCGTTTCCGGGGTCTGAAAGAAACTTTTTCATCACGCAGAAAAGGGCAGAAAAGCTCACGGAAAGGCTCTGCCCCGCAGCTTTTTTTCTTTTTCCAAAGCAGAGCAAGATAAGATCCAAAGCGAGCTTGGTTCTAACAGGATCGCGTTGCTCAGAAGGACGAGAGGGGCTTCCGCTGCATTCTTTTGTGTCAGTCAGAACTGACCCAGGTGTTAAAGAAGCGGGCTCGTCACATCCCCACTTCACCAGCCCCGGACTGAAGAGGTGGGGCCAATAAACGATCATTTAGTGGATCCACTGAGCGATCGCTTGCCAATTTGTCAAAAAGGAGCCCAGCCGCACTCGTGATCGCGATCCTAAAAAACTTCACTCCGCCCATCAATAGATAATGACCTTCCAACAAACTCAAGGCCGGCATCCGCGCCGGCCTTTTTTGAGCTCCGGCAGCCTGCCGGAGATTTTTTTGCCGTTCTAAAATTTCTAAATTCTTCTCCCGAACTTCAGCCGGCTCCCACTTGTAGGGGGCAGTTTTCGTTCGTTTAAGGGGTCAGTTATTCTTTCGTCTTACACTTGAACCAGAGAGAGAAGATGCAATGCCCCAGAACAGACTGGAATACTAGCTAATTACCTAGTTACTAGGTAATAACTAGCCAATTATCTAGTTAATTGGCTAGTAACTAGGTAACAATTAGCTAATTAACTAGTTCCCTGTCTTTTTTTATCTACTTACTAAGTATTATCTAGACAACTGTCTAATTTTTGGCTAGTTACTAGGTAATAACTATCCAGATAACTAGTTACTCTGTTTAGTTTGTATGACTGCTGCCTGAGAGGCAATACATGAATAGTGAAGAATTTCAACATCTTGTCATGCATCTCCGCCAAGTAGGCGTTGATACGCAGACATGCGAGGTAAAAGAGTCTGCCGACAAGCTCTCTTCCAGTCTTGTGGAAACACTTTCTGCCTTTGCCAACAGTTCCCGTGGCGGCACTATTATCCTTGGGCTCTCCGAAAAAAATGGTTTCCTCCCAGTAGAAAAATTTTCTGCTGCCAGAATGCAGGACGCTCTTGTTTCTGTAGGAGAGAAACTCACGCCTGTTGTCCGGCCTGAGATAGAAATTTTTCCCCTGGATGGAACAAACGTGCTTGTTGCCCGGGTATTGCCTATGCCCATGGAAGATAAGCCCTGCTATATCACAGCAAGAGGAGTGTACAAAGGCTCTTATATTCGCACCGGCGATGGAGATCACCTCCTTACCAGATACGAAGTAGACAGACTTATCGAAGCCAATCACCAGCCTCTTTGGGATTCTGAGCTAATAGCAGAGGCAAGTCTTAATGACCTTGAAGAAAGGCTGGTACAGCGGGTTGTAGAAAGGCAGAAACTGCTGCACCCCAGGATTTTCGAGCATCTCTCGGAAACTGAAGTGCTTTCCAATCTGCGAATCGTAGCCGAAGACAATGGCACAGTTCGGCCAACATTAGCCGGGCTTTTGGCTCTGGGACATTATCCTCAGAAATATTTTCCTACCCTCGTTGCTACATTTACTCTCTATCCTGACAGCAATGGTGATGGGAATCCAGATTCCCACGATTATCGCTTTATTGACAGTCAGACTCTCGTCGGTGCGCTTCCTTATATCATTGCCGATGCCGTAGAACTTGTCCGAAAGCACATGAATACAGGAGCGGTCATTGAGGGCGCATTCCGCAAAGACCTTCCGGACTATCCGCTCATTGCCGTACGGGAAGCTGTTGCCAACGCGCTTCAGCACAGAGATTATTCCCCTGAAGGGCGGGCATCCGCAGTGAGCATCAATATGTATATCCAGACAGGCTGGAAATTTTAAATCCCGGCGGGCTTTATGGCCGCGTAACGTTGGAAGACATAGGAAAGCCGGGGGTAACAGCCAGCCGCAACCAGTTCCTTTCCGCTATTCTTGAAACGACCCCCTATCCGGGAGAAGGATTCGTTGTTGAAAATCGGGGAAGCGGCATCCGAACCATAAAGAACTCTCTTGAAAAAGCAAAAATGTTTCCTGCGGAGATCTCCTCTACACTGACCAATTTCAAGATTACATTCCTCAAACGCCGCCGTGATATTTCGGAGCGGAAGAGCTTTGCCGGCCCCAGACTTGAGCAGGCAATTCTCAATGAGCTGGAAAGTCATGCTTCACTGACTCTGAAGGACATCATAGCATTTTCAGGCTGTTCCCGCTCCACTGTTGCCAACAAAGTCAGGAAGCTCGTTGCTGAGGGGAAAATTGAGCCGTTGGAACCACCCAAAAGCCCAAAACAGCGCTACCGTAAAGTGCGATAGAGGAAAAACTACCATTTTTCCTCCTTCCCTTAACACCTCATCCTGAAGCTGCACTCCCCGGGAAAATTCCGGGACTGTGCGCTGCCACTTTCCGCAGGGTGGCTGATGAGATCTGACGCAGCTTCCCTTCTCTTGTTATCCTGTGTATTTTTTTACTTGTAGCGCTGAGCATTTTATTCCAGATTAGGGAATCAGTTTTGTACCGAACAGCACATATCGGCCCGGCTCGCTGTCTCAGATCTTCCCGCCGGACTCGGAGCGATGCAGGGCCGCCAGCAGGAGAACCTATGCATTCACTCTGGAAAAGTCTTGCTCTGATTCTGATGTTCTTCGAATGGACAGCGGTAGCACGGGCTGTTCCCGTCACGCTTCTTCCGCCAGTTTCACCCTCTGATGTCGTATGCGGCGGAGTTCTGGATGAGGACGCCATGCTGAGAGCGGCCCGCCAGTGGACCACGGCGTGCAATGACGAACTCTCTGCCATAGGTCAGAAGGACGAAGCCGGCGTCATCCGGTCACTCCTTGATCTCAGCGAACAAAAACTTACCGCGCTCCGGAAGTCAGAAATCAGGAGCAGCATGGAGACGATTGCCGAAGCCGTTCTTGAACGCTGGAACAGGGCCGGAGGCAGAACAGAAACGCTGTCGCACTCCGACCAGAAGGCCCTCATTATACTGAGCCGCTTCGGGTTCGTTCCGGTCAGAGAGGAAGGGGAAGCGTATCTCCGCCTGAACCCGGCCTTCTTTTATAAGAGGGTTCAGCTCAGTCCTGAAGGCCGGGCCTTCGCGGACGTTCTCATTTCCCAGCCTCTTTCCAGGGATGAATTCATGGGAGAGGACGGCACCGTCTTTCAGTCCCAGTCCGAAAGAGCCGCCTGGGCCGTGGGAATGGAACGCTTCCTGAAAGATAACGCGGGAAGCCCCTATAAAGCCGACGCACTGAAGCGCTATCACGCCATCATGCACCTTCTCCTCTATAGCGACGTACCCCCGCGCAGACAGGACGGTTCCATGGACAACTGGTCATGGTGGAGGGACGAGATGATGAAGGATATTGTCTGGAGGTACCGCGGCACCCTGACGGGGACCCTGACCGAAGATTTCATCGCCGGCGTTGATGCCAGTGGCGGGAAAGAACCAAAGGATTTGGAGAAGCACCAGTCCGCCAGAATTGACAGCACCTTCGCGCAGGGAGGCACAGCTCCTCAGAAAAGCAGGAACGCCGCCGCTCTTCAGTATCAGGGAGAAGGAGCCATTAACGGCACGATTCCCGTTTCCCTCTGGTTCGAAAGCCGTGACGGAATTATTTCCGGGGAAATCGTCTACACGAGAACGAAGGACCGGACGCCCATCCGGATTCTGGGCAGGGTACAGGATAACGGCCTGCTCCGCCTCCGTGAAATGCTGCCTGACGGCAGGGGTTCCGGCACGATCACGGGAAGTCTTGTTAAAGACACCCTGTCCGGAACATGGGAGGGCCGCCCGAAGATCATCGAAAAAGACGGAGGCGGCGCCGAGTTCAGAAAGGGCAAAACGTACCCCATTAAAATCAGCCGGAGCACCGGAACACATGCGCCCTTCCAGTGGGAGGCCAATCCAGATAAGGCCTCCGGTATCTACGCCTACAGCCTCGGAGATAAATGCGACTACGGCTCGGTTTTTCTTAAGGTGAACGGGGACGGCACAGTCAGATACAGCATCGCGGCGCTCACCGGCGCTCCCCACTACAGAACAGCTGCTTTCCCTGAGGACGCCCTGTCCGGCGAAACGGCCACGGCCGGACTCGATGGCAATACTGTTCTCATCGACGTAGACGAAAAGTGCGCCATAAGGCTAACGCTTTACAGCGATTTTCTCGAATCAAAATACGTTCCCGGGAGAGAATGCCAGTACAACGTGGGGAACGGAGCGACGGCGGAAGGCCTCTTCCTCAAAAAACGCTGAACCCTGAGGAGGCCTGGCGTCTGACTCAGCCCCGCATCTCTCTGATGGCGCGTTTCCCTCTGGGAACGCGCCGTTCTTCTCTCCTGCCCTCATTCCGGCGTGCGGCAGGCCTCCCGCACGGATACTCTTTGCGTCATCCTCAAAAAGTCACTATTATGCATAGCATCTGCGTGACAATCGATCCGGAAAAAGACAGTCCGGACGGCCAACACTCCGGGATATTCCCCCCCAGGCAATGCAATCCCATCCTCTCCGGAAAACACGCGCGAAGGAGGACTATCCCTTTATGAAAACCGTTATAGGCATCTGCCCTCTCTGGGACGAAACAAAAGACAGTCTCTGGATGATTCCGGGATACATGAACATGCTTGAGGAACAGGGAGCCGTCCCCCTCATGATGCCGCTGACCACGGACACCGGGATTCTGGATTATTTTCTGTCCGCGTGCGGCGGCTTTCTCCTGACCGGAGGGCAGGATGTTTCTCCCTCCCTTTACGGCGCCAGTCCTTCAGAAAAGTGCGGCCTCCCATGTCCTGAACGTGACGCCATGGACGCCTACATTCTAAAGGAAGCCATCAGGCTGGATCGTTCCGTCCTCGGCATATGCCGGGGCATTCAGCTTATGAACGCCGCTCTTGGCGGCACACTTTACCAGGACATTCCCACGGAACACCCCGGCGGACCGGAGCACCACATGAGCGCGCCTTACGACCGCGTCGCCCACTTCGTAGAGATACGCAGGGACACTCCGCTCTCCAGCGTTCTGGGAGTGGAGAGGCTCGGCGTAAACAGCTATCACCATCAGGCCGTCAGGGAGCTGGCGCCCTCGCTCACTACCACAGCCGTGAGCGAAGACGGCCTCATCGAGGGCGTGTGCATGCCGGGGAAACGCTTCATCTGGGGACTGCAGTGGCACCCCGAGCTCTCGTACAAAAGCGATCCCATGAGCCGCAAAATAGCCGCAGCTTTTGTTGAGAGCGCGCGCTGATTCTTTCCCAGTACCCCGGCCCGGAATGGACAGGGGTACTGGGACAATCCGCCACCCTCATAGAGGAAATCCGCAGAGAGGGGCGGGACCGGACCTGCCGTGACCGGCTTCATTCCGCCGAACTCCCCCGGTCTTTTCCGCGTTCCTCTCTGACGCTACACAGAAAGCATGCGGGCGCGGCGCGCGTGCAGAAGCTTTTCCTGTTCCGGGGAAAAATGGGCAATGAACGCGTCCAGCTCACGCAGCACCGAGGCCTTTTCCTCAGGAAGCTTCGCCTTGAGATAAATACTGCTGGCGGCTGACTCCGTATCCACGACAATCGGGTTCCGCATTTCAGCGAGCAGCGTTCTGATTTCCTGCAGCCTCTCCTTTTCCGTGGCTTCAGCGAACTCTCCCCGCAACATCTGACCGTACAGCTTGGTCCCGGGAAGAACGGCCACGTTGGTCAGATACATGTAGTAGGGATGAATCTGATTGAAGACGGCAGCGCTCTTCTTGGCGCTTTCTTCGAGCCTGCCGGCTCCGGCCAGGCCGCCGAGGTAGATGATGCGGAACGGCAGGCCTGCCTGCCCGATCTTCTGGCATTCCCTGATGACATCCTCTGCTGTATAGCCCTTGTTCACGGCCTTCAGCACATCGTCATCGCCGGACTCAATGCCGATGAGGACATCGTCAATGCCATGCTCTCTGATTTCCCGGATATCCTCAGCGCTCTTATGGAAGAGGTCATCGATGCGCGCGTAGGTGGAGACGCGGGCCTTTGGAAAATACTTCTTAAAAAGATCTCCGAGCTGGATAAGCCTGCGGGTGGAAAGGCAGAAGGGATTACCGCCGGAAGCCCAGATTCTGGTGGCGAAGGGAACTTCCCTGGAGGCCTCCTGAAGGTCTTTTTCCACCTGCTCGATGGGCGCCACCCGGAACGGCGTGTCCTTGTAGAAATTGCAGAATGTGCAGCTGTTGTGTGTGCATCCGGTGGTCACTTCGATGAAAAGACTGTCAGCATCAGTATAGGGACGGACAATGGGGCCGTGAAATTCCATGGTATACCTCTTAATAAATATACATAGTTAGAATTGTAGATGTATTATACGCAAAGCGGACGAGGGAACACCCTTCCCCGCTACAGATCTCTGGCGACATACCGGGCGAATTTCCTGATATTGTCTTCGTTCCGGCGGTAGTAGGTCCATTTGCCGAAGCGGGCGGATTCCAGGAGCCCTGCGCTCTCCATCATTCCGAGATACTTGGAGATGACAGACTGGGAAAGTCCGGCGCGGTCACAGATGCTGCCCACGCAGACTGAATTTTCAAAGCTGTCTCCCTCAGGAATGTGAATTCCCTGCGGGGGGAAGTTCTTTCCCGGTTCCCTGAGCCATTTCAGAATGTTCAGACGGGTCTCATTGGCAAGCGCCCTGAATATGTCGGTTTCGTTCATGGGGTAAACATATTTATTTTTAGGAATATGTCAATATGATTTATATAAAAAATTCTGCCCCTGCCTGCTGCCTGTATTTTCCAGAGAGGATTTGTCTTACCGCACAGTCTGTCCCCCTCCTCACCGCTCAGCCGTACAGAGCGCCTTCGCCGGTCAGCATGAAAAGAAACCATTCTTCCCCGTGGTACACTCTGCCTCCGGGTACAGATATTCCGTACGCAAAACACCGTCTCTCTACAAAAAATTGCATATGCATTTATATTTTTTACTTTTTTGCTGCCTCTGGACAAATCCGGACAAAATTGCCTAGTGTTCTGCCCCCGGACGCCCCGGCGTCCAATTTTATTTTCCGGTGAACGTTATGGACAAAGGCAAGATCATTCTTCTCTCCCTGGCTCACATGTGCTCGGACATCAACGGCGGCGCCATTCCGGCCCTTCTGCCGTTCCTGGTCGTGGCCTTCGGATACAGCTACACGGACGCTGCCGTGATTATGTTCGGCTACGCCTGCGTGGCTTCCCTCGTACAGCCCTTCTTCGGCTGGCTTTCTGACAAATGGTCCTGCTTCTGGTTCATTCCTGCGGCCATTCTCACCATGGGCTGCGCCATGGGCGCCATGGGGTTTGTCTCCTCATACTGGGGCATCTGGATCTGCGCCTGCCTCTGCGGCATGGGAAGCTCCCTCTTTCATCCCGAGGCAGCCCGCTATACCAACTACCTTTCAGGACACAGCAAAGGCGCGGGAATGAGCCTCTTTTCCATTGGCGGCAATACGGGTTTCATCCTGGGCCCCATCATCATCGGCTTCCTGACACCTCTCTTCGGCCTGAAGAGCACGCTCTTCTTCACCGTACTCGGTGTATGCACGGCCTTTTCCTTCCTCTACTCCTTCGCGCACATGCCTCCTGTCACAAAGAAGAAGCTGGCCGTAAAGCGTGCACAGGGAAAAAATGACTGGCACGCCTTCGCCTGGCTCACAGGCGTGGTCGTCTCCCGCGCCGTGGTCTTTCAGGGCTTCTATTCCTTCACGGCTCTCTACTGGATGAAATACTACGGCGCCTCCGCCAGCACAGGATCCTACATGCTGGCGCTCTTCGCCGTGGTCGGCGTCATCAGCAACATGACCGGAGGTATCCTGTCCGACCGCGTGGGCTACGTGCGCATTCTGCGCATTACCCAGCTCTGCCTCTTCCCGGCAGTGGCTCTTTTTGTCGCCGCCGGCAATCCCTGGCTTTCCGCGGCGCTCCTTATTCCTGTTTCCTTCTGCATCTACGCCTCTTACAGCCCCATGGTCATTCTGGGACAGACCTATCTCGCCCGTAATCTCGGCTTTTCAGCAGGCATCACACTGGGCGTCTCGCGCAGCGCAGGCGGCATAGCCCTTCCCCTCGTCGGCCTCATCGCCGACCACTGGGGCCTGAACGCAGCCCTGCTCTGTCTCCTCGTGCCTGTGGCTGTCGGTATCGTTTCAGCCTGCATGCTGCCGCAGAAAGAGCCGCAGGAATAGCAAAAAAAATAAATCAGCCCGCCCTGCACCCGATACCGCAGGAAAAAGTTTTCATTCCAGGTACAGGTGCCAGACGGAGCCCCGGCAAATACGAAAAAAGGCGCCGGGCCCCAGGAGGAAGACATCCCGCAGAATGCCCCCTGCCAGAGCGGCAGCGCCCCGTTTCTAAAAGGAAGGAAAAACTAGGCAGTGAGACGCTTGGCCGCCTCGACAGCTGCCACGGCGTCAACGCAGTAGGCATCAGCACCGATGGAATCGGCGAAGGCCTTCGTCACAGCCGCGCCGCCCACCATGACTTTGATGGGAAGATTCTTCTCCTTAACGAGCTGTATGGTGTCTTCCATGCGGACCATGGTCGTCGTCATGAGAGCCGAAAGGCCGATGAGACGGGCATGATGCTCAATGGCCATCTCAACGATTTTCTCGGCGGGCACGTCCTTGCCGGCGTCCACCACGTCGAAGCCGTGGTTGCCGAGCAGAAGGCAGACGATATTTTTGCCGATATCGTGCACGTCACCCTGCACAGTGGCCATGATAATGACCGGCCGCTTCACGCTGGCGTCCTGCTTCATGAGGGGCTTCAGGTGCGCAAAACCTGCCTGCATGGTCTCCGCGGAACGGATGAGCTGGGGCAGGAAGTAAATTTTCTTCTCATACCGGCTGCCCACTTCCGTGATGGCCGGAATAAGGCTTTCGTTGACGAGGTCAAAAGGGGCTTTCCCCGCAGCGAGCTCCCTGTCGAGGAGCGCGGCCACATGTTCCTTGTCTCCGAAGAGGACAGCCTCATACGGATTTTTGGAAGCAGCCTTCTCTGCGCTCTTCGCCTGCAGGGCTGCGCCCGTGGAGCTCTTCCATTCGGAGTAGCCGGCGATGAAGTTCTCCGCGTGATCATCCTGGCAGAGCAGCACCTGGGCCGCGGCAACGGCTTCGCGGATGCGCACGGAGGAAGGATTGGCAATGGCAGAGGTGAGACCGGCGCCAGCGGCCATGGCCAGGAACGTGGAGTTCACGAGCTCGCGGGCGGGCAGGCCGAAGGAGATATTGGAGAGGCCGATGGTGGTGGCGAGGCCGTTTTCCCGGCACCAGGCAGCGAGCTTCAGGCACTCGATGGCACCCTCGGGCTTGGAGGACACGGCCAGGGCCAGAATATCCACGACAATGAGCCTGCGGGAGATGCCCATGCTTTCGGCGTCGGACAGGATCTGCTCCAGGATGGCAATGCGCTCGGACGCCTTCACGGGAAGCTTCACGCCGCGCATGGGCAGAAGGATGAAGGGCGCGCCGAAGTCGCGGCAGGCAGGGCCCAGAAGCTCAAGCTTCCCGGCGTCTCCGGAAATGGAGTTGATGAGGGACGAAGCCGGGGTCCACGGAAGGGCTCTGAGAATCGCCTCAGGATCCGAGGAATCCAGGGAAAGCGGCATGGGATACTTGCCGGTGAGAAGGCTCACGAGCTCCGGCAGAGTCTTCTTCTGATCGACCTTGTGCGCGCCCACGTTGACGTCGAGCACGCGGGCTCCGGCTGCCTTCTGCTGATCGGCGAAGTCGAGGGCCTTTGTGAACACGCCCTGCTGCAGCTCGGCGGTGAGCTCCTTCTTGCCTGTGGGATTGATGCGCTCGCCAATGACCACAAAGGGTTCGTCCTGGCCTATGCGCACCATATTCTGACGGCTCGTGAGGACAATGCCGGAATGCCGTTCGGGTTCAACCCTGCTGACGCCGGGCGTGCCGGCTTCCACGGCCTTTCTGAGCTGACGGATATGCTCGGGGCTCGTGCCGCAGCAGCCGCCCACCAGCTTGCAGCCCATGGCCGCGAAGGGAGCGGTGAGTTCGGCGAAACGTTCGGGGCCGAGGGGAAAGACGGTCTGGCCGTCGATGAGCTCGGGCATGCCGGCGTTGGGCTCAGCCAGCACAAAGCCCTGCGTGCAGGACTTCAGGAAGCGCTCAATCACAGGCGTCATGAGATCCGGCCCGAGGCTGCAGTTGGTGCCGAAGGCGTCCACGCCCAGGTTCTGCATGGTTTCGGCGAAAATTTCCGGCGTGGAGCCGGTGAGGCTCACGCCCTGCTCGAAGGTCATGGATACCATGACCGGCAGGTCGGAGACGCGGCGCGCGGCCACCACGGCTGCCCTCGCCTCGGTAATGTCAAACTGCGTCTCGATGAAAACGCAGTCGCAGCCTCCGCTGGCGAGTCCGCGGATCTGACGTTCGAAGCCGGCTATGAGTTCCTCGGGATCGAGGTCGCCAAGGGGTTTCTGGAAATGTCCGCTGGGACCGATATCGCCTGCCACGCACACGGGGCGCCCTGCCGCGTCCGCGGCCTCCCTGGCTATTTCGGCCATGCGGCGGTTGAACTCCTCCACCTCAAGGCCGGGATCCAGCTTGAAGGGGCTGCCGCTGAAGGTATTCGAAAGAATGATGTCCGCACCCGCAGCAATGTATTCCTTATGGATGGACAGAAGGACATCGGGCCGCTGCATGCAGTAAAGCGACGGGGATACGCCTGCCGGCATCCCCTTGGCCTGGAGCATGGTGCCCATGGCACCGTCGAGAAAAATGGTCCGGTCCTGGGAGAGCAGTTCTTTGAAGCGGGAAGACATTGGCAGCCTCTGTAATTAGGATATAAAGATATATTGATATTCCATAAAAAAGGGAAAACACATCCCTTCCTCAGTACTCTGCTATTCTGAACGCCGGCGCTTTTTTTGTCAACAGCCGGACGCCTCTCCGGCATGGCCCTTATGGCCGCACCGGCCAGCCCTGTGCCCGCAGGGAGCGCCATCGCGCTCTCCGTCCTTCAGGTTCCTGCAGAAGGGGCAGTCATCGCTCGCGGTCAGGCTCTGCAGGATACCGCAGTCGCCGTGCCTGCCGCCGCTGCACTCATGGCGCAGGGCCTCGAGGCGTTTTTTGAGCTGCTGCAGGGACGCTATCTGGCTGTTCACATTCTCGATATGACGGCTCACCAGATCATCCACCCAGCTGCAGTCTGAAACCGGGTTTTCCTGAAACTCGAGAAGCTGGCGTATCTCGTCCAGTGTCATGCCGTGCAGGCGGCAGTGGCGTATGAACCGCAGCCGTTCCACCTGCGCCTCGTCGTAGAGGCGGTAATTGCCGTCACTGCGTTCCGGCGGGGGCAGCAGCCCTTCCTTCTCATAATAACGGATGGTCACAACCTGGCAGCCGGCCATTCTGGCCAGTTCGCCGATGCGCATTTTCATGCATGGACTCCCCGCCCGGACCGTTCCCAGAGATGGGTGCCGGGCTGTCCCGGCGGACTTCCGGAGCCGCACGGAACCTTTCGTAAAAAAATTTCGTCAGACCGCTTGACCCTATAGCGGCTATAGATCGTACCTTTTTCCTGTCAGTCAGAAACAGATACCGCCATCGGGAAACACTATAGTTAATATAGGGTTTCCCGGCAAGGCTTTTGATAAGGAGACAGAAAAAAATGGCTTCCTGCGAATCTTCCCAGTGCTCATGCTGCAATCCCTTCCCGGACGGGGTGCTTCCCCGCCACGGGGACGATTCCGCGGCCGGGAACGGGATGCTTTCCACTTTTGTCCTGCCCGGCATGGACTGCCCCATCGAGGAAAAAATGGTGCGTGATGCGCTGCGCCCGATTGCCGGCATCCGCGGCGTCGTCTGCGACCTCACGGGCCACACCGTAACCGTTGAGCACGAACAGGGCCTCGCCGGCCAAATCCGCTCAGCCCTGCAGGCGCTTCACCTCGACGACGCCTGCGGCAGCTGTCAGGAAATCACGGAACACGAAGACAGGGAAACGCTGACAAACTTCCGCGTTCCCGAAATGGACTGCTCCGTGGAAGAGGATCTCATCCGGAACAAGCTTGGAAAGATGCCGTCCGTGCACAGCCTCGCTTTCAACCTCATTCAGCGCACGGTCTCCGTACGTCACACTCCCTCTGCTCTCGCCGACATCACGAAGGCTCTTCAGAGTCTCAACCTCGGTGCCGAGGTCATGCCTGAGGCGTCTGATCTCACGGTTTCCCTCTTTCACCTCGAAGACATGGACTGCCCGGTTGAGGAAAACCTCGTGCGCGGCAGGCTCGGGAAAATGCCTTCCGTGCACGAGCTCTCCTTCAATCTCATAGACCGCACCGTGTCCGTGAAGCACGACCCGGGCGCACTCGGAGACATCACAAAGGCTCTGGAAAGCCTCAATCTTGGCGCGAAGCCCGTGCCCGGCGGAACAGGCCTTTCGACTTCCCTCTTCCATCTCGAGGACATGGACTGCCCGGTTGAGGAAAACCTCGTGCGCGGCAGGCTCGGAAAAATGTCTTCCGTACACGGGCTCGCTTTCAACCTCATAGACCGCACCGTGTCCGTAAAGCACGACCCGGACGCCCTCAGCGACATCACGAAGGCTCTGGAGAGCCTCAACCTTGGCGCCACACTCGTAAGCCGGACAGAGGCTGCCCCGGAAAAGGCGCCGGGGAGTCAAAAAAGCCGCTTCCCCTGGAAGCAGCTCATCACCGGCGGCATTCTCGCGGCCCTCGCCGAGGCGTCCTCGCTCATTCTGGAATGGCATGTCAGGCCTTTCGGCTTTGATCCCCTGGCCCTTTCCGTGAACGGCTTTGCCATAGCAAAGCTGGTACCCTTTATCCTCTCCGTGGCCGCAGTGCTCTGCTCCGGCGTGCAGACATTCAAAAACGGATGGATCGCCATAAGGAACCTGACCCTCAACATGAACGCTCTCATGTCCGTGGCCGTGACAGGCGCCATCTGCATCGGCGATTTCCCCGAGGCCGCCATGGTCATGGTGCTCTTCGCCCTTTCCGAGGCCATAGAGGCCCGCACCACGGAACACGCCAAGAACGCCATCCAGAAACTTCTCGCCACTGCCCCCGAAATGGCCACAGTGCGTCAGGAAGACGGCTCATGGAAGTCCGTGGACATCCATAGCGTCCCTGTGGGAAGCACGGTGCGGGTGCGCCCCGGTGAGAAGGTGCCCCTGGACGGCACCGTGACTGACGGCTCTTCTTCCGTGAACCAGGCCCCCATTACGGGCGAGAGCATGCCTGTCGAGAAGAAGGCTGGTGACACGGTCTTCGCCGGCACCCTCAACGAACAGGGCAGCTTCGAGTTCACGACCACAGCCATAGCCGGCAACACCACGCTCTCGCGCATCATCCGCGCCGTGGAGGAAGCCCAGTCGTCCCGCGCCCCTGTGGAGCGCTTCGTGGACGTCTTCGCGAAATACTACACGCCGGCCGTCTTCCTGCTGGCGCTCGTCACGG
>ERZ779850.2769-NODE-2769-length-13530-cov-8.698108_pt1 | contig 13530 bp, 8 predicted proteins | sample MGYA00511249_ERZ779850 | MGnify/ENA primary metagenome ERZ779850 (study PRJEB29588, sample SAMEA2162475) | human gut metagenome | biome: human gut; feature: human-associated habitat; material: faeces | place: Denmark | collected 2008/2010 ...
GCTCGTCTGCTATCGGCTTCGCATTTCTACTGTTTTTGTCCTTGTGGGTATCACGCTGCTTGCGATTGTCCTGTATACCAGAACGCTCCGGATATCCCTCTGGAAATCCAGAACGATCGCGCTGTCGATCTGCGCGGTATTTGCCTGCCTGAATAGCCTTTCCAGAGCCGTCAGCGCGGCGATTGTCCTGCATATGCAGCTGCCGCCGGATGGGCCATGGTTCTGCTTTGCTGCCTGCGTTTTTTATAACGCAGTTTGCTGGGTTTTTGTGCTGGCGGCATCCTATCCGTCGACCCATGCGGTGCGTGCGATGGTCGAGGACGACAATTTTGCACAGACATGGTATGTGTTCTGGGTTTTACCGCTGGGGTTCATCCTTTTAAACCTGTTCATGATCCCGCGTTACCAGACAACACTTCAGACAGGAAGGGTCCTGCAGGGTTACATTGTGCTCAGCATCGCGCTTCTGGTGCTGCTTCTCTGGTTCAACACGATTTTCCTTCTGATGGCGAACAGCCTCAACCGCAACGCAAGATTACAGCAGGAAAACCAGCTGCTTTCCATGCAGCAGCAGCGCTATGAAAGCCTCAAGACCGCCATTGAAGAGGCCCGGCGGGCGCGGCACGATATGCGCCATCAATTAAATCATATTTCTGTGCTGGCCGAGGCTGGTGAACTGGAGGACTTGAAAAGCTACCTTGCAAAAACTGTCTCCCGCATCCCGAATCTCGATATGTGCTTCTGTGAAAACCGTACGGCGGACAGTGTTGTCGGCTATTACTGCGCTCTTGCAAAGCGCGAGGACATTCCCTTCCGCACCAAGCTCGATTTGCCGGAATCGCTTCCGATCGATGAGGTCGATATGTGCCTGATCTTATCCAATCTACTGGAAAATGCGCTGGAAGCCAGCCTTCGCACCGCACCCGCCCGCCGGCAAATCGAAATAACAGCATATGTGCATGCCAAGAGGCTTCTTCTGATCGAGGTCGTAAATGCATTTGACGGTAAAGTCAACGAAAAAAATGGCGTTTTCCTCTCATCAAAGCGAAAAGAAAGCGGAATTGGTATCCAGGCTGTCAACCATATTGCGGAAAAAAACGGCGGAACAAGTACGTTTACCCATCAGAATGGCGCTTTCTCCGCCAAAGTCATGCTCTGTGGATAAGTGGAAATACATACTACTCCCAAGTAACCACAAAGCTCCCCTGGAAAGCGTTTGCCTTCCGGGGGAGCTTATGTTTTACTTCCATGCAGCTCGTGCTTTTACAGTCTGTATTCCAGCTGGCAGTCGAACGGTTCGGCCTCTACATGCTTTTGCAGGGGCTGGGCCGCATCTACACAGCCCAGAGAGCGGTAGAACCGCTGAGTCTCTATGGCGGAGTGGGCGGAGAAAGCTCCACTGGCCGCTGTCATTCTGTTGTCAGCCGTTTGCGGTCTGCGGGTCAATGATGATTTCCACAAACCGCCACAGGACGGTGGCGACTTCGGCTCTGGTGGCGGTTCCTGCAGGGTCAAAGCGATTGTTCGTCTTGCCCGCCAGGATGCCCGCCTGCTGCATGGACTCAACTGCCTCCTTTGCCCAGGAAGAAATGCTTGCGTTGTCCGCAAAGGTCACGGCTTCCAGGGCTTTCGGAACTGTGTAGCCCAGCTTGACAGCGTAGTTCTTCATAATGACCGCCATCTGCTCCCGGTTGATGTTGGTATCCGGGGCGAAGGTGGTGTCTGTTGTTCCGCTGACGATACCGGTCTTTGCCGCCCAGTTGACATACGGTGCATAGTAGGCATCGGCTTTCACATCGGTGAATTTGCCACTCTGGTAATCAGCAGGATCAACACCCGCCAGCCGTCCAAGAGCGGTGACAAACATCCCTCGGGTCATGCCGGTATTGGGGCTGAATGTGGTTTCGCTGGTGCCATTCAGCAACCCACGGCTGACCACAAAGAGAATGTTATCCTTAGCCCAGTGGTTTTCGATGTCGGTAAAGGCTGGCATTTTAGCATCATAGCCCACGCCGTAAACACCGGGCTGTGTCAGCTCAAAGATGACTGCCTTCTGGTCGGCATTATAGTTGGACTTGGTGATCCACTGGGGCTTACCATTTCCATCCACAGAAACCGCATAGAGGTTGCCGGTCTGCTCGTTCTTTGTCGGTGTGTACGGAATGGCAATGCTGATAGTCTTTCCATTCAGGTTGCTCAGCTTGGTTTCCTTGCCGTTTTTGACTTCCCACAGGGAGATGTCATAAACGGGGCGATTTCCGATAGTCACCTTTGCCTCAATAGAGGAAACGGTAGTTTTCTTCACCTTCAAGATAATGTCGCCGCTGGTCTGGCGGTTCAGCTCCTTGAGGGTATCCAAGGTGAAGCCGAAATCGGTCATCCGGTCTGTGTCGATGGTGAAGCGCTTGACATTTTCCTTCACCAAAGTATCCAGTGCATCCGCTTTCAGCGTGATTTGTACACCGTCCAGCTTCTTATCAATCTCCACAGGGACTTCCACCGCAACACCATTTTTCTGATTACCATGCTTTTTCGCATCATCCTTTGCAGCCTTGATGGCATCCGACACCATGGGATTGGTAATGGTCACATTGCCCTTAGCGTCTGTCTTGACCTTCTCACTCTGCGCCGTGGTGGGGACATTGGGTTCGTTCACATCGGGGCGTTGGATGATGGTGGCATCGTTGTTAACGGAACCCTCCCCATCATTGGAAGATGAGCCGCCGGAGGAGGAACCTCCACCGCCGCCGGTGTACGTCCAGTGAGCGTAGACGATGGTATCTGCATGGAATATGGTATCCGTCGTGATCTTTATGCCGCCGCTCTTTTCGGTGTACCAGCCGTCGAAGCTGTGCTTGCTTTGAGATGCGCTGGGCAGAGAGGTCAGCTTCTGATTGGTGGTGGTCATGCTGCCGACAGAGGGCATACCGCCGTTTCCGTCAAAGGTGACGATGAACTCGGTAGCGGTGTTTTGCTTCGTAATCAGCGCAAACCGCGATGTGGATTTGTTCCCTGCGCTGTCCTGTGCGCAGAGGGAGAGAACACCGCTGTTTTCATCCAGCGTACCGGGAATGGTAAAGGTTCCGTCGCTGCCTGCATTGACCGATGCACCATCATCTCCGTAAATGATTTTGCTTCCCGCATCCGCTGTGCCGGTGATCTGATACGCACCCGTGGTCATATCGGCATAGAATACCGGATCGGAGAGCGTCAGCATGGGTGCTGTTTTGTCCACGCTCACCAACAGGAATACGCTGGTCACATCCTTTGCGGTGCTGTTCTCAATCTCGGAAATGCCGTCGATTTTGAACATCAGGTTGCCCTCAAAGTTGGGAATTGGATAAGCGCCGTCAGAATCCGTCGAAATCTCGTTGTCGCTAGTCTTGTCCATTCTTGTGACTTTGTAGGTGACGTTCTCGGTCGTGCAGCTTACCGTCAGCACATCGTCCTTGCCGTCCACATAGGCGCGATATACGCCATGTTCATCGGCTGTGCAGGTCGTTCCATTCACGAAGAGCATCATATCCAGCGGCGTATATTCAGGCAGATACACACCATTCTCCGCAGACTCGGTTTCCGCGCTGTAATACTTGCCGCCCTCGATGGTTTTATAGGCACTAACGCCCACCTTGTAAGTCTCGTTTGCAGACAGGTTTTTAGACTTTGTTGTTTCTTCTCCACCCACAGTCAGCGCCATATTGATGGAGGTCGTTTCTTTATCGAGGTCGTAACCAAAGCCGGTGTCGATCCAGTCGTTGCCGTCTTTCTGATAAATCGTCACGGCGTAGCCGTCGGCATCAGTCACGGCACCCCATGTCGCCGTCATGATCTCGTTTCCGGCCAGCTCCAGCGTAACAGTTTGGGGTGCGGTCGGCTGGTTTTGGTTCTGATAGCTTACCCGAGTATTAAACTGCTGATGGTCGATGGCGACAAGGCCGGTCAGGGTTTCCTTTTCGCCGTTCTCGTCGATGCTTTCCACGCTTTTTTCTGTCATCAGGAAAGAGGTCACATAATATTCGCCCGACGGGGCCAGCGCACCCATGGAGGGAATATTGACCGAGATGCTGGAGCTGTTCGTTATCTCCTGCTCGTCGATCAGATAATCCGCGCCGCCCTTTTCTTTGGCAAAATAGGTGCGAAGCACATACTTTGTGTTTTCCTCGGCGTATTTGATCTCACCGGACACCTGCTGATTGTTCAAAGTCAACTCCAGTTCTTCAAACGGAGCAATGGAAACGCCCTGGGATTTCTGCGTGTCAAGCGAAAGTGAACCCGTGTTGACCTGATAGGTTCCGGCATCTTTCAGCCGCAGGATCGCCACGCGGTAGTCCTTATTGTCCGTCTTGTTATGTATGATGTCGGTGGTCGCGTTGATGTCCTTGTTTTCATCGATTTGCCCATCTTCGCTGTTTTCTGTGTCATAGTTCACCCAATGGATTTCGAGTTTGTCGCTGCTGTTTTGCTTCGTAACAGACAGGCTGTTTTTTATTTGCTCTTCGGTGACGGTGTTCTCAAACGCCAGCAGAATGTACGGCGTTTCGTCTGTGTCGGCGCTGACCGTAATTTCAGTTGAGTTCGTACTGTTTGCAGGGGCAGACTCCCCGGTATCTTCCGAAGATGCAGCTTGTTCAGTAGAGTTCGTACTGTTTGCAGGGACAGACTCCCCGGCATCTTCCATAGGCGCAGTTTGCTCGGTTGAGTTCGTACTGTTTGCAGGGACAGACTCCCCGGTATCTTCCAAAGACGCAGCCGGCTCGGTTGAGTTCGTATTGCTTGTCGGGGTAGATTCCCCAACAGCTTCCAAAGACGCAGCTTGTTCAGTGGGGCTCGGACTGCTCATCAGGACGGTATCTTCGCTATCTTCCAAAGACATAGCCTGCGCCACTGGCTCAACGCCTTTTTCCGACCAATCCCATTCGGGTAGTCTGCCAAACCACTTGGTTTCCACATCCCAGCCGCCACCCCTGCGGAAGTTGGTCTCCACGATATTCGGCACAAGCACCCACAGCCGCGCGTCGATGATTCCGGCATACACGCCGGTCATCGCGCCGAGGTACACGTCGATATTGCTGAATGCCTGCTTCATGCCCTCGTCAACGCTGACATCCTTAATCGGGAACTCCGTCTGTCCGCCCACAATGAGGTCAACGTCCCAACTGCCAAGCTTCCAACCGCCGATCACAGGCACATCGCTTGGGACCTGCACTTTGCTTTTGACAACAGCGTTGGCGCCGATGGCGAGATACAAATGCTGTTTATCATTTTTCGTACCCGTGCCGCCAAACGCGCCTAGCTCGATGGAGGTATCCAGGATAAACACATCTATTTCGGTGTTCGGCAGATCCAGCTCAAGGGCTTCGGAGCCGACAAAGTAGATGCCCGTGTAGTCCGTTCCGTTATAAGTCCGCTCCTGCCCGTTTAGCTTGAGGGAATATCCGAAACTGTCGATAATCGAGGCGTTCGTGCCAACGATACCTACATCGCTTGCCGTGAGGGAAATCTCGCTGGGGCCGATAACAACGTCGCCCTTGCCCTCAATGAGATGAAGATAGGTGCCTTTCAGCGTACCACGCAGTTTAAGAGGTGGGATAGCAAAATAATCGCCGTTTACCGTGTCGGCCAGGTTGCTGAAGCCCGCGCCGCCGCCGTTGAGCTGTCCAACGGGCACAGGCGGAATGAGGGGGATGCCGGGGCTGGCCGCGACATAGAAATACAGTGTGTTGGGGAGCAGGCTGCCGTCCTTTTGGCTACGTGTCAGTTCCAGCTCCGCCTCCGTTTCAAAGAGGTCAAAGGCATTTAACTCCAGACTGAAAGCGTATTTTTCCTTGCCCTTAAAGGTGTTGACCTCGCCCTCGACCTTTGCAAGCTCCAGTGACAGCGTTTTTGCCGTGTCAAACTCGCCCGTGGCGTGAACCCCGTTGACCGTAAATTCATTTTTCTCATTTAAGCCGTAGCCCAGTTCCTCAAGGGTAAAGCTCGCGCCCTCAAAAACAGTTTGGAAGTCGATCTCGCCGCTGAACACAAGATTTCCCGCCGCGTCGGCGGTGGCCTGTTCCAGCTTCGCCGTGGCATAGGGGATGTCCACATAGATCACGGCATCGTTCTTTCCGGGGTCGATCTCAAACGAAAAGCCGTCCTGCGTGAGTTTGATTTCCAAGTCCTTGCCGCTGCCGCTGTTTGGCTGATAGAACTTGAAGCTGGGCGCGTTCAGGCTCAGGCCGCTATGCTCAATCGTACCATCCTTTTTGATGATGAGCTTGCCATTCGATTTGTCCCACGTCGCCGTCACGGAGGGCGAGAGCAGCGCCGCCCCGCCGGTAAAGGTAAATTCCGCGCCGTTTTTGCTCTCGTACTCGCCGCTGATGAGGGCGACGGGGTTTCCATACTGCTTTTTCAGCGCGTCCAGCGCCGCATCGTCAGCCACATATTCCACCGTTACGCCGCCGTTCCCGTTTGCAAAGGCGGCTAAGCGCTGGGCGTTAATGGAAATATCTACCTTGTCCGGTTCTGACGGAACGTCCTCTGCGCCTTTCGCCAGGTTGCGGAAGCCCCAGAGGAAGCGCTGTGAATTTGGATAGTCCTCGCCATCGCTGAAATAGTAACCAATATCGTTTCTGCACTCCACGCGGGTGCTGTTGGGGTTATTGCCCGGCGTGACACTGACCGTATCGGGCAGATAGGCTTTGATGGTCTTATTCTCATAGTAGCCCGACAGTCCCACAAAAGGATTTGCCCAAGTGTAGCCGTCCACATAGACCTCGGTGATGTAGTTGTAGCACCAATCAGTCCCCTGTGAGAAAGATTGCCATGTATCCAGATTTTCTACCTTGCTCGTGAGCACGGAGCTTTCGGTGGATATTTCTACCTGCTCATCGTAATTGTAGACAGTGCGGCTCATTTTGATGGCAGGGCCGTCGGTGGCGTTCGCATGGCCCATGCCGCTGAAGGCGTCGAGGGTATAGCCCCATATAACTCCCATATCACCAGTCAAGGAACCGAATAGGTCATCTCTATTATTGTTAATTTTTATGTTATCAATGGACGTCAGCACGCCCCATGTGTCTGCCGACGTTTCATTTTCCTTGAGCTGCACAAGCTCATAGTAAACCGCAGTCGTCGCAGCAACGGATTTCCCGGATAGATTGACCGTCAGATCATACACCGCCTTGATAGCCTTCGCCGTTCCGTTCGGTGTCGTATCCACAAATTCTGCGCTTTTTAGGCGAAGTGTTGCAGGATGCGCCTTACCATAGCCATAACTTCCATAAATGATGAACTCACAGTATGGTTTTTGCCTGTCAATTGAGTTTGCGCTGTCCGCCGTCGCAGCCGGGGAGGTCGTGAGGGAACCATCATGCTTGTTCAGCGTCACGCGGATATAGTCATTTTGCAGGACGAGTGTTCCATCGGCCCGTGTTTCCGTCGTCACTGTCGAGCCGGTAGATGGCAGGATGTCCCCCACATAGGCGAGGGCCTGCGAGGGCAGGATGCCCAGCAGCAGGCAGAGGGTCAAAAGCAGGGATAGGAATTTTTTCATATTGCGTCCTCCTTATCTTTTCGTTCTCATTTTTGTTTTTGCCTCTCCCGTTCATGCAGTCGCATACAGATGACCGTGATCACCACGGCCAGCGTAAACACCGCCACCGCCACCAGCACATATCCGCCCGCGCCCTCATGCAGCAAGATTGCGCCGTACATTCCTGCGGTGTCCATCGGCTGGCCCTGCACCGTCCCTACCGTTCCCACAAGGGATAGGAACAGCAGGACGCACAGGGCAGACAGACTGCGGATGCTCCGCCGCACCTGTCTGCGGCGGTGTTCCGCTATTCGCTTTTTTACCAGCGCAACACGCTTTTCTGTATCGTACATACACGCAAAACCTCCTCTCTGAAAACTCAGCTTAAAAAGCCTTTCATTTATATAGGTACAAAAACGCGGAAAAACTCTCACCCCAAAATCATATTTTTTCAAAAAATTTGGGAGCCGCGCAAAGGCAGCTCCCAAAGGAAAAAATCTATTTCATTATGGTGTCAGACGGCGGGCAAGCAGCTTTCCCACTGTCAGAATCAGCACAGGCAGAAGATAGGCGATATACTGCGCCGCGCCGCCGTAGGCAATCAGCAGATTATAGATCGCATGAAAGGTGATGGCCGCTCCCAGCAGGCCGCAGGTTCCGGCAATCTTCAACCACGTCCGCCGCCACACATACGCAAGCCCTCCTCCGACGATGGCCCCGCAGATGACGTGCATCGCTCCCGTCCCAATGCCCCGGAAGAAAATAAAGGAAAAATGTCCGGCCCCGTTTTGGATCAGATAGCAGACATTTTCAAAGGTGGCAAAGGAAAGAGCGGTGATCACAGCGGCAATCTTGATCTGTTCCGCTTTCGGCTCAAATACCAAGAGGTAAAAGAGCAGCGGCAGGAGCTTCATCACTTCCTCCACCACCGGGGCGATCTCCGCAGTTGCGCCAAAGGTGTCCGCCCCATAAAGTGCGGCGAGAAAGGTATTGATGTAAGCGGAGAGCAGACACGCACCTATTCCCGCAAGGCAAAACAGGAAAAACTTTGTCTGCCGCTTTCCCATGCACAGGGCGGCGATCAGCAGGGGCGACGCCATACAGATAAAAATATTTTCAATATAGGTCATCCCTCCACCGCCTTTCCTGTAGCGGGCAGCAGAGCGAAGATACAGGGCGTCAGCAGAAGATCAAACCAGCAATAGGGGCTGGAAATGGAATCTCCCGGCCAAAAGCAGCCGGAAGTCCAGAGGGCATATTCTGCCGCCACATAGCACAGTACCCCAATATGGAAATATCGCATATCACGCGCCGCTCCCGCCTGCGTCCGGGCGTAAGCAAGCCCCCGGATCGCATGATAGGAAACAACGATCATCATACCGCACCAGAGCAGATTGGAGAGGATGTCCCCAAAGGTGCAGTAAAACACGCACAGCGGAACGCCGACCAAGAGGGCAATCAGGGCTTTGCGTGTCGCAAAGCCCCTTTCCTCCGCAGAGGAAAGGGCGTATTGCAGGATGTAAAGAAAAATAACGCTTGCCATCCAGCCGAACTCCGACACATAAAAGACCTGCGGCGTTTCAGAGAATAAAAGCAGATACAGCGTCCAGTACAGAGAGCCGAGGGCAAAGCAGCCGTAAAAGCAGGTCAACAGAAAATACGTCTGTTTTCGGCTTTTCAGATACCAGATTCCGCTTAGGCTAAAGCCCAGCAGGGTAACGATGAATTGCAAAAGGTTACTGACAAGTTCCATCCGCATTGTCCCCCTTTTGCTCCTCCATCTGTTCCTCTTTGTTCAGCAGACGGATTCGGAAACACAAAATCGTCACGCATACGCCGAGAACAAAGGCGAGCAGCCCGATAACGATATATCCCAGCGCGGCGCTGCCGCCGAACATCGTTGCCGCTGTTTCAAAGCCGGAGGAAGTTCCCAGCTCGATTTGCTCCACAATACCGGGCATGAACAGGGAAACGCCTACGATCACCGCAAGACACGCTGCCACGCCGGAAACGGCGGCGATCCGTGCCTGCCGCAGCCTTTTTTGATGCTCTTTTTCCGCGATACGCCGTTTTACTTCTGCAATCCGTTCCTCATGGCTCAACATTTGTGATCCCCTCCCGTTCCAATAATCCGCGCAAACGCTCTTTTCCCCGGTACACCATATTGGTGATCTGCTTTACGCTTTTTCCCATGACCTCGGCAGCCTGCAAGTAGCTCATGCCTTCAAAATAAGTCAGATAAAGTGACTCCCGGTAATCTGGGTTTAATTCGTCCATGCAGAAATGCAAAATTTGATCTCTTTCCTTTGTTTGGACAACCTCCTCTACCAGTATTTGTCCGTCCGGTTCCTCAGTCAGATCGTCAAGATTGAAGGAAAGACGCTGTCTGCTTTTGTGGCGCAAAGCCATGTGCCGCGCCGTTTTATACAGGTAAGCCTTAAAACCACCGTCCCGGATGCGTGGCTTTTTCGTAAACAGATAGGAAAAAGCCTCTATCATCAAGTCCTCCGCTTCGTGAACGTCATGCAGATACCCGTTTATGTATAAGGTCAGCGGGTCGCCGTATTTTTTCATCAATTCGTCAAGTCCTGTTTCATCGCCGCTTATATATTGTCTGTATAATTCTTCATCGGAAATCATGTCATTCACTTCCTCGCCGTATCTTCTTTACAAAGACACTTCTCAGCGGTTTGTCTCTCTGCAATCCCGGCGATGTTTCTTAGATCGCGGGTCAGTGGGCTTCTCGGCGGTGTCTGGAATTGCCCATGACCGCCCAAAACGCTCCGCACCGGGAATACGCCCGTCTGTGCAGTATTGATTGACCCAACGCTCTGAAATCCCCCACTTGCGGGCGGCTTCCTTTATGGATAGATAGCCTTTCATTCGCGCTCCGCCTTTCCCAAAGATACATCAGGTGTCATGCTTGCTTTGTCAATATATCCTGTCTGAAATCTGCTGTATATATTATATGCGAATATCAGCATATTTTCAAGATGGGCTGCAGGAAGAAAAAAATATGGCTTTTCTTCCGGCTGCTTAAATCTTGAAAATCTACGGGGTCTCGTATATAATAAGAAGCGAAAGCGAAACAAAGGTTATCGTTTTCAAAGGCGGTGTGATAGAGTGTGTCCTTCTGGTGGATCCATCATGGACCTACCCTCGGTTCACCACCAGGGCAAAATCTCCCCCTGGCGGTGGACCTTTTTATTTTGAATTCACACCAGCCGGTATAGATTGGAACTGAGACTCCCATTCTCCCGCCAGCGCGGCTCTCTGGTAAGCAGGCCGGCTCCGTAGAGATCGTCCAGCGCCCGCTTGACAGTGGAGCGGGAGAACCCCAGTTCGGCGGCTATGGTCCGGATCCCCGACCGGCACCGCCCCTCACTGTCGACGTGATCTTTGAGATACATATAGACCGCTCTGGCCCTGTGGCTCAGATCGGAATGGTAGATATCCTGAAAATAAGCCATACACGATATAGTCAGATGAGCAGCAATCATGGCTCGATAATATTAAAATACAACTCCGGTGTGGTCATACTGGTACACAGATCCTCAAACAGTGTCATATCTCCACTTTCTGTTGTAACAAGCTTGGCGATATTTTCCTGATCACTGTTTGCAATGGCGAGAATGCCGGTGCGGACGGTTGAGAGCGTCAAGTCGGCCTCTGCCGTGCCATCGTCCTTATAATACAGCAGGACGCCGTGGTGGAGCTTCAGGAAATAATCCTCGCCGTCCGTGAGCTTAAGCCGGATGGTAAAGGATGTATCTGCAAGCTTTTCCGTATCGAGCATGATACCCATGTAGTCTAACATTGTCTGCGCATCCATGCCCTGCGCCGTCGTGCCGGCACCGATGCTACTGACCTGTGGATAGCTGCCTGTACCGTTTCGCAGCTCATATGCTGCGGCGAGATACGCGTTGCGCCACGCGCCGGACTCCGCCTGATAGCCAAGCTGCTCGAGCGCGTCCGCGCAGAGATACCGCGCATCCATATTTTCAGAGTCTGCGAAGACGAGCGTGTTTGTGATCTGCGCGACCCACTGGTATTCGCCCTTCTCATAGTCCGCGCGCGCCTGTTCGAGCACTTTTTCGGGATCGCCGAGATATTCGACGAGCTTTTTCGCGTATTTGCTCGGCTCCAGCTCGTTCAGGTGCACGGGATTCGCATCATACCAGCCCATGTATTTCTGATATACCGCGCGGACGTTGTGGCGAAGCGTGCCGTAATACTGCCGCGTGTACCAGACCTTATCCAAAGCCTCCGGCAACTCGTTCGTGGCGGCGATCTCTGTCGCGGTGTAGCCCTGATTGATATACAAAAGTGTCTGGTCGTGGATGAATTTATAGACAGCGGCGGTATTGGTTAGATATTCCTGCACCACATCGGCTCCCCAGTGCGGCCAGTTGTGTGACTGGAACACAACCTCCGCGTCCGAAAAGAGCGTCTGCGCCTGCGTGATGTACCGCGCCCAGTCGTTGGCGTCGCGTACCTCTGCGCCGCGCAACGTGTAGAGGTTGTGCATCGTGCCGGTGCAGTTTTCCGCCATCCAGAGCGCCTGTTTGTCAGGGAAATACGTATTCATCTCCGCGGGAGACTCCGTGCCCGGCGTCAGCTGGAAGACAGCCTTCACGCCGTCAATTTCCGTCTCAAAGAGTGTGTCGGTGACCTCATATGTCGGTGCGAGATAGCCCGTGCCGCCCTGCACGGCGGTCAGACCGATACCGACGGAAAGCCGTCCCTGCTCGCTGTACGGCAGGAAACTGCCGTACTGGTAGATCGCGCGGCGCTTCATCGCCGTCCCAACCAAGATGTTTTCCTTCATGACCGCGTCGGCAAAGCCCTGCGGCACGATGATGGCTGTCTTGCCTGAGGCAATTTGCTCGTCCAGCGGAAGCGATGCGTCCGCCACATCTTCTGCGCCGATCAGCCCCTCGATGCCGCCGTAGTGGTCGACATGCGCATGACTAATAACGACAGCGACAATGCGGTCATCGCCCATCTGCTCACGGAAGAGCTTCAGTGCCTCGGACGCAGTATAGCGGCTGCTGCCGCAATCCATGATGATCCAGCCGTTTTCACTGCGGACGAAGGTGATGTTCGAAATATCATAGCCGCGCACCTGATAGATGCCGTCCGTGACCTCAAACAGGCCGTAACGGGCGTTGTACTGCGTGTTGCGCCAGAGGCTTGGGTTTGCAGACGTGGGCGCATCGCCGCTTTCCCGCACGAAGTCATACGCGTCCTGCGACCAGATCGTCATGCCGTTTTCGGCCTGGATGACGAGCGAGTCCGGCGCAAAGATGAGGCCGCGGCCTGCAAATTCGGCCTCCTGCTCGTCGTCAAAATCGAGCAGCTGATAGACCTCGGCGTTGGTCTGCGCTGTAATTTCTGTTGCAGCTTTGCTTTCGGCATTCAGCGGTGTGGATTCTTTAGATGGCGCTTTGTCGCAAGCGGTGACAGAAAGCAGAAATAAGAACATGAATGCTGCCGCAATCATTCGTTTCATGGGCACTTCCTCCGTAATGAATATGATTGTTTAAAAGGAATCCGGCGTTCAAAACGCCGGATTCTGAAATGATTTATTCCCCAAGTACGCAGGAGAACTTGATCTCCTTTTCCACATCACTCAGGTCGAGTTCACCACCGTCGGCGACAGTGATGCGCACTTCATAGAGCGTTCCGTCGGTGAGTTCCGTTACAGCCTCACCGGTCTCATCCGTGATCGACCATAGCTCAGAAGCGACCTTCGCCAGTTTGCCGTCCATGCCATAAGCGTAGAGCATCAGATCAGAGGCGCTGCCAGACAAATTATTCATGCGGAAAGCGACCGTGGTGTTAGGATGCACATTGCGGATAGTCACAGTGCTGCGCCAGCTCGCGACCGTACCTTCGCCGCCGTCAAGTTCAAACTGCTCCTGCGAAAGGATATTTCTTGCCGCCTTGTCTAAGTCTACCTCACGATACGGCATCTCCGGCAGATACACAAAGCGATCCTGCAAGCGCAGCAG
>ERZ779850.2790-NODE-2790-length-13460-cov-3.058187_pt1 | contig 13460 bp, 10 predicted proteins | sample MGYA00511249_ERZ779850 | MGnify/ENA primary metagenome ERZ779850 (study PRJEB29588, sample SAMEA2162475) | human gut metagenome | biome: human gut; feature: human-associated habitat; material: faeces | place: Denmark | collected 2008/2010 ...
AGTAGGTAAAAATAAAGATAGAATGGAGTCTGCCGGTGTGGAATTTTTTAACCGCGTAAGGTACGGGTATCTGGAAATTGCAAAACAAGAACCCCAAAGGGTTAAGGTTATAAATGCTTCTGATACAATTGAAAATATACATAATCAAGTCTTGGAGCTCGTTGATAAGTTATGAATCTTCTGGAATTGGAACAAGCTGTAAATAAGAACAAGCAGGGTATAAATTTTGATGCTTTAAAAAAGGAGCTTTCTGATTTGGAGGCGAAGCTTCAAACTCCGGAAGTATGGTCTAATCAGAATTTGGCATCAGAGTTGGGACAGAAATCCAGAGAGATTAAAGAAACTCTTGAAATGTTTGCACGCTGGGATTTGATTATTGAAGATGCAAAAACAGCGCGTGAAATCGGGGATGAAGAGCTTATTAATGAAAGTGATGTTCAGTTGGGTCAGCTTGAAAAAGAGCTGGATAAATACGATTTTGAAAAAATGCTTTCAGGTGAATATGACGAAGCTGATGCCTTTTTGACGATTAATGCGGGAGCAGGCGGAACAGACGCACAGGATTGGGCAAGTATGCTGCTTAGAATGTATACCAGATGGGCAGAATCAAGAGGCTGGAAAGTTGAACTTGTAGATAAGTCTGACGGTGAAGAAGCCGGTATTAAGTCTGCAACAATAAAAATTTCAGGAAAATACGCGTACGGTTATGCTAAAGCAGAAAAAGGGGTTCACAGACTGGTCAGGATTTCTCCTTTCAATGCTAACGGCAAGCGTCAGACAAGTTTTGCATCGTGTGAGGTTTCACCGATTATTCCTGATTTTGAGAAAACAATTGTAATCCCGCCGGAAGATTTGGAAATTGACACAATGCGTTCAGGCGGTGCAGGCGGGCAGAATGTTAACAAGGTAGAAACTGCTGTCAGAATTTTGCACAAGCCGACCGGTATTGTAATAAAATGCCAGCAGGAGCGCTCTCAGCTTCAAAATAAAGAAAATGCAATGCAGATGCTTGCTTCTAAACTTTTGGAGCTCAGGCAAAGGGAACATGAAAAGAAGCTGGCTGAACTTAAGGGTGAAAATTTTGATATAAATTTCGGCTCACAAATCCGCTCCTATGTTTTCCACCCTTATAAAATGGTTAAAGATCACAGAACCGGTTTTGAGATGGGAAATGTTGATGCTGTGATGGATGGTGACTTGGACGGATTTATTGAAGCTTATTTAAAGTCTAAGTGATTTTTTTGAAAAGCTCCAAAAATTTTATTGCCGGTTTTACAAGATATTTGTCTTTTTTGTAAAATATAGCAAATTCACGTTTATAATTATAGCCTTTAATCTTTTTGATGCATACATTCTCCTTTTGCGGGAAATATTTTATAAACAATTCCGGTAAGAATGATGCGCCCAGACCTTCGTCAATCATCGAATATATGGTTTCTGCATTGTGGCATTCTATTACAGCTTTCGGTTCAAAGCCGTTTTCCTCGCATAAGGCTTTAAGGTATTGGCTTAGTGCCAGCTGTTCGGGGAAAATTATAAAATTGCTTTCTTTGAACTTCCTTATATCAATTTCATTTTCAATGCATTCAATATTCCAGCTTTTAGGATATGCTGCAAAAACTGTTTCATCGCAGATATGCTCTGCTTTATAAATCAAACTGTCAGGGTTTTCTGTTCCAAGATAAAAATCAATTTTATCTTCGGCTAACATCTTTTTTAAAATAAATGTCGGATATTCTTCTATCTTAATGTAGCAGTTTGGAAATTCTTCGTGAAGTTCCTTTAGAATTTTGGGCATAAAACAATAACACCTGTGAGATGGAATTCCGATGACTATATAAGTTTTTGACCGGCTTGAAATATCTGACATTTCTATTTCCAGCTCTCCTATATCAGCCATAATCCGCTTAGCTTTGCTTACGAAAGATTCGCCGGCGTGGGTAAGTTTTATCGGGTTCCTTTCAAAGAGTTCAACGCCGAGTTCTTCTTCAAGAAGCTTAATGCTTTTGCTTAATGAAGGCTGCGAAATAAATAATTTTTTTGCAGCATTTGTAAAATTTTTTTCTTCTGCAATTGTCAAAACTTGTTTTATCTGATTAATGTTCATAAATACATTATAGCAAAAAGAATATAATCTTAGCATTTTATTATAGATAAAAACTATAGCTGCTATAAATTATTAGTATTATACAATGGGATTTGAGCGTTTTATACTAAATACAGTCAAGGGATAATAATTACGTGAAAAAGATAATTACAATAATAATACTCGGAGCTTTAAGCTTAAGCTCTTTTTGTTTTGCCGGAGAAAATGCCCCGATGGCTGTTAAGGCTGAAAAAGAAAATACCGCATCATACTGGGAAAATTATGGTGATGAACTTTTGAACGGGTATATTCAGGAAGCTCTGGAAAATAATTTAAGTATAAAGATTGCGGGAGCAAGAATTAAGGAATCTGAGGCAATTTTAGGTACTATAAATGCGCAGAGGCTTCCTCAATTGAGCATAAATCCGAGTGTTTATCCATACAGGACAATATCGCGCTGGTCAGGAAATTTCGGAAGCGGAAACTTGCTGTATTTCCCTTTGCTTTTAAACTGGGAGCTGGATATTTTTGGTAAGATTTCTGACAGGGTTCAGGCATCAAAAATGGGCGTAAAAATCAGCAAAGAAGATTTGAATATTGCTAAACTTGCAGTATCGTCTGAAATTGCAGCTTCTTATTTTAATATTGTTCTTGATGATAAGCTGATAAAGAATTATGAAGAGATTGCATCCAACCTTGATGAAACAATCAGGCTGAAAAGACAGTTGTATGAAGGCGGAATTATTCCTTATGATAATCTATATGTTTCGGAATACGAACTTGTAACTCAGAAAAATCAGCTAAATTCGCTGTTAAGACAGAGGGAAATCCTTCTTCATCGTCTTGCAGTGCTGAGAGGAGTTTCTCCGGACGGCGGTAGTAATATTCAAAGAACTTCGGTTGAAAAACTTGAATTTCCTTTTGGTGTAAATGCTGAGATTTCTTCTGATTTAATCTTTAACAGGCCGGATGTTGTTCAGGCTGAATATGTAATAAAAAAGGCGGCATTTGATGTTAAAGCTGCTAAAAAAGCATTTTTGCCTTCAATTAATCTGAATGAAATGGTCGGGTTCGAAAGTCTTAAGGCTGGCAGACTTTTCAACTGGAACAGCACTGTGTATCAACTGGGCGCAGGATTGCTTCTGGATTTATATACAGGCGGTTACAAGATGTCCTATCTTAAGTATAATAAAGAACTTGCAGTCGAAAAACTGCATCAGTACAACAATGTTCTTTTGAATGCAGTTTGTGAAACAGAGAATTCAATTTCAAGCTACAAGGCTGATTATAACTCGTATAGCGAATTTAAAAATATGATAGAAAAATCTGGACATTACTATAAGGTCGCAAATATAAGATATACAAATGGTACCGGTAATAGAATTGATGAACTTGCCGCAAGGCGTCAGTTTCTTGTGAACGAAAATTCAATGTATCTTGCCAAGATAAGTGCATTAGTGGACACAATTAACATCTACAAAGCACTGGGAGGCAGTATAAATTGAAAAACTTTATCAAAATGGTTTTAAAATATTATTATACAGTAATCGTTATGGCACTTTTTATCCTGATTATGGGTATTGTAACCATAGCAAAAACGCCGATTGATATTTTCCCAGAGATTAATACTCCTGTTGTAACTGCTGTATGGACTTATACAGGTATGCCGGCTAAGGATATTGAAAGAAGGATAGTAACAATTGCTGAGCGTGCTTATGCTTCAAGTGTTAATGATATTGAACACATAGAGTCACAGTCGCTTCTCGGGGTTGGTGTAATCAGGGTTTTTCTTCACCCCGGTGCAGACATAAATACAGGAATTACTCAGGTCAGTGCAACATCCCATGTTTGTATGAAAACTATGCCAACAGGGATTATGCCTCCTAATATTCTTAAGTATACTCCTACAACTATTCCTGTTCTGCAGGTTGTAATTTCATCCTTAAAACTCCCTATTCAAAAAGTTACAGACTTAGCGCAGAACAATATCAAGGTTCAGCTTACAAAAGTTGAAGGAGCACAGGTTCCGCTTCCGATGGGAGGTAAAGTCCGTCAGATTATTGTTGATCTGGATATGCAGAAAATGGAAGCAAGAGGGCTTACGCCTGCTGATGTTACAAAAGCGGTTGCCGGCCAAAATGTTATTATACCTTCAGGAAATACAAAAATTGGCGGCAAAGATTATCTCGTTTCTTTGAATAATGCTTCTTCAACAGTAGACGAGATGAATAATTTCCCGATATTTTCTCCAAAAGCAAATCAGGTTGTTTACCTTTCAGATGTCGGATATATTCACGATGGAAATGCTATTCAGACAAATATGGTAAGACAAAACGGCGCACCGGGATCTTTAATGACTGTTTATAAATCAGGAAGAGTATCCTCTCTTAAAGTTGTTGACGGAACAAAAAAACTGCTTCCGGTAATTTCCAAAATTATTCCTGAAAGTGTAAAGATGCAGGTTCTTTTTGATCAGTCTGTTTTCGTAAAAGCTTCAATAAGAGATGTTATTTTTTCAGGAACTCTTGCTGCGCTTCTTACAGCGTTAATGGTTTTGATATTTTTAGGAAGTGTTCGATCAACTTTTATTATTGCAATTTCAATTCCACTGTCCGTGTTATTTGCTGTTATATGTTCTTCTATTTGCGGACAGACTATAAATATGATGTCACTGAGCGGTTTGGGGCTTGCTATAGGTATGCTTGTTGATAACGCAACAGTCGTAATTGAAAATATTTTAAGAAACAAAGAGGCAATGAAATCTGCCCCGATTAAAGAAGTTATTTATAAATCTACAGCAGAAGTCGCAACCCCGACATTTGTATCAACCCTCTCAATATGTACTGTTTTTGCGCCGATATTTTTGATGGAAGGGGCTACAAAATACCTTTTTATTCCGCTAGCGATGTCTGTAATCTTCTCAATGCTCGGGTCTTATATGCTTTCCAATACGCTTGTACCTGTACTTGTTGATAAGCTTCTCAAGAAGAAAGAAGTCTTAGACAGTAAATCATTGCTTTTTAAAGTTAATAATTTTGTCAATGTAAATTTTGAAAAACTGAGAAAAGTTTATAAAAAATACCTTGTACGCTCTATTATGGCGCGGCCAAAGAAAGTCGGTGCTGTTTACGGCATAATAATTTTATCTTCACTTCTGCTTATTCCGTTTATAGGCGAAAATTTCTTTCCGGAAGTTGATGCAGGTCAGATAAGACTTCACGTTTATGCTCCGCATGGTACAAGAATTGAAGAAACAGCAAGGGAATTTACCAGAATTGAAAATACAATTCGAAAAGTCATTCCTTCAAGAGAGCTTGATACTATATTGGACAATATTGGTCTGCCTGCAAGCTCACTTAACCTTGCGTTTATGGACAGCTCTCAGATTGGTGTCGGTGACGGCGAAATTCTGATTGCGCTCAAAGAAAATCATAAGCCGACAAAAGATTATGTAAAACAACTTAGAAAGACTTTGAATAAAGAATTTCCTGATACTGTATTTTTCTTTCAGAATGCTGATATGGTAGGGAAAATTCTTAATTTCGGGCTTGCTTCTCCTATTGATGTTCAGATACAGGGTAAAAATATTTCAGAAAATTATAAACTTGCTGTTAAAATGCTTGAAGATATTAAGAAAATCAGAGGTGTTGCAGATGCTCATATTCACCAGATTACAGATGCACCTGAACTAAGGATAAATGTTGATAAAACACGGGCAGGCATAATGAACCTTTCACAGGAAACTGTTTCCAGAAATGTCCTGACAGCGCTGACTTCAAGCGGTCAGGTTGCTCCTAACTACTGGGTTGATCCTGAAAACGGGGTTAATTATACTCTTGCTCTGCAGGTTCCGCAATATAATGTTGATACTGTTAAAAATGTTACTGATATCCCTGTTGCATACAGCCATAACTCTCCGGTCAGACTTTCAAATATAGCTGAGGTGAGCTCAGGTGTAACCTCAAGTGTTGTAAACCATTATGACATTATGCCGGTTTATGATATTCTGATGAACCTTCAAGACAGAGATCTGGCAGGTGTAGCTTCTGATGTTAACAAGGTAGTTAAAAAATATCAGAAACAAGCTCCAAGAGGTACTTTTATAAATATTCACGGTCAGGCTAAATCTATGAATTATGTATTTTCATCGCTGCTGTCCGGTTTAATGCTCGCACTTATTCTTGTTTATTTATTGATAGTTGTTAATTTCCAGTCTTGGAGAAATCCGTTTATTATAATTACTCCGGTGCCGCTTGCTCTTTCCGGAATTATATGGATGCTGTTTGTTTCTGATACAACATTCAGCGTTCAGGCTTTGATGGGTTCAATAATGGCGGTAGGCGTTTCCTGTGCTAACTCAATACTTGTTGTTTCTTTTGCAACGGACAAGATGAGAGCGGGTTATTCTTCTGTTCAGGCTGCTATACAGGCCGGCTATACAAGAATAAGGCCTGTTATAATGACTGCTTCTGCTATGATTCTTGGTATGCTTCCTATGGCGCTGGGTATTGGAGAAGGCGGAGAGCAGAACGCACCAATCGGACGTACAGTAATTGGCGGACTGATGTTCGCAACTTATGCAACACTGGTTATTGTTCCGATGCTTTTTGCAATTTTAAATAAAAATAAAAAGTTCGAAAGGATGGATAATGAAAATTAACCGTAAAAATATAATAATTGCAGTTGTCGTAATCTTTTTCTTAATTGGAATAATTCCAAAAATTGCAAGGTACATTACAACATCTTTAAATGCAAAAGAAACTCAGTATGTTGCATTTGTTGAGAAACCTCAAATTTCTGACGGAGCAGACTCGCTGGAACTTTCCGGTGAATTAAAACCTTTTTTACAGACAGAAATTTTTGCAAGAATTAACGGCCTTGTAAAGGACAGATATGTACAGTTAGGAGAAAAAGTTAAAAAAGGCCAGCTGCTCGCAGAAATTGATACGCCTGATTTGGATGCAGAAGCTGCAAGTGCAAAATCAACTTTAATCTCGGCACAGAAACGTTTAATGGAGGCAAAGTACCAGCTTGATTACGCATCGAGAACTTATGAAAGGTACAGAAATTCTTCTCAAGACGGCGCTATTTCTGCTCAGGAACTGGAGGCTAAATATAACAGTTTCAAGACTTCCGAGATGGCTTACGAAGGAGCAAAGGCTGATGTTGAAAAAGCTAGAGAAGATTTGAACAGGCTTACGGCTTTGCAGTCTTATAAAAGAGTGACATCACCTTTTGATGGAGTTATAAGCAAATATAATATTGATGCAGGTGCAAATGTTGTTGCAGGAGGAAGCAGTACAAGCACAAGCCTTTTTGAAGTACAGCAGATTGATAAATTCCGTGCTGCTATTTTTGTTCCTCAAAGCTATGTGAGATTTATAAAAGACGGGCAGGATGTTGATGTGTACATTCCGGAAAATCCTGCACTGAAAGTTAAGGGCAAAATTTCACAAATATCAGGAAAATTAGACAGTGTATCAAGGACAATGGAAGTTGTTCTTGTAATTCCTAACGACAATAAATCAGGACTCTACAGCGGTTTGTATGTTAAAACTAACCTTAACCTTCAGGGAAAACAAAAGTTTCTCACTGTTAATCCTTCCTGCCTGACGACTCTGGCAGGGCCTGACCAGTATGTTGCAGAAGTAAAGCCCGATTCTGCAATACATTTCATAAAAGTTAAACAGGGGCGCGACCTTGGTGACAGAATTGAAATCCTTGAAGGCTTAAAGGGAGATGAACTGCTGATTACGAATATTACAGACGAATTAGAAGAAGGGCAGAAAGTGAAGTTCAAGGAGGTAAACTAAGCTTTAGTTTCCCGTCAATCCGTCTGAACTTTTCTTGTAGCTGTCTTTAATATATTGTTTGCGCTCACGGATTTTAATCATCGTATCCATATCCATCTGCTGAATTTTGCGTTGATATTCAAGTCTTTTTACCTGCTTTTCGAAGTTTTCAGCATCTTTAGCTTCTTTTTCTTTTGCTTTTTCGAGTTCTTTTGCCTGTCTGGCTTCAAATTCTACTTCAGAAACAGGGATTACATCTGCTTCCTGTTCAAGTCTGTACCCTACTGTAGATACCGGAAAACTTGAGCCTGTTAGTGATTCAAGTCTTGAATTCTCTCCATAGATATCAATGCTCCAGGTACCCAAAAACTTAGGGATATCGCCAGTGTATGCATAAGCACAGAGAATTACTCTGTTTTCATCATTCGCATCAAAACCCATAGGATAAATATCCCAGCGTTTTTCATCAAAATCAACCCCGCCTGATAAAGCCCAGTAATTTACGATAGCTTCTCTTATTTGAGGAAGTTTTCTGGCTTCTTTTTTTTCAAAATCATACACCCATAAATCTGTTTTCCAGATGCCGTCGTGTCTGTGCCCTACTTTTTCTTTGACAACAAGTTTTGTGTTATCACTCGAAAAATCAATAGGCGTAAGGGTTCTAAATATAAACTTTGTATCTATGTCTTTCGAGGTTGAAATTAAAGGATCTGGCTCTTTATTTACAATATTTGCCTTTTTTACTTTCTCTATATTTGAGAGTGAAGAATCAAGGTTAATTAAAAATAAATCACAGCTTGTGCAGTCTGACTGGGCATAATAATAAACTGCCGGATAAACAAGCTTTGTATAATCTCCCGAAATAATTCCCTGTGCATTAATCTGTCTGTCAAAGTTAAGTTTTCTTGGAAGTGTTAATTCCGGACTGCCAACGGGATCATTATACTTAACAAGCTTAAATTTTTTCTGTGGAATGTAGACCATATTCTTATCTTCAGGCATTTCTGCCTTATCAAGAATTTTAGCACTAATCTCTTTTTTTGATTTGCCTCTGGATTTTTCTTCATACTCAGCAACTGTCATATACCCGGATTCCGGAAGCCTGCTTTTCTCGTACTTCTCTTTTTCATCAACTTTATCCACTTCGTTTAAGTAAATAGTTTCAGCAACAACCCTGTCCTGCCTTTTGAACATATGATATTTCATCTGGCAGAAGTTAACTTTCATAGCCATAAACATTCCGGCTAAAGCTTCAAACATTAAACAAGTCCTTCCTTCATTGCAGTGACTGTTGCCTGTGTTCTTGATGAAACACAGAGTTTTTGCAATATACTGTGTACATGAGCTTTTGCAGTTGCTCTTGTGATAACAAGCTTATCTGCAATTTGAGGATTTGAAAGCCCTTCAACCATTAATTCCAGTACATCAAGCTCACGTTCTGTAAGTCCGTATGAATTAGTTGATTTTTTTATCTCAGGCGTACTTATAATCTGCTTTTCAGGCCTTTGAAGATTTGAGAAAACTAATCTTGCGATTGCAGGGTCAATCCATCCTATACCTTCATATACTGATTTAATAGCAGAAATTGTCTGTTCCGGTGTTGCTCCCTTCATAATATAACCGTCAGCACCTGCTTTAAAAGCTTCAAAAACATCATTGTCACTATCTCTTGAAGTGAAAATTAATATTTTAACATCCGGATTAAAATCCTTGATACGTCCTGTCGCTTCTATGCCGTCAATATTAGGAAGTCCTATGTCCATCAGTATAACATCGGGATTTAATTCTCTTGCTTTTTTTATTCCGTCAGCTCCGTCAGCAGCTTCTGCACAAAGTGTTATACCATCTGCTTTCTCAAGGAGCATAGAAAGCCCCATTCTATATAATTCGTGATCTTCAACCAGCAGTACATTTATCATACCAAACTACCCTCTTTTACTGTATCTGTAAGCAGAAACGAAAATTCACTTCCCTTATTTAGTCGGCTTTCCAGCCAGATTTTTCCGCCGTGTGATTCAATAATCTGTCTTGAAAGATACAGACCTAATCCGGTTCCGGTTGAACGTTTTTTGCTCGTGCCCTGAGAGAAACGCTGGAACATATTTGGAATATCTTCCTGAGGTATCCCGCAGCCGTTGTCGGAAACAGAGAATATTAAGTCTTTACCTTCACACTTTAGCGTAATTAAAACTTTACCGCCATCCTGTGTATAATTTATGGCATTTCCGCAAAGATTGCAGATTACCCGCCTTATTTCACTTCTGTCTGCATTAATTTCAATGTTTTTATTTGTACATTCAATCTTAAAATCAATATTTTTTGATTGTGCAAGCGGTAAAATTTCATTATAAACCTGTTCAACAAGATTATAAATATTAAAGTTTGTCTTTGTTAACGTAAGCTTTTCTGCATCATACTTGTAAACTTCAAGAAGAGCGTTAACCAGACCTAGTAAATCCTCATTGCTTTTCTGCATTGTTGACAATAGCAGCTTCTGTTTTTCATCCAAATCTCCCAGTGCACCCTGAAGGAAGAATGTTAAAGTTTGTATTGCAGCCAGGAGCGGTGTTCTTAAGTCGTGAGTAAGTGTTGCAATAAAATCATCTCTTAATTTATCCGATTTTTTCTGCTCGGTAACATCTCTTATAACGCCAACAAAACGTTTAAATTCATCATCCGGATTGATTCTGGCAAAACTAATCTCAACAGGTGTTTCTACGTTGCTGAGCGGATTTTTTATATAAAAATCTCTCAGCAAAAGTTCCTGTTCGTCAAGTTTGTGCAGTTCTTTTGAGATAAATGTTTTTTTGCTGAAAAGGTAGTCATCTATTGAAGACATTAAAAGCTTGCCTTCTACAAGTCCTATTAAACTTTCGCAAGCCGGATTTACCTGCTCTATAATGCCGTCTTCATTTATAATAATAATTCCGTCTGCACAGTAATTAACAATACCTGCAAGTTTTGCATTTGACTGTCTTAAATCAGTAGTCCTCTCTTCTACAATCTGTTCCAGATTATGAGAGTATTTTTCTAATTCTTTTTTAGCATCTTCAAGCTCAGAAATTTTTTCCCTGAGTTCGCTTAAAAGATAGCTTCTCTCAATACCGTTTTTGATGTTTATAATTAAATCATCATTATTCCACGGTTTTTCAATATATCTGTATAGCCCGATTTCATTAATCGCTTTTATTGCATTTTCTTTGTCTGCATAACCGGTAAGTAAAATTTTACTAACTTCCGGATACATTTTTTTTACTTCACTTAAAAACTCCAGCCCGTTCATCTCCGGCATTAAAAAGTCTGAAATGACTAAATCAGGGATATTAGAAGCTAGAAACTCCAGCGCCTCTTTTGGATTATTAAAGAAATGCGCATCATTAAAGCCTTCAACTTTCAATAATGTTTTGAAAGCTGAGGTTACAATCTTCTCGTCATCGACTACTACAATCTTCCCCGTTTCCATAATTCTATATTACCCTAAAGATAGTGTTTAGACAAATTATTAACTTTTATAAATAATATGATATAATCAATTTTGTATATATTAAAAAGGAGAAAAAAATGGCAGAGTTAGAAAACAGTAAGGATTTAATCAGTGTGTTATGGAGTGGAGCGGATATTCTTCGTTCTAAAATGGATGCTAATGAGTATAAGGACTACTTATTAGGAATTGTTTTTTATAAGTATCTTTCGGATTCATTTTTAATCAAGGTGTATGATTTGATCTATGATGAAAAGCCGGAGAACTTAAAGGTTGCTTTAGAGGCATACAAAGAAGCTCTGGAAGATAGCAGCGCAGAAGAATTAAAAGAAGAAAAACGGGCCGGCACCAGTGCCGACTACAAAAAACTGGGAAGTGGCATTTTTATGTCACTGGTGATCTACCTCTTAGGTGATATCTTAGGCAAACTTCCGGGAACCAGCGTGATCGCCGGCCTGGCATGGTCCATTATTATCGCGATTGTAATTAAATGTACGGGTATTCTTTCTGATGATATAGCTGATAATTGTGTTTACTCCATGAATTTTGCCTTAAAAGCCCTCCTGCCTATGCTGGTTGCAGGAATTGGCATCAATTCCTTAAAGATCACCGACCTGACCAAGTTTTTCAGCCCTGGTGTCTTTGCCGTTATCTTCTTTGGCGTCCTGGGTGCTTTTATCGGTGCCATGATATTTGCCAAACTGGCGGGGCTGTTCCCTTACGAAGCAGGTGTAACTGCAGGTCTTTGCTGCTGTAACATCGGTGGAAGCGGGGATCTGGCTGTTTTAACAGCTGCTGACCGTATGAACCTTCTGGCATTTGCCTCTATCTCTACACGAATTGGCGGTGCTTTGATGGTCGTATGGCTGGGATTTTTGTATCCACTGTTAATGAAATAGCCTGCTGGAAACCATTAAAACTTATTGCTGATAATTCTCTCCTGAAATATTACATAGTAACTGACAAACAGGGACCCATCTGTGCCAGTCCGGGTACAGTTTGGGGCCCTGTATTTTATAAGGTGGTTTGTATATGAAATTTGTAAAACGTATTGTGATCTATCTGGCCGGATTGTTTTTCGTTGCCCTGGGAGTTGCATTTTCCGTCAATTCCAATCTGGGCGTATCTCCGGTCAATTCACTGCCCTATGTGGTAAGCCGGATCCTTGGAAAAGACCTTGGAACCTGTGTGACCGTTATCTTTATCGGCTATATCCTGATCCAGATCCTGCTTTTAAGAAAGGCTTTCCGCCCTCTGGATCTTGCCCAGACCCTCTGCTCCTTTGCCTTTGGATATTTCGTTGACCTGACAGAAACCCTTCTTGGAAGCTTCTGCCTTCCCGGCTATCCCGGAAGGCTTGTAATGCTTGCCATCAGTATTTTCCTCGTTGCTTTTGGCATCTGCCTATATCTGGACACCGACCTGATCGTCATGCCTATGGAAGGCCTTACCGCAGCCATGAATAAAACTGTTTTTCCTAAAAAAGCCTTTCATGAAGTAAAAGTGATCCTGGATTGTACGGTAGTTGTTGTAGGTATTGTCCTGTGTTTTGTTTTCCTTGGAGAACTTCAGGGAATACGGGAAGGAACTGTACTGTGCGCCCTGTTAGTTGGAAAAGTGATGAAACCTATGCAGAAAGTGCTGGTTCCGACTGTAAAGAGATTTTGTTGATAACTTTCAACACATACTTCAAACTTAACAGCCCCTTTCGTGGGGCTGTTTTGCGTAAATCTATGTCACTTATTTTTCTTTTAGGCACATCAAATCTTACTTAAAAAATCCTCTTCCGAATTCGATCTGGCTGCCTTTTTAACCCATGCGCTTAGACGCTCTGCATCTGTTTCAGTCAAGATCATTTCACGGGTTTTCTCCGATACGGGACCAGTTTCTTCAAGTATATCCAAAATACTTTTCGCTATTCCCCAAGCCACTCCTTTCTTCATTCCACGTTCCAAACCGATAGATAAAATGCTCATCCTTACAGCCTCCCATTCTTCTGATTGCTTTATCTCTGTCACAATCTCATCTAATTGCGCTATGCGCTCATCTTTTACTAAAATTTCAGAATTTTCCAAAGTCGTATGTTTCATATACTGCAGCA
>ERZ779850.2801-NODE-2801-length-13396-cov-3.268421_pt1 | contig 13396 bp, 17 predicted proteins | sample MGYA00511249_ERZ779850 | MGnify/ENA primary metagenome ERZ779850 (study PRJEB29588, sample SAMEA2162475) | human gut metagenome | biome: human gut; feature: human-associated habitat; material: faeces | place: Denmark | collected 2008/2010 ...
AACGAAAAGAAAATCCGTCTTACTGCCGCAGACGAGCTGCGCAGTCCGCGACAGGCTTTTCCCATCCGCTCGTGCCCGTCCGTACCTTGCGAGCTTTTCCGCCGAAGTGCCGCCAAGGCACTGATAGAGTGGCGTGCTGTCACCATTTTTCTTCTTAGCCTGCATAAGATAGCGCAATTCACCACCCACCAGCTTCCGGCACAACTCCAACACCTCCGCCATATCGATGTAGATTTGAATGCTGTTGGTCTGACGCTGGCCGGAGGGCTTGCTGAGGTCGTAGGAGGCAAATGTAAAATGCGCTTTCCCGATCTCAAAGGCATCGTTCAGACTTTCCACAAAGCAGTTGCGTGCATCGATGCGAATGATTTGGCTACGGTTGCGGTTATCATTCATGGCTGAGCTCCTTCCACAATGCCGGCAGATGTTCAAGTGCGTCGATAAGACGGTCGCTGTTTTTTTGGAACTGTTCCCGGAAATCCTCCTGAATGTCATAATTGAGATACAGCGCCTGATAGGTAATGGACCAGACCCGCTCCATGGATTTGTCAGGAAGCATTTTCTCCAGCTCCACGATTTGCTGTCTTACAGAGAACAGCGCTTTCTGCCATGCAATAAAATCGTTGTCGTGGATGGGTATGCCGAAGCTTTCTACCCACTCGCGTACGGTATGCTCTTCGGAACGATCTCCGCACTCAATGGAGTTGATGATATACTGGATCCTGGCACGCTCAATGGCGTTCGGATCCGTTTCTTTCGCATCCAGCTTTATGCTGCGGCCCAGTGGGAACAGGGCGCAAACCGTAGGCTTTGCATTATGAACAGAACATTTCCGGTCCCTGAGCAGCGGGCAACGCTTAATAGATCCTCTCGGCTTGAGCCGTACAATGGGGATTCGGGAGTTTTGCCCCAGATATACCTCGCAATATTGTGCAATGGTGTCCCGTGGCGCAAGTCCCAGCTCCTTGGATATGTTGTAGAGGTCTTTGGGATTCAGGAGAATATCCTCCCGGTTGATGCAGCACTTCCCGCACTGCTTGCAGTGAAAACGAAAATGCTCATCCGTTCCGATGCACATCTCGTCGTAGTGCTCCACAATGTGTTGTAATCTTTGATCCATTTTACTTCTCCTTTTCATAGAATAATCGTCGGTTTGTATTGGTTATGGCTGCTCCGCCAACAGGGCCAGTGCGGCCTTGAGCTGTTGAAGATTTTTTGCATATTGCTTTAGGAACGGCTGATCTAAGTCGAAATCTGAATACTTATATCGCCAGAACAGGAGCATCGCCTGTTGCCGATGGAATTCGGGTATCCGCCGCATGAGTCGTGCAATATCCCGAGCAGAACCAAGATCCATTCTGAGAAACGCTTTGTCTTCCTCGGTAAACCGCCGTTTCATCCATGCCTTTACATGAACGGCCGGGCCTTTGAAATGGTGTTCCTTTTCGCGGCTCACCAGATATTCCGGCTGGCCGTCATCTCCGATACCGGCAACGAATGGATAGATCCGGCAGGTTCTTGGTTTTGCCGCATGGACCATACACCGATTCTCTTTCAGAAAAATACAGGCGTCGTCAACACCTGTAACTTTCAGCATGAGCATGAAATACCCACATTCGTCCAGTAGGGCAAGTTCGGTATACCGCGCAATAAAGTCGTCCATGCAAATGATTCCCTTGTCCTTTTCCCGCAGCAGCCGTGTCAGCCGGAATACATCCGGACTTTCCAAGGGAACGCTTTGCCGGACATGGCGGCAGCACTCGCCGCAGCAGGCGCAGTGAAAGGGAACCCTCTCACGAGGAGAGATTCTGTGCGTTGTTGATAAGACTTCTTCGATGTTCATTGTGATATTCTCCTTTTAGGCCACAGGAGGCGCCGATAATTCGACGCCTCCTGTTTGTGCTGTAAAGCCTGATTTATTTTTTCGCTCAGCGTTTGGTTTACCCCTTTCCAAAGCGAATCCGCTTGAACCCGATTGGCTCACAGTAATAGAACTCACTTCCTCCTGATGCAAGAAATATTTCCACCACATCGGAGACCGAGAGCGACCGCCCTTTGTAACCGGAAGGGTGCTCCATGTTGAAAACATAGAAGATATCCTCCAGTGTTTGCGCAGAAACTTCTCCGGCAAAAACGCAGTCGTAAAGTTCTGCAGGGACTCGACCATTGCTGACCGATATGATGTGATTCAGGCTCTGAAACGCAAGACGGTTCTCATCGCGCTCTATCGCAATCTGGTAGATGGCAATTTTCACGACAATGCACCTTCTCTCTCATACAGATCCTCTGTATCCATGCTCTGCAGTCGATATGGTTCTTCGCACTGTGGGTCTTCCGGAAAACGATTCTGCCGATCCGGTATGACTGCACGCAGCACATTGCGTCCCGTTTCCCGAAATTCATCCAGACGGATATCGCAGTCGGCATAGATGCCGGATACATACCTACCGGCCTGAAAGCGTTCTCCTTCCTGAACCCTAATCCCCAATGTGTTGAGGATCCTTCCGATTTCACGGGGAGGAAGACTCAGGACCACTTGAAAATCCGGGTGGCCATATTTCTCCATGCCATGAGTATGCGCATTGCAGGTATAGGGCAGGAATCCTTTTTCCTCCTTCCCGCACTCGTCACAGGCTCCGTTTGCTACAAGATGGATGATCCAGTCGATATTGTTGTTCATACTGCACCTCATACTTTCTGAATGGAATACACGCTATTGCGCGTTTCAATCACGGTAGCTTCCTGTGTGTCTGCCAGAATAGCACAGACTGTGGAAGTCCTTCGGTATCCGTCAGTCTCCTGAATATATGCCGGCAGGCCGATATGTACCGGGTATAGAAGCTTTCCTGTCAGACAGATCTCGGGTTTAACCGCATCAGGCATCCTCTTCGCCTCCTTCCAGAATGCGGCACATCTCGCGCATGGCATCCGTCAGGTCGGCAGAGAAATCTTCCCAGTTTGACAGAAAGGTAGTAAGCGATGCCGGATCGTGAAATACAGCGTCATCCAATACCAGGATTTCATAGTCTTCCTCGTCCATACTGTTGTAGGGTAGACTCAGATAGCCGTCTTTTGTGGCCAGGATAAACGCACCGGCATGGATCCCGTCGCTGATGGGATAGCGCCAGCACAGCTCATTTCCGTGCGCGGCATAATAGCGCAGCCTAATATCACTGAGCGTGCGGTCAGTACTGTCGTTGTCTTTCAAGTATGTCAGAACCTCTTTGGCCGACATCAGCGTATCCGGATTGAGCGATCTTAAAAGACCGCTCACCGTGTAAGGCCGCGTTTCCGAGCTGACAAAACCGATCAGCCAGAGTGCATCGTCCTCGACCATCTCACACTTCCAGTCCGCCTGCAAAGCGGCCTTCAAAAGAAGTGAGCCAAGTGTCATGCCGAAACCGTGTACGTCCTCTGAATCCTCCGGCAGAGTTTCCATGCGGGTCTCCGCGTCTGCTTGTACAGCATCCAGCAGCCGATTCAGATTAGCAACCGAAAACAGCCCATGCAGTGCACGGGTGCCCCAGTATCCTTGATCCTCCGGCCACACACGCAGAAGAAACCTTCGGCCCAGAACAGCCTTGATCTGATCTGACAGCAACTTTGCGATATCATCCCACGCAAGTCGGTAGGCTTCATATGCCTGGCTTTTATCAATCACCTTTTCCATACTCTGTTTCCCTTTCCGGCCGATATGGCCCATAATACTGTGTGTCCTCCGCATCGGAGGTGTAGACGCCGATGCAAAGCTCGTGGCAGGGGCTGTGCTCCGAGTTGTATTCCGCAAAGCATACGAGTTCCTCCGGCTCGCCATCCCGCAGTAGATACAGATTGATGGCCGGATAGGTCGTATCTGCATAAGCGACGGCTCGAAGATGTGTGCCGTCCGGCAGAGGCAGCGTGATGTGCGGATACGAAACGGTGTCCGGCGTCGGCGCTTGCGAAAGAGAGAACCGATTTCGTCCCGGTCTCCCGTTTTCAGAGAATCGCTTTCTCGCCTGATCCAGTTCGATCTGCAGTGCCGTGAAGATCTGCTCGACGGCATCGGCGTCATAGGCATAGGTGTTTGTTCCGGAGCAGTTGCCCAGAAGGCGCAGCATCCGAATAATTTTGTTGACGCGCGCCTCCGCCACGCGACGGAAACGTGCATTCTTGGTTTCTTTCATTTTGTGACCTCCTATTGTTTTCTACACAATCCATGGGAACTACGCACGCGCCCCGCCTCATCACAGAAAACGGAGTTCCAATGCGGTGATTGCGCCATCCTGTTTATAAGCATATACGCCATAGCATCCGTCGCCATACCCGGACGAGCTATAAAAGCCGTCCTCTATCAGCCATGCATCGCCATTACGGACGCGGTCACAGAACCTGCCCCATTCCTCGTCGCTGTAATCCGGTTTGTTGTGGAAAAACCCAGCCAGTCCGGCGTCAACGCCTATGCTGCCGATTTCCTCCATGTCCTTCTGGCGCGGTATATCACCGTTTCGGTATATCCCGATCGCACCAACCAGTAAATACGAATACGGCGTACCGTCCTCATACTTACCTTTGTCGGTATGACGCCAGACATAGCAGGCATATTCGCCTTCACTGATTTTCACATTGTTCATCCGGCACCAGACGTTTTTGTCGTAACAGGGGTCGGTGATATCCACGCTGCCGTGGAAGTCCATGACCCCGATCTTCGTTTTTCTCATTATGTGTCCTCCTAACTGTGAGTATTTACGAGAAACGATTTGCCTTCTGCGGAAAAATCACAGTTGGAACAGCTCCAGATATCCGCTTCGTCAGGATAGTGCGTGACCTCAACGCACTCATTCAACGCTTCCAGAAAAGTGCCGTTGCAGTCGATTTTCCAATCCTGCGTAACATGTGCTGTGACATCGAAGCTCTTGGCTCCGCAGACAGGACAACGGTATTTGCGGTTTGTCATCTTGATTTCCTCCTGAGACCGGAAACGGAGCAGGGAATCCCTGCTCCGCAACCGTTGTGCCGCCTGCCATTCAGGCCAGCATGTCCTCGAATTCCTGTTCAGTCAGCGTTTTTACGCCCAGCTGCTGTGCTTTGGTCAGCTTGCTGCCGGCTTTTTCGCCAACGATCAGATAATCGGTTTTTTTACTCACAGCACCGGACGGATGGGCGCCCAGAGAAATCAGCTTCTCCTGGATGCCGTCACGGGTGTAATGCTCCAGCTTTCCGGTAGCAACGACGGTCTTGCCTGCGAAGGGGTTATTCATGGTGGTTTCCATAGTCAAATTCTCCTTTGTTTCAAATTGAATTTTTCTCAGCAGCGGACGCCAGAGCTTTGCTTCCTGAGCATCCGCATACCAAGTATAAATGTTGTTGTGCATGGTCTCGCCAAAATCCGGCAGTTGTGTGAAATCGAAGCCGTTGAGAATTGCCGCCTCAAACTCAGCCCATGAGCCATGGAAATAGCGATCCAGATCCCGGCCTGCATGGCGCCCAACCATGGGGATGCCCAGACCGGCGATGAACTTTGCCAACGTACAGCAGCGGCTTTTTTCGATCGCGGCCTGCAGGCGTTCGAAGGACTTCTCGCCGAACCCCTCCGTCTTGATGATCTCCTCACGATGCCGTTCCAGTTCATACAGATCGCCAAAATTGTGAACCCAACCATGGCCAATGAGCTTTTCCAGTGTTGTTGCCGAAAGTCCCTCGATATTCATGCGGGTCTTCTCGCAGAAATGCGCGAACTTCTGCACCAGCTTTGCAGCGCAGTGGGGATTAACACAGTATAACTGCCGCGTTCCACCGCTTGTGCGTTTGACGGTCAGAGGTTCATCACAGCAGGGGCAGGTCATAGGCAGCGCATACGTATTGCTCGGTGTCCTGTTATCTGCGATCTGCGGGATGATCATGTTCGCTTTATATACGCGGATCTTATCTCCGATACCAAACTGGAATTCATCAAAGACATCCAGGTTGTGCAGATACGCACGGCCAACAAGCGTCCCATCGATGTTGACTGGGTCGAACAAACCGGTAATGCTCACCATACCGGTTCTGGTCGTAGCCAGCTCCACACCGCGGAAATGCGTATCATACAGCTCATCCTCCCACTTGAGTGCAATCAGCCGGTTCTCGTGATGCCCGGTTGCCCCAAGGCTTTTACCGTAGCGGAGGTCTTCATATTCCATGATGAGACCATCCACCGGATATGCGAAGTCTTTGGGCTCCATGACGGCAACTGTATCTCGAATGTCCTGCCCGCTGTGCCCGGCATCCAAAAAGATATATGGAACAACCGAGAAACCGCTGCGCTGCAGAAATTGCTGCTGCGCAAGCTTGCTCTCAGGCTCCAGATGGTCGCTGACCAGTTCGAAAGCCCAGAACTCCAACCGGCGCTTGCTTGCCTCACCGGCGTCAAGCTTTCGCGTGCTGCCGGAGGCCAGATTCCGCGGATGGGTATAGGGCTCCTCCAGACTGGCATTGATTCTGTGGAAGCTTTCCCACGAGATAACGCCCTCTCCGCGTACCTCAAACGATTCCTTCGTGGGGATCGTCAATGGCACGTTTCGGAAGGTGCGCACCGTGTGGGTCACATCCTCGCCGATGATACCCTCGCGGCCGCGGGTGATGGCCTGCTTCAGTTTTCCGTACTCATACCGCAAAACCAGCGTAAGTCCGTCCATCTTCCAGCTCAGCAGAACAGCACGTCCTGCTGCAAACCGGATCAGATCCTCAATGGACTTCGTCTTGCCTGCGGACAGCATGGGCTTTGTATGCCGCACCTCCGCCAGGCTTTCCAAAATCTCTCCGGAAACCTTCTGCGTCGGCGAGCCGGAAAGCACCAGTCCGGTATCATGCTCCAAAGCGGCGAGCTCCTCTGTCAGTCGGTCATATTCCAGATCCGTCATAATAGGAGCATCGTTTTTGTAGTAGGCGATGTCTGCTTCTGTGAGCTGCTCGATCAGTTCGCGCATCCGCTCCAGATTTGTGTTGTTCTTTTCTTGCATAATGCTTTTCCTTTCCGTTAATAGATTTTGCTGAGATACTGCCGGACAGTCTGAAGCCGATCCTGCGCGGCATTCTCTGCGTCAGGGTCGACTCCGTTAAAATCCATGTCCAAGACCTCAACATCGAATTTGTAAGGGCAGGATCCGAATACTTCCTGAACCATTCCGTCCTTGACAACGATGACGACTTTATCCGTTCCCATCACCCCCTTCCTTAGGATGAGTGCATGGGTGGACCGGCATCCAATCACCGCATTTCCGGCAGTACAGCTTACCATTGCTTCTGTCACGGATATTTTTGAACTGCATTCCTGTCATTTCGTGGAGTTTTCCACACCCGGAACACTTGAGCCATAGAATCTCTGCATTGCAAAGCACTTCAGGGCGATATTTCCGGTTGAATGGAATAAAATCGCACCACGCCGGATTGTCCGGCAGCCGCGCCATATGCAAACTCAGCACATCCAGTTCAAACTGAGAAGGACTTTGTTCCCAATGGCTTTGCTCTCTTTCCCATGCGAAAAGCTGCTGATATAGCTCCTGCTCGCCGGATTGCCGGATCAGTTGTTTTGCCAGTCGGGTCCACTCGGCTTCCGGCAGATCTCCGATATCGGTCATCACACCGTGCCGATAGCCGAACACCTTATCTCGGCCTTCGCCGGAGATGAGGTAGCTCCGTCCGGTATAGTAGTGAACACGCAGATCCGCAAAGGTCAACGCATGCTCGGTATTCCCGATGTTATCCATCTGCACCACCTCACAACGCGAGTCTGCGGCTTTCCTCCGGAAGCACCTGCTTAAAAAGCTGCATATACCGCTGAAAGCCCTCTGCGGTCAGCGGCCCTTTCAGGGATGTTTCGCTCCAACAGATGAGTTCTTCCTCCGGGACACTGTAAGCAGCTGGGATAAATCCGGCTCCGTCATAGTGTGGACAATTGGGTCGGACTAGCTTTTGCAGCTCCGCCTTGGTTGTGGCGGAACCTATCATCCGGCATTTCTTGTCTGCAATGGCATAGAGCAGCTTCGGCATATAGCCAAGCTGCCGGTAATAATGCAGATACCGCTGAAGCTCGCTAATGGCTCCAAGGCGGAGCTTTTTGACTCGTTCAGGCGTATCTGAGGCGGCAATCTCCGCAATACACGGGATGATCACCATCATGTAATCGTCTTCCACTGGCATTTCCTTTCTGCATTCCTGCATGTAATATCTATCTGTACGGGTATGCCGAAAGGCTCCCCGGAGCAAAGGGTAAGGGAGCGGTTAGGCTCCGATCTATATAAAAAAGCGCTTAAAGAACCGAAGCTCTCTAAGCGCTTTTGGACCCAAGGATCCCAGATATGAAATTGTCAGCAGGGAGGGGGCATACTCCCCGCCGTCCCCGTCTGTGCCTCTGTTTGTGAGAGGCAGAAGAAACAAAAAAGTGCCTGAAGATGTTCATCCTCAGGCACTGTGTTACTCATTCACTATAATTGCTCGGTGGCAATTCTGAAACTTACATAAACATTATAGCAGGGATTCTGCCATTTCGCAAGTGGAACCTTGAAAGTTCCTGCTATAGGCTGAATGCTGCAAAGTCAATGCTCATATACGGTGAAGAAGCAGAAGACAAAGATATAGTCCTTGTTTGTTAGATAAGGTTTAGCAATTGTACTTTTGTGCAGGAAAATGGAGGGCAAGGGACGATCCTTACCCACCGTTACTTTTTTCTCATGGATCGGTGCTCGCAAAATCTTTCAGATTAACGAATTGAGGATCATAATCTACTGTGCTACTTTCCATGCCTTTGCGTTCTGGCGAATATTCCAGTATTTCTGATAAATACCCTCCTGTAAAACAAGCTCGTCATGCTTTCCATGCTGAACAAGTTTCCCGTTGTCGATGACTAAAATCTGCTCTGCGTCCCGAATGGTAGACAGGCGGTGTGCAATTACAATCAGTGTCTTATCTTTTACTAAAGTGCTGATTGCCTGCTGCAAATACACTTCATTTTCGGGATCAACGCTTGCGGTGGCCTCGTCCAAAAGGACGACAGGGGCATTTTTCAGCATGGCGCGGGCAATGGATATTCTCTGTTTTTCACCGCCGGACAGAGTAGAACCGCCCTCTCCAATCATGGTATTGTAGCCCTCTGGTAATAAGGAAATAAAGTCATGGCAGCGTGCCTTTTTAGCTACTTCTACAACCTGCTCATGGCTTGCTTCCGGGCAACCAAACTTAATATTGTTTTCAATGGTATCTTTGAATAAATAGACATTTTGAAATACCATGCTCATATTTTTCAAAAGGCTGTCAGATGTAAATTCCCGAACATCTTTGCCACCTATGGAAATGCTACCGCCTTGAATATCCCAAAAGCGGGAGATCAGACGGGTAATCGTTGTCTTTCCACCGCCGGAAGGCCCGACTATGGCGGTCATTCTTCCCTGCGGAATGGTAAAGCTGACATCATCAAGAATTTTCGTTCCCTGTTCGTAGGAGAAGCTAACATGATCAAAGACAATATCATAACTTTTTAAGGAAATATCTCTGCCCCCGTCATCAATATTCTTTTCTCCCTTAATCCGTTCCACACGGTCAAGGCTTGCTTCCATGGAGCGTATCATGGCGGTCATTTGCCCCATTACCTCTACAGAATTGAAAATAGAGAATGAAGCAATGAGGATAACCGCAAGGCTTGAAAAATCCAGTTCCCCGCCTAAAGCGAAAATCTGTGATACTAATATGATAGCGCAGGCAGCTACACGGAAAACCATAGAATATGCCACATTCATAGGTGCGAAATCCCGTTCAAGAGCGTAAGACGCTTCCATACTTTTTTCATAAGCCTTTTCAATGCCACTTAAATTTTTCTCTGCCATATTGAATGATTTGATGACGGATATTCCCTGCACATATTCCAACGTAGCCTCAACAGAAGCAGCCTGTACCTGCCGCTGTTTTGCAGTCAGTTCTTCTCCCTTTTTCTGCATACGCCCATAAATTAGGAACGAGCAGAGAACACCTAAAATAAAAATCACACCAAGCCGCCAGTCAAACATCAGAATGAATATGCTGATCACCACCATGTTTACCATTCCGGTTGTTACACGGTCAAGAATGTGCATGGAGTAGTTTTCCAAAAAATTAAGGTCAGTTGTAACCGTTGTTGTAATGTCCCCCATATTTCGCTCATGGAAAAACCCCATACCCACATTACGCAGCTTATCTCCTAAAGTAATTCGCTCTCTGGAAACAAACTCAAATCCCGCTGTGCTTTGAAAACTATACACCAAGTATTTGAACACCATGCGGATAACAAGAGAGATTAACAGTATACCAAAAGTTACAAGCCAGTCATTCCCTGTAAATGCTTTGTTGTTCTGTATTTTTGTGAGGGTATAGAACACAGCCCCGACAGGGAACATTGCCACAATTGAGTCTATAAAGCTGAATACAAAACTTGCATAGATACGCTTTGACAAATCACCACTCAAACGCAATACTCGTTTAATTACTTTCAGCATAATATTTCCGCCTCCTTGTTCATACTCCAATCCATTGCCGATATATGGGCTTTCCACATATCCAAATAGGTCTGTGAAGAAGATAATAGCTGCTCATGGGTTCCTTCCGCTGAAATCGCACCATCCTCCAACACTAAAATTTTATCTGCGTACATGATAGTGGACAGGCGGTGCGCAATCACAATCAGCGTTTTCCCTTTTGTCAGATGGTCAATGGACTGCTGCAATTTATCTTCATTCTCCGGGTCGGTAAACGCCGTAGCTTCATCAAGAATAATAATCGGAGCGTCCTTTAGAATTGCCCTCGCAATCGCCAAACGCTGCCGTTCCCCTCCCGAAAGGCGGGCACCTGCATCCCCGGCGTTGGTATCATAACCATTAGGGAAGCGGGCAATAAAGTCATCACATCTCGCCAGTGACGCAGCCCGTTCTACTTCTGCATCCGTAGCATCCGGCTTACCGATTCGGATATTGTCCCTCAGGCTCATATTGAACAGAAAATTATCCTGTGAAACATAACTGATTTTTTCGGAAAGCTCGGATAACGGCAGATTGCGAATATCCGCGCCGCCCACAGTTACCGCACCCGCGCTCACGTCCCAAAAGCGGGCAATGAGTTTTGCCAGAGTTGATTTCCCCGAACCGGACGGACCTACCAGTGCTGTGATTTCTCCGGCACGGGCTGTGAAGTTGATATGGTGTAAAGCATCTGTCCGCGTGGCTTCCGTTTTGTTTTCATAGGCGAAACTGACGTCGGTAAAAGTAATATCATACCCGTGTGGCTTCTGAGGATTTTAGCTTTCCGGCCTTGTTTTTTCCGAAAAAATCCGGTCAAGGCGGGTTACTCCTTCATCGATTTCTTTTGTACTCGAACCGAGGAAAGTCAATTTGTAAATCGGGGTTGCTACACCCGGTCCCAAGATGATGAAAAAGAGATAGACGGCTGCGAAGGCGATGTTTTGAGGTTGCCCGCTCAGGATAAGTAATCCTACCGGCAGGATAAAAGTTACGATGGAGTTGAGCAACACCATGAAAACCACCATTCCGGGTTGATAGGTATCGCATACTTTCAGAGCATAGGTCTTGTATGCTTCGATTTCTTTATTAAACTGCCGGAAAGAACGGATGCTTTGCCCGAATATCTTGACTACCGGCATTCCCCGTACATATTGCACGGCAGAGGCGCTCATCTTTTCCTGTGTATCGAAGTAGGTCTGCATAAATTCCTGACCGGCCTTGCCGAACATCATGGTGCATTGAAGACCTATCCCCAATGCGATAGCCAACAGACAGACTGCTGCTATCCACCCGTTGAGGGTGAAGAATAAGGTGAACATGATGACCACCGTTGCCAATACGTTCACCAGATCGGGGATGGTGTGGGCGATGAATGTTTCTATCTTTTCAATATTCTGTTCCATTGTCTTTTTGATAGCTCCGGTCGAAGTCCCGTTTAAGTAGCCAAGAGGTAACCGGCCGATATGTTCGGCAAGTTTTATCCTTAGTCCGTACAGGATACGGAAAGCGGCTATGTGTGATGCCATTAGTGAAGCATACAACAGCAGTAATCCGCCTGTCAGGCCGGCAAAGGCAATCCATCCCCATCGAATCATGTGTCCGCTGTCTGCTTGTGAGATGTTTCCTGCATTTTGCAACAGTTCGTTGGCTACCTGGTATACTGATAAATAAGGAACCAGCATGCAACAGGCACTTCCTGCCGACAAGATGCCGGCCAGTATCAACAGACCTTTTCGTTCACCCGCTATCTCAAACAGGCGGGCGACTCCTTTCTTTTGTTTCTTTTCCATTATTCTATAATTTTATATCCTAAGAGGTGACTGAATTTACGCGAAAGTCCCGGAAACATCCTACAGAATACGCCGAATGCTCCCCAACGTTTCTTTTCGATGTTTTGATAAAGGATATTATCCGTCATTTTCAGTTGCGGTATCCATTGTTCTATGACACGTCCGTTATCTATGGCGCTCAACATACGGGCTTCATTATTATTTTTCAATGCGTCGGGTTTTATTCCTTTCTTCTGGAACATAGACCCGCAAACATCGAGGTGAATCTCTCCGCCCGGAAAGCGCTTGGCAAGGTGGGATAGTACGGATTTCACTTGTTCGTTCGTGAAATACATGACTACTCCTTCGATGATAAAGATAAACCGGGATTGAGGGTGTTTCGATTTCAACCGATCCATCCAGTCGGTATCGAGCATAGAACCGCGCAGATTAATATCGGCAGGTTCTATCGGGAGAAATTCTTTTCGCAGATCGATTACTTCCGGCAGATCGAGTTCGTAGAATGTGGCATTGCGCCGTTCTGTGATTCGTTGGAAACGGGTATCGAGTCCACAGCCGATATTGACTACTATCGGGGAAGGTTCCCGTAAGATGAATTCCTGTACTTTCCGATCGAAGTAACAGCCGCGTACCACACAGCCCAATTCGCTGAGTGGAGCTTTGTCGAATTGTGAAAAGTCATAGTCGATGCGGTTTATCAGTTCACAGGCGAGGTGGTCGTTCATAATACCGTTGGGACGGCGACTCTCTTTAAACCTCATGTAAAGCGGAATAAATAGCGTATTTGCTATTTGGTCGTTGATGGTTACTTTTTCTTTCATATTTATACCAACTTTCGTTTATTTGTCCTATCTGCGGCGCTTTAAAACACACCGCTTTTTGCACTTTCGACTATTCTCACACAAATGCCTTTACAATCCTCTAAAAAAGATTATAATAGCTTTGAACGTAAAAAGAAAGATAAATCGTTAAATTCTAAAGACAGGGGACGAGATTAGGTCAGATACCGTTCGTTTAACAGAAGAATTCCGCGGCGGGCTTTTGGACCTGACGCATTACGGCTACATCAGCATTGTAGATGAAAAGGGTAAGGTCATCTACTCC
>ERZ779850.2812-NODE-2812-length-13364-cov-12.231573_pt1 | contig 13364 bp, 14 predicted proteins | sample MGYA00511249_ERZ779850 | MGnify/ENA primary metagenome ERZ779850 (study PRJEB29588, sample SAMEA2162475) | human gut metagenome | biome: human gut; feature: human-associated habitat; material: faeces | place: Denmark | collected 2008/2010 ...
GCTCTTCTTCTGGCTGTGGTTATCCAGATAACGCCTGCCATATTCCGCATCATCAATGTAGTGGCGTGCTTTAAACAGTTCTAAGACTTCCCGGATCACTTCTTCCGGATAAAAGCCTTCTCTCAGCTTCTTCGTCAGCTCTGCCTCAGTCCGGTCTTTCTCTTTTAAGAGATAAATCGCCCGTTCCCTGGCACGTTTCCGCAGGACCTCGTCTAAGATCTGGCGGTACCTCTCCTCCGTCAGTTCTGCCCCTTCTTCAATATGATATCTTCTGATCTCTCCATTATATAAAACAAAGGCAAAGTCCTCACTGATAAGGACTTTGCTTCTTCGTTTGTCAAAAGGAGTAACTGCCATGATCTGCATGTCTGCCTCCTGTTATGAACTGGTATATTCCGATGATTATCGCTGATGTATATCCTGAGATCCAATCATCATTTTCCTGTGTAAGGGTTTCGTTCTTTGACGATTACTCATTTACTTCAGCATCTGCTGCTGTTCGCCGGAGAAAATGTACTCGTCCTGCATGATCTTGCTCTCGATGTTGTCATTCGAATAGCTGGCGTTGGAGGAGGTCGTACCGATGCTGGTCATACCGCGGTAGTTGCCGAGCACCAGCCCCTGCAGCTTGACGAAAACGATCTGTCCCGCGGGGTGGAAAAGGTAGTTGCCCGTATTGAGCTTGAGGACGTTGATGCCCTCGGATTCCATGCGCAGCGCCTCCTGATACAGCGGGCCGCGGATATCGGAATGGACATGATCCAGTCTGTCTGAACGAGTTACCATTTTTCTTCCTCGCTTCATCGTGAAATATGCGCCCAAAAAGGGGCAACAGATATAATGTTCGCTTTGAACTCAAAAAAATCCTTTTTTCGCGCGCCAAAAAACGCGCGCCGACGGCGTTTTTCAGCACAGTCGGCGCGGATATTCGGTTCATTTCCCTTATCGGAGTTTCTTTCTCACCCAGCCGGTCAGCATATCCAGCAGGAAAACCGTCGCGATGACCGTCAGCAGGATGATGCCCACGCGCGACCAGCGGCAGGCCTGAATCGCGAAGATCAGCGTCGCGCCGATGCCGCCCGCGCCGACAAGGCCGAGCGTCGAAGCGCTGCGCACCGCGATTTCGAAGTGGTTGAGCACCAGCGAGGCGTAAATCGGCATGAGCTGCGGCAGGCGAGCATAGAACATCGTCTGCACCCCGTTCGCGCCGACCGCGTGGCAGGCTTCCACCGGCGTTTCATCCATGCGCTCCATCTCCTCGGTGAAGAGCTTGCCCAGCATGCCGATCTGGTGCACGCCGATGGCCAGCACGCCCGCGAACGCGCCCGGCCCGACCACCTTGATGAAAATGATCGCGTACACCAGCTCCGGGAACGCGCGCAGCACGTCGAGCACAAATTTGCCCACCCGCGGCACGACCGGGTTTTTCCACAGGCTGCGGGAAGCCAGAAGCGTAAACGGAACGGCCAGAACCGTGCCGATGGTCGTGCCAAAGAAACCGATGCCCACCGTCAGCAGCATCAGGGCGGAGGGAACCGTGTCGGTGACCTCGGTCTCCACCGTGGCCGAGATGGGCTGGGTCTCGTGCCGGAAAGTGAACAGCAGCACGCCCAGAGAGGCCAGCGCCCCCAGCTCCACCCCGAAGAAGATGCCGGGCCTGCCCTCCATCCAGAAGAAATTGAAGAAGTTCATCCCCGCAAAGCCGCCCAGCAGGATGCTGGTGGTGTCGCCTACAAGGGTGGCAGCTCCCTGCAGGTTGGAGGAGACCGCAATGGAGATGAGGACGGGCACGGGGGAGATCTTGAGCTTGCGGGCAATGGCAAGGCCCACAGGGGCTACCATGAGCACCGTGGCAACATTGTCCACAAAGGCGCTGATGACCCCGGCAAAGAGGGCCAGCATACACACGGCCCATTTTACATTGGGCACCCGCACGATGAGCAGCTCGGCCAGCCGGGCGGGCATCCTGCTCTCAATAAAGAGGGAGACCGTGCCCATGGTGCCCGCCATCATCAGCAGGACATTGAAGTCCACGGCCCGGGCGGCATCCATCAGGGTAAAGTCCCACAGGCCCGCCGCGCCCAGAGCCAGAAACAGAGCGGCCCCGCCCAGCGCGGCAAAAGGCCGGTACTGCGGCAGGACCAGCATCAGAAGATAGGTCAGCAGAAAAATGATCAGTGCAGGAAGCATACGCAGTCCTCAGCTTTCGGGCCTGGCATCGGTGTCCTCGTCGATCATCCGGTATCCCACGCCCAGTTCGTTCAGAATATAGGTGTTGCGGCCGGGCACGCTGCCCAGCTTTTTGCGGATGTTTGCCATGTTGACCTGCAGCTTTTTGGTGCTGCCGCAGTCGGTATCGCCCCAGATGGCCCGAACGATGGCGGCATAGGTCATCACCCGGCCTGCATGTTCCGAGAGGAAGGCCACGATGTTATATTCGGTCTGGGTCAGCTTGATCTCGGCACCGTCCACAAAGACCTTGCGGCGCTCATAGTTGATCTCAAGCCCCTGTGCCCGGAACACGCCGCCGGGCATTCCGCCCAGCACGCCGAAGCGGTTGGTGCGCAGGGCGGCGCGCACCCGGGCCAACAGCTCGCCGGTGCCAAAGGGTTTGGTGATGTAATCGTTGGCTCCCAGATCCAGCGCTTCGATCTTGTCCTGCTCGGTGGTGCGGGCCGAGAGCACAACGATGGGGGTCAGGAACTTCTGCCGCACAAAACGGATGAGCTCCAGTCCGTCCCGGTCAGGCAGGCCCAGATCCAGGATGATAAGGTCCGGATTGTGGGAGGTGAACAGGGTCTGGCCCATGGCGCAGGTGTTGGCAACAAGGGCCTGATAGCCGTTGGTCTCCAGCAGCGTCTCAATAAAGCTGCAGATGTTGGCCTCATCTTCTACGACCAGAACCTTGAATTTGTTATTGCTCATCTTCGTTTTCCTCCGTCTCGATCGATTCAGTCTCCAGCCAGAAGCGGATGCTGGTGCCCTCGCCCACCTTGCTCTCGGCCTGGATCTCGCCGCCGTGTGCCTTGACGATGGCGGCACAGACCGAAAGGCCGATGCCCATGCCGTGCTTGCCGCTGTCGGCCGCGGCATCGGCGGGCAGCACACCGGTGAACAGGGTACGCAGGCGCTCCTTCGGAATGCCGCAGCCGTTGTCCGATACCTCAAACACCGCCCGGCTGCCCAGCGTGAACACCCGCAGGGTCAGCTGGGTCATCCCCTCGGCATGGACGGCGGCATTTTCCAAAAGGTTCGTCAGCACCTGCGAGATCAACATTGAGTCCATGGGGATCACGATGAAGCTGTCGGGCAGGTAGGTGGTAACGGGCACCTTGGGGTAGCGCTTCTGGAACCGCACCAGCACGGTGTCGATCAGCTCGTCCAGCACGGTGGGGGTCTTTTGCACGGCCACCTGCCCGCCGTCAAAGCGGGTGACGGACAGCAGGTTCTCCACCATCCGGTTCAGCCACTGGGCATCGGAACAGGCTTCGCCAAGAAGTTTTAATTTTTGCTCTTTTTCCAGGCTGTCATAATTTTCAATGACTGTGGAACAGGCCCCGTAAATGGAAGTAAGGGGCGTGCGCAGATCGTGGGAGACGGCCCGCAGCAGGGTGGCCCGCATCTTTTCGGTCTCGCTCTCCATCCGCAGCTGTTCCTGCTTTTTGATGCGGGTGGTCAGGGTGCTGGTCATAATGGACACCACCAGCATCGCCATGCCCGAGAACAGGTTTTCCGGCAGAGTGAAGTTGAAGGCAAAGTAAGGGGAGCGGAACGCAAAATTCACGGCCAGCACGCCGATCAGGGAAGCCACCACGCCCCACACATAGCCATCTGTATAGATCGAGATCAAAAAAACTGCCAGAACAAACACCATTGATGCAACGCCATCGATCCGGCCGGTGACCTGCTGTGTGCCGGTCACGATGAGAAAGGCGGCGCACAGCACAGCGGCCAGAACCAGCGCGTCGTGCCAGCGGGTCTTCTGCTTCATGGGGATCCCTCCATATCTATTCTACTCCAGATGAAAAGTATACCATACTTTTCCTAAAGATGCAGTAAAGGCTGAAAAAAGAGATGTTGTTCCGGGGATGGGCTGCACAGAATGCCCAAACCCATGGATTCTTTTCCGATTTTATGCTATTATAAAGAGTAAGAGCAAGGAGAGAGCGCTCTCAGGGATAAGAGAAAACGTAACATTGCAATAGAAGGAGAAGAGGATCATGGGAAAATATTTTGGCACCGACGGCTTCCGTGGCGAGGCCGGTGTGAACCTGACCGCCGACCACGCCTATAAGGTTGGTCGTTTTCTGGGCTGGTATTATAATGCACTGCGGGAGCGCAGCGGCAACAACGAGCCTGCCCGCATCGTCATTGGCAAGGACACCCGCCGCAGCTCGTACATGTTCGAGTACAGCCTGGTGGCGGGCCTGACCGCTTCCGGCGCGGATGCCTACCTGCTCCACGTCACCACCACCCCCAGTGTGGCCTACATTGCCCGCGTGGATGATTTTGACTGCGGCATTATGATCTCCGCCAGCCATAACCCGTTCTACGACAACGGCATCAAGCTGATCGATTGCTACGGCGAAAAGATGCCCGAGGAGACCCTGCTGCTGGTGGAGGACTACATCGACGGCAAGCTCCATGTCTTTGATCAGGACTGGCCGGAGCTGCCCTTTGCCCATCGGGAGCATATCGGCTGCACCGTGGACTATGTGGCAGGCCGCAACCGCTACATGGGCTACCTCATCAGCCTGGGCATCTACTCCTTCAAGGGCATCAAGGTGGGTCTGGACTGCGCCAACGGTGCCAGCTGGAACATTGCCAAGAGCGTGTTCGATGCGCTGGGCGCAGACACCTATGTCATCAACAACCAGCCCAACGGCCTGAACATCAACCTGAACGCAGGTTCCACCCACATCGAGGGCCTGCAGAAGTTTGTGGTGGAAAAGGGTCTGGACGTTGGCTTTGCCTATGACGGCGATGCAGACCGCTGCCTCTGCGTGGATGAAAAGGGCAATGTGATCACCGGTGACCACATCCTGTACATCTACGGCTGCTACATGAAGGAGCGCGGCAAACTGCTGACCAATACCGTCGTTACCACGGTCATGTCCAACTTTGGTCTGTACAAGGCCTTTGACGAGCAGAGCATCGGCTACGCCAAGACTGCCGTGGGTGACAAGTATGTCTACGAGTATATGGCCAAGAACGGCTGCCGCATCGGCGGTGAGCAGAGCGGCCACATCATCTTCTCCAAGTACGCCAGCACCGGTGACGGCATCCTGACCAGCCTGAAGATGATGGAGGTCATGCTGGCCAAGAAGAAGCCTCTGAGTGCGTTGGCCGCCCCGCTGAAGATCTACCCGCAGGTGCTGGAAAATGTCCGTGTGACCGATAAGAAGGCCGCGCAGGACGATGCCGCTGTGCAGGCCGCTGTCAAGGCGGTGGCCGAGGCACTGGGCGATACCGGCCGCATCCTTGTCCGGGAGTCCGGCACCGAGCCGGTAGTCCGTGTGATGGTGGAGGCCCCTGACCACGACACCTGCCAGAAGTACGTTTCTCAGGTGGTGGATGTCATCAAGGCACAGGGCTACAGCGTCTGACGCTGAACCGGAAAGAGAGCGCAGGATGAAGAAATTCAAACGGATGCTGGCGGGGCTGGCCTGTGTGCTGGCGGTCTGCCTGTGTACCCCCACCGCTTTTGCGGCAAAGGTCATCGTCTATTTTGATGCCAACGGCGGTATCTGTACCTCTGCTGCGGAGCGCACCAATGCCGACGGCCAGCTGACGAGCCTGCCCACCGCCACCATGGAGGGCTATACCTTCGATGGCTGGTACACCTCTGGCACAGATGATGTCACCGGTTTTCCCATTGATGTGCAGGTCAAAGCCAACGATACGGCGTTTGGTGCGGATACCACCGTCTATGCCCATTGGTCTGCCAACGGCGGCAGCGCGGAAGTGGTGGAGGAAAAAGAGGTAGACCCGGACACCCTTCTTACAACGATGGGGCTGGCGGCCGGAAGCGTCGTTCTGGTGCTGTTGGCAAGCCTGGCACTTTGAGAGGAGCGGACATGCAGCAGAACTTAAAATTTCCGGCGCAGTGCACCGTCATCCCCGCTGAGGAGCTGGAGCAGGTCTCCGGCGGCGCTCCTGCCTGGGTAGGAGCGCTGAAGGATCAGATCCGCCCCCTCTGGCATCAGGTCAAGCCGCTGCTGAGCTATGGCGTGGAGCTTGGAAAAGCCTTTGTGCAGATCGTCGGAGCGGCGTATACCATTTATGTCTATGGAAAGATCATCAAGAATTCCATGGAAGGCATCAAGGATACCATGAACTGGTTCATAAACCTGAACTGAGAAAGTAAGACAATAAATAGAGAGCTCTCTTGCATCGCAGCAAAATGATGCAGGGGGAGCTCTCTGTTTATGTTTTGGGAAATTCCGGATTTTCTATTCGACCAAGAAGATAATCGGTAGAGGTATGGTATAGATCAGCAAGTTGAATTAATGTAACGGTTGGAATGTCTCTTAGTCCTTGTTCATAGCGGTTATACTGAGATTGTGGCATTTTTAGAATGGCGGCAAGTTGACGTTGAGTTAAGTCGTGATCTTCGCGCATGTCACGGATTCGGCGGTAGTAGGCCATAAAAATCCTCCTGATATCTGAATGGATATCTTGACAATACCGCAAGGAGATGCTATGCTGGGTGTATGATATCCAATTGGATATCAAAAATACAGGAATTGCTTGAGGAGGATGCAAAATGAAAGAGATTACACGTCGAAACTTCTTGAGAATGGCCACAATTGCAGTGCTCATAAGTGGAATGGGAATGTTGTCGAGTTGCGGAAAAAGTAAAGAAGAGCTGATGAGTGGGGATTGGTATCTCCAAGGAGATGATCGACTGTCCCTTTCGCTTTATGATGATGGTACTTGTCAGATTCGAGGAGACTACGGACAGGGAAAATGGAGCATTGTAGATGAAGATACCTTGAAACTTACAGATTTCTATGGAGAAACAAGAACCTATCCTATTACAGCTGTCGATGATAATTCGCTTGAACTTGAGTTGCCCAATGGTGAAACTGTCACATATTATCATACGGCTGAAGAAGCGTTAAAACATTAAAGCTTCCGGGAGAGGACAATATGAAAAACTTAAAGAATATTGTGCTTTTTACAATAATATCCTTGTTACTGTTCTGCGGGTGCAGTCAGGAAAATAAAAGCGCTTCGGATACAGTGAATCCGCAAGATGGAAAAAGTGTGTCTGAACAACAAGAAACTATAGTGGATTCTGAAAAAGCAGCGGAAAACGTTACGGATAAGATGAGTTTGTTAGAAGCTGTGGGAGAGGGGCATGTTTACTTGACATTCCCCAATTTTGATGAACTTTCAGTAGGCGAAATCAGAGATGGTCAATCGAACAAAAGCGTTCTTTTTGATGCACAGGGAATGGTTCATCACCTGTTTGAAGACGGAAGCAGGGTTGTGTCTGGATACTATAATGGTATGTGCTTACTTAGTAATGGGATGATGGCAACAGAAGACGGAACGCAGCTGCTGGTATCATGGCTTCCAGAGAATGAAAAAATTATCCGGTTTGCAAAGGATGAAGAGGGCGTTCTTCTATGGTCGATAAAGAGAGAAGATGGAATCGATGGGACAAAAGTTACGTTTACCGCAAGAAAAATGGATGGCTCAATCTGTTTTCAATGCGATACGACACAGCCAGAGTTCTCTGAGCTTAATCCGAATGATCTTTATGAGACACTTGTGAATGCTGGATATGATATGAATGCAGAAGGAATCTCTACTCCGTTCATTTATTGCGGAGGAACGCTTTATCGTGTCCGAGGATGGAATGGATATGTCTTTATAAACATTGCAAATGGAAAACTCCATTATATTTCTGAATTTAATGCATGTCAGATTAGAATGGAAAATGGTGTGATGTTTCAGACAGCACCGAGCATTCGAGTTTTGGACGATGACTTTAATGAACTGCCGGAGTGGAAGAGTATTAAATCACAGCGAAGTGGAACGCCAGTATTGGCAGAGGGGCTGATTTACCTTGATGCAAGAAGAGATACAGGTGAGTTTGAGAAATATCCATCAGGATTTTATGATATTCACTTGAACTGTATCATCGATTTGAGCCAGTATAACATTCAGCCGGTTACAACTGATGAACCACGATTTATGAATGGGTATGCTGCATTGCAAATGCTGAATCCTGATGGGGTTCCTTTTTGGGGAATCATAAGAAAAGATGGGACGTGGAGTGTTGAACCGCAAAAGGGGACAATAAAGAGCATATATCCAACGAAAGATGGATTACTGGTAACAGTGAGTCAAGAAAATGACTATTATACGACAATCAATCAGGTGGGACAGAATCTTAGTGACGTAGAAACGTTTGTATTTGATGGAGCAAACGGATATTGGAATTCGGCCTATGAGATTTATAATGAATCGCTCTATGCAACAATAAATGGAGAAATTGTAAGAATAGATAAAAATGGTTCGGCTGAATTTTTATGCTGATAAGTAAAGAAGGGCAAGAATAATGCAACAGCCCCCACGGTATGCAGCTTTTTGCTGTATCTGGTGGGGGCTGTTGCTGTTATTCTATGATAGAAGGGATAAAGAATCAGTTGTCGTCGCTGTCGAGCTTCAGCACGGCGGTAAAGGCTTCACTGGGCAGGGAGACGCTGCCGAGCTGGCGCATCTTCTTCTTGCCCTCCTTCTGCTTTTCCAGCAGCTTCTTCTTGCGGGAGATATCGCCGCCGTAGCACTTGGCCAGCACGTCCTTGCGCATGGCCTTGACGGTCTCGCGGGCGATGATCTTGCCGCCGATGGCGGCTTGCACCGGGATCTCGAACAGGGTGCGGGGAATGTTGTCCCGCAGCTTTTCGCAGATGCGGCGGCCCTTGGCGTAGGCGTTGTCCCGGAACACGATCATGGAGAGTGCGTCCACAGGGTCGCCGTTCAGCAGGAAGTCCAGCTTGACCAGATCGCTCTCGCGGTACTCCTTGAACTCGTAGTCGTAGCTGGCATAACCGCGGCTGCGGCTCTTGATGGCATCGAAGAAGTCGTAGACGATCTCGCCCAGAGGCAGGGCGTAGTGCAGGTCCACGCGGACATCGTCCAGATACTTCATGTCGATGAGCACGCCGCGCTTCTGCTGGCACAGATCCATCAGGGCACCCACGTAATCGTTGGGGGTGTAGAGGTGGACATCCACAAAAGGCTCCTCCTGCTTGACGATGTTGGAGGGGTCCGGGTAGCTGGACGGGTTGTCGATCATCTCCACGGTGCCGTCTGTCATGGTCAGGCGGTAGCGGACGCTGGGGGTGGTGGTGATGATGTCCAGGTCGAACTCCCGCTCGAGACGCTCGGTGATGATCTCCATGTGGAGCAGGCCCAGGAAGCCGCAGCGGAAGCCAAAGCCCAGCGCGGCACTGGTCTCAAGTTCAAAGGTCAGGGAAGCGTCGTTCAGCTGCAGCTTTTCCAGCGCGTCCTTCAGGTCGGGGTACTTGGCACCGTCGGCGGGGTAGATGCCGCAGAACACCATGGGCTTGACCTGACGGTAGCCGGGCAGGGCCTCGGAGGTGGGGCGGTCTGCCAGTGTGACGGTATCGCCCACGCGGGTGTCCTGCACGGTCTTGATGCTGGCGGTCAGGTAGCCGACCTCGCCGGCCTGCAGCTGGCTGCAGGGGGTCAGGCTGGTGGCACCCATGTGGCCCACCTCCACCAGCGTGAACTCGGCCCCGGTGGCCATCATCTTAATGGTGTCGCCGGGCTTGACAGTGCCCTCGAACACGCGGATGTAGACGATAACGCCCTTGTAGCTGTCGTAGATGCTGTCAAAGATCAGGGCCTTGAGGGGAGCATCCGGGTCGCCGGTGGGGGCGGGGATATCGCTGACCACCCGCTCCAGCACCTGATCGACATTCAGGCCGGTCTTGGCAGAGACGCGGGGCGCATCCATGCAGGGCAGGCCGATCACATCCTCCACCTCCTGGGCCACCTCGTCCGGGTGGGCGCTGGGCAGGTCGATCTTGTTCAGGATGGGCACCAGCTCCAGATCATGCTCCAGCGCCATGTAGGTGTTGGCCAGCGTCTGGGCCTCCACACCCTGGGTGGCATCCACCACCAGAATGGCACCCTCACAGGCGGCCAGACTGCGGCTGACCTCGTAGGCAAAGTCCACATGGCCCGGGGTGTCGATGAGGTTGAACTCGTAGGTCTTGCCGTCCTTGGCAGTGTAGTTCAGGGTAACGGCGCGGGCTTTGATGGTGATGCCGCGCTCCCGCTCGATGTCCATGTTATCGAGGATCTGATCCTCCATGATGCGCTCGTCCACGCTTTTGGTCAGCTCCAGGATGCGGTCCGACAGGGTGGACTTGCCGTGGTCGATGTGTGCAATGATGCAGAAATTTCGGATGTTGTCTCTTGCCATGTAATTCCTCCGGGAGAGTGTGTTAGTCGTTCAGGATCCAGTCCTCCACGGCAGCGGTCGTGCCGTGTTCCAGATAAACACGGGGCACCCGGCGGGAAACGCCGCAAAGCACCTCGTAAGAAATGGTATCGGTCTTGCGGGCAATGTCCTCGGCACTGTCGCTGACAGTGCCGCCCCACAGGATGGCTTCGTCCCCCTCCTGCACCGTGCCCGGCACAGCGGAGAGATCCACCATCATCTGATCCATGCAGACCCGGCCCAGCACCGGGCAGGGCGTGCCGTGGATCTCCACGATGCCTTTGCCGCAGCTGAGCTGGCGGGGGTAGCCATCGGCGTAGCCGGTGCAGAGGGTGGCCACCGGCGTGGGCCGCTTTGCTGTGAACCGGCGGCCATAGCTGGTGGACTGGCCCGGCTGCAGCACCTTGACCATGCTGACCACGGTCTTGAGCTTCATCACCGGGCGGAACAGCCCGAAGCGGACTTCATCGCTGGGGTCAAAGCCGTACAGGATGATGCCGGGGCGGGCCATGCAGTGTGCCCGGGGCAGGCCCTCGGGCCAGTCCGGGTGGAGCATCACACCGGCCGAGTTGTCGCAGTGGACGATGCCGGGCTCGTGCCCGGCTGCCGTCAGGGCGCTGCAGGCCTGCACAAAGAGCCGGTGCTGCTCGGCGGTGTAGGAAATATTTTCCTCGGCGGTGTCATCGGCCACCGAGAAGTGCTGGAACAGGCCGGTCATTTCCAGGCCGGGCAGGGTGCAGGCGGCAATGGCCTCGGCAATGGCGGCATCAAAATCGGTGCGCAGAGCAAAGCCGATGCGGCCCATGCCGGTATCCACAGCCAGATGCACTTTGACCCGGCCCCCGGCGGCTTGTGCGGCCTCGCTCAGGGCTTTGGCCTGGGGCAGGGAATAGCAGGCCGCGGTGATATCGTCCCGGATGAGGGCGGCAGCGTATGTGGGCTGCACATGGCCCAGAATGAGGATGGGCAGGGTCTGGCCGCTCCTGCGCAGCTGCAGGGCCTCGGCCAGGCAGCTGACAGCCAGCCAGGAAGCGCCCTCCTGCGCAAAGACTCGGGCGCACTGGACGGCACCGTGGCCGTAGCTGTCGGCCTTGACCACGGCACACAGGGGCAGGCTGCCTGCCCGCTGCTTTACGGTGCGGAAGTTGGCCCGCAGGGCATCGAGGTCGATCTCAGCCCAGACGTGTTTTTCAAAGTTCTGCATCTGCATGATGCATTCCCTCCTTTGGGGATGGATTGGAAGTGCGTCCTGTATGGACCGGCCGCCAGCCGTCGATGCCGCTCTCCTGCAGAGCATGGAGCGTTTTCTGCCGGAAGGCGTGGTCGGTGCGGCAGCGCTCCCGGACAAAATCCTTGGTCTGCTCCCGCACGGTCACACCGTCGGCGGGGCAGCGGCTCTTGACGATGGGGAAGTCCTCCTCCTTTACCGCACAGCGCACCTCGTGTTCGGTGGCCAGCAGCATGGGGCGGATCAGGGTCAGGCCCCGGCGGTCCAGCTGGGTGACCGGGGAGAAGCAGCCGATGCGGCCCTCCCGCCAGAGATTCATGTAAAAGGTCTCGACAGCATCATCGAGGTGGTGGCCCAGCGCCACTTTATTGCAGCCCAGCTCCTGCGCCGCTGTGTGCAGCGCGCCCCGGCGCAGCCTGGCGCAGAGGGAACAGGGGTTCTTTTCCTGTCGGTATTCAAACACAATGGGGCCGATCTCGGTGCGGCGCACCTCGTAGGGGACCTCATACCGGGCGAACAGCGCCGCCAGCGGGCTGTAATCCACGGCCTGATGGTCAAACTGCGGGTCAAGGGTGACGGCCACGACCTCATAATCAAAGCCGAGGTACCGGCGCAGCTGGGCCAACCCGATGGTCAGAGCCACGCTGTCCTTGCCGCCCGAAACGCCCACCATGATCTTATCACCGGGGGAGATCATCTCGTAATCCTGCACGGCCTTACGCATCAGGCCGCAGAGCCGCTGCATGGCGTGTAGATCGCTCATGTCAGGCTCACGCTTTCCACCAGATTGACGATATCGCTGATGGAGGCCAGCTTGGTCAGGCCGGAGACATAGACCACATCGCCGCTGTCGTATTCAATGGTGGCCAGCACGGCGTAGTAGGCCTGGATATCACAGCGCACGGCAGTGACAGTGGCACCCTCCACCTGCAGCTTGACCTTGCGGGGGCTGATGACACCGTAGGCTGCTTTCAGGTCGGCTTCCGACTGGCCGATGAAATCTTCGTAAGTGGCTTGGTCCCCCCGCTGGAACAGCACTACCTGATAGTTGGCGTTGGCGCTGTCCTCACCGGAAGCCAGCTGCAGCGCATGACCCAGCGCAGCATCCTCGGTCATCTGACAGACGGGCCAGACGGCACTTTCGTAATCCACCGAGATGCCATTCTCCGCATCAAAGTGGGTGTCGGGGTTGGCGGGAGTGCGGCGGTTGACGGCCAGCGTCAGCCCAAAGTAGGCCAGCGCACCCAAAAGCACGATCACGCCCATGGCGAGCAGCAGCCTGGAGGCCCGCTGCTGGGAGGAATCCTGCGTGTGAATGTCTTTCGGCATGGAAAAAACTCCTTTTTACAATATCTTATATAGTATAACACACTCGGCGGCAAAATTGTAGCGCCGCCGGGACAAATTTGCCCCCCGGAGGCCGAAAAACTTTTTGAAAATGCGATTTTAGAAATCGCGAGATTTCGAGAGGATTCAAGAGATTTTGAGAGGTATAAAAATTTCCACTGAAAAAATCGCAAAAAGATGTTGACAGGCGCTTTTTTGTGTTGTATACTGACACTCGCGCCCCAAAGGCGCCTGAATCGTACCAAACACTTATCAGGAGGAAATAGATATGAGCACTACTCTCGTAAAGCCCGCTGAAGTCGA
>ERZ779850.2817-NODE-2817-length-13356-cov-2.172543_pt1 | contig 13356 bp, 10 predicted proteins | sample MGYA00511249_ERZ779850 | MGnify/ENA primary metagenome ERZ779850 (study PRJEB29588, sample SAMEA2162475) | human gut metagenome | biome: human gut; feature: human-associated habitat; material: faeces | place: Denmark | collected 2008/2010 ...
GTACGCCGCCGTGCTGCGCGACCGGCTCATTGAAGGCCTCAGCGAGATCCCCCATTGCGCGCTCAACGGCGCAAGATCTCCCCGTCTTCCCGGATCTCTACTTCCATGGTACCTTCCGGCATCTGCACGATCATTTTCGGATCTGTAAGTCCCAGTCTGTAAGCTGCCGCAGCTGCTGCACAGCAGCCGCTTCCGGATGCCAATGTATAACCTGCACCTCTTTCATAAACTTCTGTCTGTAAATGAGTGCGGTCCAACACCTTGATGATCTGGGTATTGATCTTTTCCGGAAACTGCTTTGCTGTCTCAGAATATTTACCGATCCTGCATACCAGATCCTTTGAGATCTCATCCATTAAGATCACCAGATGGGGATTTCCAACCGAAATACAGGTTACCGGATAAGGAATGTGGCCAAATACCATGGTCTCATTGATGATCTCCCTGCGGGGACCTTCTACCGGCACCTCATCACTCCAGAAACTTGCTTTTCCCATAGAGGCTTTTAAGCGGGTCCCCTCTTCGTTTAAATAATGGATCTCGATCTCTTTTTCATCTGTATAAATGGTAATGTCTTTCTTCTGGACATAATCTGCGTCTTTTAAGTACTTTGCAAAAATACGGATCCCATTTCCGCTGTTTTCTGTCTGGCTTCCATCGGAATTCCAGATGATCATATGGATCTTTCCCTCTTTAAAAACAGGACCTTCCAGAATACCATCTGCCCCTACTCCAAGATTGCGGTTGCAAAGTAATTTTACTCTCTCCGGTGTCAGTTCCATCCCATTGTGTTCCGGATCAAATACCAGATAATCATTTCCCAAACCGTGATATTTCTCTAATTTTAATCGCATGACCTTACCTCCCCTGTTCTTCTACACTCATTATATGCCACATTATTTCATAAATATATTCATTTAATGCTGTATTATATTGCAAATAATGCTATTATAAATGATAATAACGAACTTAATGAATACAGGAGATTTTCCATGACAAATTCCCCATCCACGCTCCAGGGCTACCTTTTAGAAGATTTCCGCCTTTTCCATTTAAAAGATCTGACTTCAAGGACTTACAGCTTCCATCACCATGATTTTTTAAAGATAATGATCCTTCTTTCCGGAAATGTGACCTATGTGGTGGAAGGCCGTTCTTATCCACTGGCTCCCTGGGACATGGTCCTGGTAGACCGCGGGCAGGTACACCGGCCGGTAGTAGATACCGCCCATCCATATGAGCGCATCCTGCTCTATCTCTCTCCCACTTTTCTGGAAACATACAGCACAAAAGAAGCACCTTTGACCAGGTGCTTTGAAACTGCCCAGTACCGCCATTCCCAGGTCCTGCGCCTTTCCCAGGAAACGCTGGCTCCTTTTAAAGTCCTGCTTCAGAAATTAGAAACAAACACCAATTTCAGAAATGATGATTTTGCAGCTCCCTTACTTGCAAAAGCCCTGTGCCTGGAATTTCTCATCGAATTAAACAGGATCACCCTCTCCCCCAAAGCCGGATTTCTCACAGAAAGCACCCTGGATTACCGCATTTCCGGCCTGTTGGCCTATATCAACAGCCATTTGGAAGAGCCTATGGACGTAGCTTCCCTTTCTGCTTTAAGCGGCTTAAGCTCCTATCACATGATGCGCCTGTTTAAACAGGAAACCGGCTATACGGTTGGAAATTACATTACGGAAAAGCGGCTGATCAAGGCAAGAGACCTGATGAGCCAGGGCACCTGCGCCACACAGGCCTGCTACCTCTGCGGTTTCCAGAACTATTCCTCCTTTTTACGTGCATACAAAAAACGCTATCCAGGACGCCCCAAAGACATCCTGAACAGCGTTTAATATCCTGTTTCACTTTATCCAAGTGTAGTATAGCCGTAAGCATTTACCAGTGCATCCAGCTTTATTCCCTTTTCGCAAAGAGGGCATTTTCTGTAATCATAATAAATATAATCAGTCACGTCTGCCGGGCTGTAAATAGATGTGATCGGGCATCCGTTCAGCTCATCCAGTGTACTGAACACAGCGGCCGCACTCTGCAGCTTTCCGCCATAATACTGGATCGCCTCAATACTCTTATTCAGACTCAGTCCCGTTGTCACAACAGCTGTAAGGATCACCACATTTTTCCCATGGACCATCGGTAAAATATTCTCACGAAATACCATCTGGCTGTTGCTGTTATATTCCGGAGTGATTACATAAATAGTCTTGTGGGCGTTGGTAGAAAGAACACCGGCCCTTGTCAGCTCTTCTGCCAGATAAGCTCCGATCACCTGGGTTCCTTCCAGACACACGATCGTATCCACTACCTTGTCAAATAAAAACCGCTCTGCCAGGTGCTTTGCAACCTCCTGTGCTTCACTGAGTCTTGTCTTAAGGGTGGTCATGTCCAGATAATAATTAATATGGGCATGATTGGTAGCAAAATGTCCCGGTGTTGCCTTAAGAGGTGCCTTACTTCCCGATGCAAAGATCTTTACATAACGATTATCCATAAATGTGCCTCCTTTTCAGAAAAGTTACTGATATTCCCCTTATTTTTTAATAATATTATACAAAACCAAGATTATATTCGCAAGACTTTTATGCAAAAAGGACAGCCATTTCTGACTGTCCTCACTGATCTACAGATCCATTTTCAGTTTTATACCTGCTGGTCTTCCCTAGACTGGTCTGGCTTTTCTTCTGAAGCATCTGCTACAATATTTTCTGCACCTGCTTCATTTTCTTTTTCTTCTGCAACAGCTGTCTCCGGACTTTCAGCTGCATCCTCTTTCTCCAGATGCTCTGTATCCGGAATACCTTCGCCGTCTTCCTTCTTCTCCTCCGGCTCCGGCAATCCCTTCACCTCACGGAAGATCTTCATAAATTCCTTACCTGTAATGGTCTCTTTCTCGATCAGGAACGCTGCGATCTTATCCATAGCTTCTCTGTCATCGCTTAACAGACGGATTGCCTCATCATAAGCATTTTTCAGGATCTTCATAACTTCCTGGTCAATGTCTGCTGCTGTGGCATCACCGCAGTTTAATACAGTACGGCCGGTCAGATACTGGTTCTCCTGGCTCTCAAGTCCCATAAGACCGAATTTCTCAGACATACCATACTGGGTCACCATAGCTCTTGCCAGATTGGTAGCCTGCTGGATATCATTGGCTGCACCGGTGGTAACAGTCTCAAAAACGATCTCCTCAGCTGCACGGCCGCCCATTAACTCAACCAGTCTTGCCTCTAATTCCTTCTTGGTACTTAAATACTTCTCTTCTTCCGGCACATTCATAACATATCCCAAAGCACCCATAGTTCTTGGAACAATGGTGATCTTCTGGACCGGTTCAGAATGTTTCTGCAGAGCACTGACTAATGCATGACCTACTTCATGGTAAGATACAATGCGGCGCTCTTCCTTGCTCATAATGCGGTCCTTCTTCTCCTTACCAACAAGAACCACCTCAACTGCCTCAAACAGATCCTTCTGGGAAACAGCGTTTCTGCCGTTCTTAACCGCATTGATGGCAGCCTCGTTCATCATATTGGCAAGGTCTGCACCAACAGCGCCGGAAGTTGCAAGGGCAATTTCCTTAAAGTCTACAGTCTCATCTAACAGCACATCTTTGGAATGTACTTTTAAAATGCTGATACGTCCATTTAAGTCTGGTTTATCTACAACTACACGGCGGTCAAAACGTCCTGGACGAAGAAGAGCCGGATCCAGGATCTCCGGACGGTTGGTTGCACCAAGAACTAAAAGTCCCTTTGTAGAGTCGAAACCATCCATCTCAGAAAGCAGCTGATTTAAAGTCTGCTCACGCTCATCATTTCCGCCCATACGGCTGTCACGGCTGCGTCCGATGGCATCGATCTCATCAATAAAGATGATACAAGGAGCATTTTCCGTTGCATTCTTAAACAGGTCACGGACACGGGATGCACCCACACCTACGAACATTTCCACAAAGTCAGAACCTGACAGGGAATAAAATGGAACATGTGCTTCACCGGCTACTGCCTTTGCAAGAAGGGTCTTACCGGTTCCCGGAGGGCCTACTAACAGGGCACCCTTTGGAAGCTTCGCACCGATCTTGGTGTACTTTCCAGGATTGTGAAGGAAATCCACGATCTCAGTTAAAGACTCTTTTGCTTCATCTTCACCTGCCACATCTTTAAAAGTAATTCCTGTTTCTTTCTGGACGTACATCTTGGCGTTGCTCTTGCCTACGCCCATAATTCCGCCGCCGCCCATACGCTTCATGGTAAAGTTCATAATAAACAGCAGGAACAGGAATGGAAGTGCATAACTTAATATTTCTAACAGTAATGCATTGGAAGTATTATTTTCCCTGTTTGTAACAACGTTGTTCTTTAAAATACGGTCTACAAACTGGTAATCTCCTTCCAGACGTACTACATAGTACTTCATCTGCTGGGAATAGTTGGTGTCATCTGCCTTTGGCTTTACCTCAATAATGGTGCTTCCAACGCTGATGGACTCTACCTTGCCATTTTCTACCATGTTTACAAACTCATTGTAAGACAGTTCCTGACGCTGTCTGGCGTTGACAGTGGAGTTCATCCAGCCCACGATCAGGATCGTCAGCAATGCAGCGATCACCAGCATGGTAATGGTTTGCCAATTACTGTTCTGATTCTGTTTGTTGTTATTATCCATACTGTATAAATTCTCCCTCTAACAGGCTTTTTCGTGCACGCATAAAATGTGCCAGAGCCTATTCTTTTCTATTATAATGTGAGTCTAACCATAAATCAAGGAAAGAACTATTAAAATTCTGAAAACAAAAGCAGGATCTTCCCCTTCATCTCCACTTTAGATTATTAGTTTTTTAAGATTTTTACATTTTTTTGAAAAAAGTCCCTAGATTTCTGATTTCCATAGTTGTATAATATATCAGTTTTTAATAAAACCGTAAACAAAAACCTATACCCAACTTACCACTAAAAGGAGGTTCCCCACTATGCCAGTAAAATACGTATTCGTAACCGGCGGCGTTGTTTCCGGACTTGGAAAAGGCATTACCGCAGCTTCCCTTGGCCGTCTTTTAAAAGCCAGAGGTTACAAAGTTACCATGCAGAAATTTGACCCCTACATCAATATCGATCCAGGTACCATGAACCCGGTACAGCACGGCGAAGTTTTCGTTACCGATGACGGCGCTGAAACTGACCTTGACCTTGGACATTATGAGCGTTTCATCGATGAGAGCCTGACTAAAAATTCCAACGTAACTACCGGTAAAGTTTACTGGACCGTTCTGCAGAAAGAGCGCCGTGGAGACTTTGGCGGAGGTACGGTACAGGTCATCCCCCACATCACCAATGAAATTAAGAGCCGTTTCCACCGCAATTATAATGATAACGAAACCGAGATTGCCATCATCGAAGTTGGCGGTACTGTTGGCGACATCGAAAGTCAGCCATTCTTAGAGGCGATCCGCCAGTTCCAGCATGATGTTGGTCCAGGCAACACCTGTCTCATCCACGTCACCCTTATCCCTTATTTAAAAGCATCTGAAGAATTAAAGACCAAACCAACCCAGGCAAGCGTAAAAGACCTGCAGGGAATGGGAATTCAGCCGGACATCCTGGTATGCCGTTCCGAGCATCCGTTAGATGACAATATCAAGAGCAAGATCGCATTATTCTGTAATGTACCAAAGACCCATGTTCTTCAGAACCTGGATGTAGAAGTTCTTTACGAGGTTCCTCTTGTAATGGAAGAAGAGCATCTGGCACAGGTTGCCTGCGAATGCTTAAATCTGCCATGCCCGGAACCAGACTTAAAAGACTGGACCGCTATGATCGATGCATGGAAGCATCCTGAAAAAGATGTGACCGTTGCGCTGGTAGGAAAATATACACAGCTTCATGATGCTTATATCTCTGTTGTAGAAGCATTGAAGCACGGTGCTGTTGCCAACAGGGCACAGGTACACATTAAATGGGTAGACTCTGAGACTGTAACTTCTGAAAATGTAGATGAAAAATTAGGAGATGTTTCCGGTATCCTGGTACCGGGCGGCTTCGGCGACCGTGGTATTGACGGCATGATCTGCGCCATCCGCTATGCAAGAGAGCACCAGATTCCGTTCCTCGGCCTCTGCCTTGGCATGCAGCTTTCCATCGTAGAATTTGCAAGAGATGTGATCGGCTGGAATGACGCCCACAGCGTAGAATTGGATCCTGCTACTACTCATCCTGTGATCCACCTGATGCCAGATCAGGACGGTATCGAAGATATCGGCGGTACCTTAAGACTTGGTTCCTATCCATGTGTTCTGGATAAAAATTCCAAGGCTTACGGTCTTTACGGCGAAGAAACCATCCATGAGCGCCACAGACACCGTTATGAAGTAAACAACGATTACCGTACTTTCCTTACAGAGCATGGCATGATGTTATCCGGTATGTCTCCTGATAACCGTATTGTAGAAATGATCGAACTGCCAGATCACCCATGGTTCGTAGGAACCCAGGCTCATCCGGAACTGAAGTCCCGTCCAAACCGCCCACATCCACTGTTTAAGGGATTCATTGAGGCATCTTTAAAAAATCAGGACAAATAATAAACAGTAAATTAAAAACCTGGCTGAATAAAAACTATTAAAAAAACACATCCTGTTTACAGCAAGACAGATCACTGATCCAAAAGCTGTTTACAGGAGGTGTTTTTTTATGGAAAAATATAATTTCAAAGACAATTCTGATCTAAAAAATAATACGGCTGAAAATCTCTTTGATGACTCAGACATCCAGGCCTGCTCCGCCACCGACTGCACCGGCCTGATCCCGGCACTGCCACAGGACGAAGCAGAGGTGGAAGCATATGAGGATATTTATCCCTATATCACCAAAGCACAGAAAATGCAGAAACCATAAGATCATTTTTCTTTTACAACTGCATTTTCAAAGCAGATCTCTTTGTCTACCCATTCCTTCATATTATCATGAACGGTAACTTCCAGATTTTCTGCTTTCACATTCTTGGCATTCTTCACATAGATGCCATTGATCTTTCCTTCCTGGAAATCCGGACCGCAGCATGGGCGGAAATCATATCCTTTAATAGGATATTTGGTAGTTTTTTCCAGTTCCAGACGGATATTATTTAATGTAAGATCTTCTATAGGCGCACTGTCCTTTCCTGCAATATAAATACTGCCTTCGCCCTTGCAGCGCACATTGGTAATAGATAATCCTTTGATCTTTCCGGAAGGGATCTCATCTTTCCTGTTGATGGAAGCAATATTGATAGGCTCTGCAAAGCCCCACCAGCACTCAGACACATTTTTTGTACGGATCACACAATTATTGATCAGAACATTTTCAATATTTCCCTGGTCTCTTAACTGGAAGGAAATACCTCTGTTCGTATCATAAATACTGCAGTTATCAATGATGATATCCTTAAAATCATCTACACTTTCTGTACCGATTTTAATGGCAGCACTGGTAGATGCCAGTGTACAGCCGGAGATCACAATATCTTCACAGGGACCATAGTGATGATTTGCTTCTGTAGTCTTTAATACGATACAGTCATCTGCTGCCTCAATATGGCAGTTGCTGATACGTACATGTTTACAGTGGTCCGGGTCAATGCCATCACAGTTTGCCATCATACGGTTATTTAAAATACGGACACCGCTGATCTCCACTTCTTCACATCCAACCAGGTGAGTGGTCCAAAATCCGCTCTTTCTGATCGTTACATTCTGGATGGTCAGATGGGTACAGTGTTCCATCAGGATCAGAGGAATTCGAGGATAGAAGGCACCATCGATCTGATCTTCTCTTACCTCTCCATAATAAATTTCTTCTGAACCATCGATCACACCGCCGCCACTGATGCGTACTCCGTCTGTATCCCTGGAATAGATAAAATACTGCCGCGGTTTTCCATCATACTCGCAGTTTACAAAAGTAGGAACTTCTACCATATGGTCATGTCCCCGCTTTGCCAGCTCACTGATATACTGGTAATCATTCAGATCTTCACTGGCCTTAAGTACAGCCCCTGTTTCTACCACCAGTTCTACATGACTTTTTAATACGATGGAACCGGAAAGATAGGTGTGACCTCCTTCCATTATAACTACACCACCGCCCTGCTCACTGCACAGGTCAATGGCTTTCTGTATAACATGGGCATCATTGGTCTTTCCATCACCTGCTGCCCCCAGCTCCATAACACGATATCCCATTTTGCCTTTGCCTCCTTAAAATAAGATCATAAATCATATGATTTTATTTTCCATTTTTATCCAAAATAGTCAATCCGAAAAACCGTGTCGTTCTGCCACATTTCCGTGTTTTCACAATTTTACGGTTTTTTCCATTTATAAACTGCTTAGTGTCCCAAAGAAGTAATATAATCCGTAGGCGTCATTCCCGTCTGCTTTTTAAACAGCTGTGAAAAATACTGGGGATTGTTTCCACAGCCTACCTGCTCCGCTACATTTTTTATCGGTTCCTCCGGATTTTTTGCGATCAGTTCCTTGGCCTTTCCAATACGCATTTTTGTAAGATACTGGGAAAATTTCTGTCCGGTTTCTTTGTAAAATTTCTTGCTTACATAATCTACATTCATAAATAAATAATTTTCAGCGATCCATTTTAGCGTAAGGGCCGAATCCTGAAGGTGCTGCTCCACATAGACATAGATCTGGGATACCATAGGTGAAACTGTCTCTTCTCCTTCTTTTAAACTTACCAGGTCCCGGAATTTGTCAGAGATCATCGTTCTTAAAAGATCCAGATCTTCTTCTTTTTCCATCTTAGTCAGCCACTGGGCCAGATCTACAGTGGAAAACGTCTGAAAATCCGAAGCCATTTTCAAAAACAGATTTCCTGCCAGCTGCTTTAAAAAGTCTATATTATCAATACTGTTTAACAGTTCCACCGCCTGATCCGTCTTTTCCCGGTTGCCCTCCTGAATCTGCTGATACAGAACACGGATCTGATCAATGACCCAGTTATAATTACAGATAGCTGTAATATGAAAATGGTTTATGTAATAGATCATGCTGTAACGCAGAAGTTTTCCTGTTACCTGGGTAAGAAGTGTCTTTAAAGAAGAATAATTCTCCTCCCGGATCTCTGTTGTGATCTTCTGCCCCTCCGGTGAAAGCTGCTGCAAAAACACATGAAGATCGTCACAGGCTTTACCTGCATTCTGCATAAACAGCACCAGGGTATTTTTTACATACATTCCATACAGAATGGTCTGGGGCATTTTTTCTTCCATATATGCTTTCAACTGCTGTAAAAAAGACGGCAGACCCTGAAATTCCAGATAATACACATAAAACAGACGGTAGGCTGCAAAATGAAAATCCAGATACTGTTCATAGGGAGAAATGATCTCCTCCAGCGTCATTTTTTCATCCAGACAGTCATTGATGATACTGGAAAGTACACTGTGGAACATTCCATCATAGAGAACGAACTGCTGCTGGAGCATTTTCCGTTCTCTGGCCTGTTTTTCATGATCTTCCCGGCACTGTTCAATACACTCCAGGATCTGTGTTTCATTACATGGTTTTAAAAGATAATGGCGGATACCATAGCTCATGGCTTCCTTGGCATACTCAAACTCCCCATAACCGGATAAAATAATAAACTGGATCTGCAGGTCAGTCTGACGGATTTTGCGGATCAGTTCCAAGCCTCCCATACCTGGCATACGGATATCCGTAAGTACGATATCCGGTGACTCATCCAGGATCATATCATAGGCTTCGATCCCATTTTTACAAAGTCCGATCACTTCAATGTCATGTTTTTTCCAGTCAATAATATTAAAGATCGTCTCTCGTATAATACGTTCATCATCTGCAATCAGTAATTTCAGCATGTCTCTTCTTCCTTCCGAAACGGCATTTTGATTGTTGCCACTGCAAAATCATGTTCATTTGATAATGTAAGTCCATACTCTTCCCCAAATAAAAGCCGGATCCTCTGGTCGATATTTAACAGACCAATTCCAAACCCATGAGGGCTTCTGCTTTTATTTTTTAATTTTTCCAGCAATTCCTCTTCAAAATTGGAACCTTCATTTCTCACCTGGATCGTAAGAACTCCCTCTTTTACCTCTGCCTGCAAATAAATATGACACACCTCCGTCATTTCTTCCATGCCATAGTGAATGGCATTTTCTACCAGAGGCTGAATGGTAAGAGGCGGGATCATTCCCTCTTTTGCTTTCTCATCTGTGATCACCTTAAACTCCAGCCGTTCCTCAAACCGGATCTTCTGGATGGTGATATAAGAGTCTACCAGTTCCAGTTCATAGGCCAGTGTTACCAGGGTCTTCTGGCTGGAAAGGGAAACTCTTAAAAGATTTCCCAGAGACTCTACCATCTGGGAGATCACTTCATTTCCCATGGCTTTCGCTCTCCAGTTAATCGTTTCCAGTGTATTATACAGAAAATGGGGGCTGATCTGGGAACGCAGCGCTTTTAACTGCGCATCCTTTGCCAGGATCTCATTTACATAATTGACCTTTACCAGATTTTGGATCCTTAATGCCATCTGATGAAACTGATGGTGCAAAGCGCCGATCTCATTAGGCTGTGATCCGTAATCCTCTTCCTCCGGTTCCAGTTCCAGCTCATTCTGGGTAAACAGTTTCATTTTCTGGATCAGGGCATCAAACTGGCGGATGATCCCCCGGATCAGACGACTGGAAAGATACCAGATAAACAAAATCCCAACCAGAAAGATCATAAATGTAGTCTGCATGGAAACGGTAAGCGCACCTGCAACTTCATCAAAGGGCGCCAGTGTCACATAACTGTACTGATAATGGGGAAGCGTTCCTTTCACGGCAAAATATTTATGACCATCATAAGAAACGATCTTATAGGTAGTAAAAGGATCTGTAATCAGCTCCTCTGCCCTCTGATCCGTTAAAGAAGAGGAAGCATAGATCAGGCTTCCGCTCTGATTGGCGATCACCACTTTCTGATCCTTATACTGGGAAGCAAAACGGACTGCCTCAGATACTACCTGTTCCAGGTCCAGGCCGATCACCATATTTCCCAAAGGCTCCAAAGACATGTTCCGGATCTGACGTACATTCCTGCTGAGAAGCATATAAGGCTGCCTGGTAGCATGGGTCCAGGTAACTGCTCCCTCTTTCTCATAACCGTTCTGTATTGCTGCATCTAACAAAAAACCGGGTGTCCGCTTTAACGTGACCCAGTTGGTACAGTTCACATATTCCCCGTTTTTGCTGTAAACAGCTGCATAAGCAATGCCATTGGACCGGAAAAGAGTTGCGTATTCTGTAAGGGCATTATTAATGGTACGGTTATATTCTGTGATCGCCGGCGCGTCTTCCGGTGACGGAAGATCTGACAGACAATCCTGAATAGAAGAAGAACCAAGGATCAGATTAGAAATATATTCTGCATTTTCCATTTTCTGGGAAATCTGAGCTGATGTCACGGAAAGTCTGGATGCCATAGAGTCAAAAAGAAGCTTATTATAGGCATTTGTATACAGCCGGTACCCAAACACAGCACATAACAGCATGGTCACACTGTTAAAAAGCACTATGGTAAGGATCTTATATTTTAAAGACCAGTGCCTGAACCGGCCAATTAATATGCGTATATTTTTTTTCATATATTTCCCGTTTCTTCCTTAATTATTGTATATCTCCTGACATTCACATTATACTTTTTTTCAAAAATAATTCAATTCTGCACAAAAAAGAAGTCGGTTTTTTGAACGAACTGCTCCGTTTTAACTATTAAGAACAAAAAAATTATGCGCTATAATGTGGAACATAAACAAGCAGATATCCTTTCGGACCACGAAAGGATCCAATTTCAAGGAGGTTACAATATTATGAAAAAGAAATTAGCAGTCCTTCTTACTGCAGCTCTTGCCGCTGCATCTTTAACCGCCTGCGGCGGATCTTCTTCCTCAGGCAGCTCTGACACCAGCGCAGCTGATACAAACACTTCCCAGTCTGCACAGTCAGATGGCGGCAGCAGTGATTCCTCCAGCCTGGTTATGGCATGGTGGGGAAATCAGACCAGAAATGAACGTACCCAGAAGATCCTGGACATGTACAGCGAAGAAAATCCTGGTGTTACCATTGACGGACAGTTCTCCGAATTCAACGACTACTGGAACAAACTGGCAACCGCAGCAGCAGGACATTCCATGCCAGACATCGTTCAGATGGACTACAAATATTTACAGCAGTATGTAAACAACAATCTGTTAGTTGATCTTACTCCTTACATTGAGGACGGAACCATTGATACAGCAAGCTGCAACCAGGATGTTTTAAACTCCGGTAAGGTTGGAGATGGCTTATATGCACTGTGCAATGGTATCAATGCACCAGCTCTGTTATACAACAAGACTTTACTTGATGAAAACGGTATCACTGTAAAAGACAACATGACCATGGATGAGTTCTTTGCACTGTGTAAAGAGGTTTATGAGAAAACAGGTGTGAAAACCAATATTTCTTACGGAAGTGTAAACTCCTGGAGTGAGTATTTCATGAGATCTTATGACATTGTTCCATTCGGTGACAAGTGCATGAACGGTGATGAGACCTCCTGGACTCCATTCTTTGAGATGTATACAAAAGGTCTGGATGAGGGATGGCTGCTTGACCCAAGTGTATTCGCAGAGATTGCGATCGGCTCTGTAGAGCAGGCTCCTATGGTATATAGCCAGACACCGGAAACCCAGTCCTGGTGTGAGTTCTCCAACTCCAACCAGTTAACTGCAATGCAGAAGGCAGCTCCAGAGGGAACCGAGATCGGCATCACCACATGGCCGGCTCCAGATCCTAAGAAATCCGGTTATTTAAAATCCAGCCAGTTCTTCTCTGTTGGTTCTGACGCTAAGAACCCGGAGGAAGCTGTCAAGCTGTTAAACTGGCTGATCAACTCTTCAGAAGCAAACAACATCCTCTTAGGTGAGAGAGGTATCCCGGCTCCAGCTAATATTGCAGAGGAAGTTGCTCCTCAGTTAAGCGAAATTGACCAGAAGGTAACTGCTTTTGTGAACGATGTTGTAACACCGAACTGTTCCCCGATCAACCCTCCACAGCCAGATGGCGCAAGCGAGGTTTATGACCTGCTGAACCGTACCGTTGAGAAGGTATGCTATGGCGAACTTGATGCTCCAACAGCAGCAAGCCAGTTCTGGACCGAGGCTAACAAGATCATGTCTACTAAATAATCAGTCATTTATGGGGAGCAGAAGAGTTCTGCTCCCTTTTTATTGTGTCATAGGAAACTTCGTCCTATGACACAAAAAACGCTCCGCTAAGGATCGCACTGCGGCGGAGTGGAAGAAT
>ERZ779850.2827-NODE-2827-length-13314-cov-3.411042_pt1 | contig 13314 bp, 9 predicted proteins | sample MGYA00511249_ERZ779850 | MGnify/ENA primary metagenome ERZ779850 (study PRJEB29588, sample SAMEA2162475) | human gut metagenome | biome: human gut; feature: human-associated habitat; material: faeces | place: Denmark | collected 2008/2010 ...
ACGCTCTTGGCACATCGGAATGGTTTCCGCTGCGGCGGTCGCGCCGTCGTAGTGCGACGCGTTCGCGACGTCCATGCCGGTCAGCTCGCAGATCATGGTCTGGAATTCAAACGTGCCCTGCAGAACGCCCTGGCTGATTTCCGCCTGATAGGGGGTGTAGCAGGTGACAAGCTCCTCACGCGAGGTAATGGATTTGACAACGGCGGGGATGAAGTGGCGGTAGCTGCCTGCACCGCGAAGGACGGTCTTGAAGACCTTGTTCTTCTCAGCAAGACCGGTAACCTTTTCGCGCACTTCCAGCTCGCTCAGACCTTCGGGCAGGTTCAAGCCGTCATGCAGGAACATCTCCTGCGGCACTGCCGCGTAGAGATCGTTCAGCGACTTGACGCCGACCTGAGCCAGCATTTGCTCTCGTTCCGCCGCAGTGGTAGGAACATAAGAGCCCATATTACGCCTCCTCAGTTGCGCAGAATGCTTCGTATGCCGCGGCATCGAGCAGTTCTTCGGTTGCCTCGACGTCCTTGACCTTGATGATCCAGGAGCCGTACGGATCGGAGTTCAGGTTCTCGGGAGCGTCAGCCAGATCGTCGTTGACCTCTTCGACAACGCCGGTGACCGGGCAGATGATATCGGAAACCGCCTTGACGGATTCCACATCGCCGAGCGCCTCGCCCATGGTGACGGTGTCGCCGACGGACGGAAGACCGATGAACACGATGTCGCCCAGGGAGTCCTGCGCGAAGTCGGAGATGCCAACGACGGTCAGACCGTCGTCTTCCTTGACCCACTCGTGGGTTTTGGAGTATTTCAGATCAGTCGGGTAATTCATAATGTGTTCCTCCTTAAAATCTTGTTGCTGTGGTTTGAATCAAATGCCGGGTTTTCCCGGGGGTAACCTGACCCGACTGCCCTCACAATCGGGTCAGGGATTCCGTAAAATTCAGATGCCGGTGGCAGAGGCAAAGCCGTTGAGAAGCTCTTCGGTGTCCTTGTCGGAGAAGCAGTACTTCATCTCCAGATGCTCTGCACGCAGCTTTGCGACTTCGTCCTTGACATTGGCGTTATGAAGCACGCAGTCAGCGATCAGGTGGGCAAGTCTTGCAAAGTCTTCCTTACCGAAGCCGAAGCGCGTCATTTCGTTCACGCCCATGCGCAGCGCGCCGGATGCGGAGAAGCCTTCCTCCTCGGGCGTTGCCTGATAGTTGCAGATGATGTTGTTCGCTTCCAGACGATCGGCAACCTCAGGACCGTGCGCATAGCCGACCTTGACGATGACCTGATGGGTCTCGGTGTAGTCCATGGCAGGGTCGCCCGCGACGTCGAGTCCTTCTGCGGCAAGGCTCTTGGCAAAGTGCTTCGCGTTTTCGACGACTGCCTTCTGGTACTCGTCCTTGAAAGCGTTCATTTCGTATGCTGCCATCAGCTGACCGAGCAGGGTGCCGAGATGGTGGTTCGAAACACTGCCGGGGAAGGTGCGCGTTTCAATGGTCTCCCACAGACCCCACTTGAGGTCCTCGGGCTTGTAGTTGACGCCGATGACGCCGCGCTGCGGACCGAAGAAGGTCTTGTGGGTGGAGCCGGTGACGATCTCAGCGCCCTCCTCAAAGGGCTTCTGGAAGTGGTCACCCACCAGACCCAGCACATGGGCCATGTCGTACATGATGGTGGTGGGGATATTCTGCTCCGTGACGAAGCGGCGGATCTCCGCCACCGGCTCCCGGCGCAGCACCATGCTCTTGCCGAAGATGATAAGCTCCGGACGGTAGCGGTCGATGACCTTCTTGGTCTCCTCCACGTCGATGCGGAACAGATCGTCCCGGCACACGGGGAAGTTCACCACGGCGGTGCGCTCGGTCACCGGATCCACGGCGATGTAGTCCTTCAGAGCGCCCATGGGCTGGGCCGACAGGTGGCCACCACGGATGATGTGGTTGTTCAGCACATAGCCCAGCCGCTGGGGAGTATGCTTGCGGTCCAGACGGTTCTTCCAGTCCATCAGGGCGGAGAAGGTAGCCATATTGCTCATCTGCCCGCTGATGACACGGGTCTCCACCTGAGTGCAGCCCAGATACTGGCGCATCTGCTCCGCCAGCAGTTGCTCCACGGTGTCGATGAACTTGGTGCCCTGATAGTAGAATACATCCTTATCATAGAAGGAGATGATCTTCTTGTGCTCAGCGTACCGGCAGGAGGGATCGCTGGCTGACAGCAGCTGCACCGCCCGGCTGGGGGTGTTCTCCGAAGGGATGAGGTTGATGCACTGGCGCTGGCGCCACTGGTGGTTATCCTGCGCCAGATGCAGCAGCTCCAGCGCCTTGGGTGCGCGATCGCCGCCGCCCACGCCGTGTGCGTCCTCCTCCACACCGTACAGCAGCGGGCGGGCAAAGGGAGGTGCGCCCACGCTCATGTGGCGGGCGGGGATGACGGCCTTCAGCCGCTTGCCCCGGACATCCACCTCCACGGTGTCGTCCTCCAGAATGTCGTTGTCGATATAGCACAGGCCGATGGCGCGCTTGCCGCTGGCCTCCAGAATGACGGTGGACAGGCCCTCACCCTCGGTCTTGAAGTAGGGCACCATGGTGCCGCTGGTGACCCATCCCACCAGCCTGCCGCCCTGATAGATCTCCATGCCCGCCCGCATGACGCCGCGATCCAGCAGCGCGATGGGGGCGATCTTCCTGGGCAGGCCGGACATATCGGAGAAGTCGCGATCCATGTACTTTACAAAGCAGCTGTGCTGCTTTTCCAACGCGGCACGTCCGATGTAATCACCCTTCTGCTCGGAGAAGCTGACGGCGAACTTGGCCAACGGCACGGCAAAGACGGGGATCTCGCTGCCGTCGGGAGCAGTGCCCATCTCATGACCGTACAGAGGCAGAGAAGCCTCCATGCGCAGCGTGTCCCGGGCGCCCAGACCGGCGGGACGTGCGCCCAGCTCCACCAGACGCTTCCACAGCCACTCCGCGTCCTCGCTGTGGACATAGACCTCGTAGCCCAGAGGTTCGCCGGTGTAGCCGGTCTTGGCGACGTGGGCGTAATGGCCCTCCAGCGATACTGAGCCCAGCGCGTTCTTCATAGGCTCTGTCAGCTGTGCGCCGCCGTTGAGCGCCGTCAGCATTTCCTTGCTCTTAGGCCCCTGCACGGCGATGGCCGCCCAGCCCTTCGATATGTCGGTGATGGTGCAGTCAAAGCCCTCCAAAGCCTTTCGCAGATGCACCAGGTCTTTTTCTGTATTGGCGGCGTTCACCACCAGCAGATAGTTGTCCTCCTCGAACATGTACAGGTACGCATCGTCCACAGCGCCGCCGTTCTCGTTGGGAATGATGCAGTACTGCGCCAGATTCACGTCCAGCGCCGCCACGTTGCTGGTCAGCACGTGCTGCAGGAATTCCCTGCGATCCGGCCCTTCGATCAGCAGGCGGCCCATGTGGGACACATCAAACAAGCTGCACACCTGCCGGGTGTAGAGGTGCTCGGCAATAATGCCGCCGGGGTACTGGATGGGCATTTCCCATCCGCCGAAGTCCACCATTTCCGCGCCGGCGGCCACATGGACGTCGTATAGCTGGGTACGCTTCAGTTCGCTCATACGATTTTCCTCCTTAAAGAGCGTTTCTTTTTGGCAGCAAAAAAGGACACAAAGCCGCTCTTTACGGCTTTGTGCCCCCGTTGAGTTACCTGAGAGATTCCCTCCGCTATGGGAGGTTGCACCTTCGGTGGTCGGGCGTTTCCGTCCGGCCTTTTCGGAGTATCGTCCGGAATCGGTCCTTTTGCCTGAGAGCTTCTGCGTTCCCCTTCGGCGCCGCCTAAGCGATCTCTCCCGATCCCATCGTCCGATCGATATGAAATTTCGGCAGGGGAAACTGTTTCCCCTGCCGTGATTGTATCATTCGAAAAACAAATTTGTCAAGACTGAATTCCCGCGGCGTGTCAGTGCTGAAGCGGCATTTTTATCGCCGCGTGGGAGCTTCGTGCTATTTATACGTCCTGATCACGGATTCCGCCACCTCCCGCTTGGATATGCGCTGATCCATGGACTGCTTTTCGATATAGCGGTGGGCCTCCGGCTCTGTCATGCCAAGGCACTCGATCAGCAGCCATTTGGCGCGGTTGACCAGCCGGATCTCCTCGATCCTTTCCTCTACCGTGGCCTGCTTTGCCTCCATCTGGCGCATCCGCTCGCGGGTGGCGCAGAGGACCCGCAGGTTCTGCGCCACCATCTGCATACCGGTAGGCTTGGCCAGTGTGAGCACGCCATAGCTGACAACTCTGGCGTAGATGTCGTCGAACTGATCGTTCCGCACCAGCAGGAGGACTCCCGCACCGCTTCCGGTGCAAATGTCCACCGCCAGATGCAGCCCGAAGTCATCCGGCAGCGGCGCGTTGATCAGCACAATATCAAATGACGTCTCCACGATCTTGCGGCGCGCTTCTCCTACGCTGTGTACCGTCGTCACCGGCCAGTAATCCGTCACGGGGAGCAGCGGCATGATCTTTGCGGTAAAGCTGTCCGAGGCTGTGACGAGCAGCACGCTGTACGTCCGTTCCTGAAAGACCATGTTCTCCCCTCCTTTCATCTGCTTCCGGCAGATCGCTTATGGACGGCAATAGGCGGAGATCACGGCCTCCGGGAGATGCTGGCGGATAAATGCGCTCGCATCTGCCAGCGCGGCAGCCTCCGGCAGAGAGGCGGGCAGCTTTTCCAGCCCGTCCAGCACCTCGGCCGGCGCGGTGTAAACGTTGAAATCAGAGGCGGGGCAGAGCTGCAGGTCGTGCTCAAGCCCATACATCCCGGCATAAATCAGGAGCGTGTAGGCAATATACGGGTTTGTCATCGGGTCGGCAGAGCGCAGCTCGGCGCGGCGGTATTCGCCCACCGCCGCCGGGATGCGGATCAGCTGGGAGCGGTTTTCCGCCGACCATGTCACGTAGAGCGGGGCTTTGTCACTGCCAAGGCGGCAGTAGGACTCCTCGCAGGGGTTCAGAAACAGCGTCATCTCCCGGATGTTCTCCAGGATCCCCGCAATGACGCTGGGCAGCGGCTGGGTGTTCCCGTCGCATTTGACCGAGACGTTGATGTGCATCCCGTTCCCGTCACAGTCCGCCAGCGGCTTGGGGGAAAAGCTGGCGCAGAGCCCGTTCTGCGCCGCCACGGTGCGAACCATCGCGTGGAAGGTGACGGCGTTGTCGGCAGCCGCGAGGGGGGCCGAATACCGGAAGTCGATCTCGTTTTGTCCCGGGCCGCTCTCGTGGTGGGAGCTCTCCGGACAAATGCCCATCCGCTCCAGCATCAGGCAGATCTCCCGGCGGATCGTTTCCCCCCTGTCATCCGGCGCGATGTCCATGTAGCCCGCCCGATCATAGGGGATCCTGGTGGGCTCGCCGTATTCGTCCAGACGGAACAGATAGAACTCCATCTCCGCGCCAAATGCAAAGCGGAAGCCCTTGGCCTCGGCGGTCGCCACCGCCCGCTTCAGGATGCTCCGCGTATCCCGTTCAAAGGGCCTGCCGTCCGGATAGGAGATGTCGCAGAACATCCGCACCACCTTGCCCTGCTCCGGCCGCCACGGAAGCTGGATCAGCGTGGAGGGGTCCGGGTGGAGCAGCAGATCGGAGCGGATCTCGCCGCCGAAGCCCTCCACCGCCGAGGCGTCGAAGGCGATCCCGTAGGTGAAGGCCCGCTTGAGCTCGGCGGGCATGATCGCCACGTTGTGCTGCTTTCCATAGACGTTGCAGAAGGCCAGACGGATAAACTTGACGTCCTCCTCCTGCACGAACTGCATTACTTCTTCCGGCGTGTACTTCATGTTCTCACCTGCTTTCCTCAATTCAAAACATACATCTGACGATAGGGATTTTTCGTGTCCGGCGTGATCACCGTAAAGGGCGCAGCCATGACGGCGTCCCGATCCCCTCCAAAAAATGCGCAGTAGTTCTCCACATATTTCCCGATCTCGGCGAGGTCGTCCTCTCCGGCAGGGCGCGCATCGACCTGCTCGGGCAGGCGCAAGCCCCTGCCGTCTGAGCGCAGATAGAGCTTCCCGCCGTACATGCCGGTGCAGGGGAAATTGCTCACGATGGGGCGGCGCGTTTGGGACAGTCCCAGAACAAGGATGATCCCGCCCGCCTGATATTCTCCTAAAAAGCTTCCCGCCTTACCGCCGATGACCAGCGCCGGCACTTTATCGCCGTAAGCCTTCATGTGGATGCCCGCGCGGTAGCCGGCATCCCCCTGCACGTAGATCTCACCGCCCCGCATGGCGTATCCGGCTGCGTCGCCGATGCTGCCGTGGACGATGATCCGCCCGTCGTTCATCGTATCGCCAACGGCGTCCTGGGCGTTGCCGCGCACCTCGATGCAGGCGCCGTCCAGATAGGCGCCCAGCGCATTTCCCGGCGTCCCCGTGATCTCCAGCCGTCCTCGCTCCGCCCCTGCGCCGATGAATCTCTGCCCAAGGCATCCGGTGATACGCAGCGTGCCGGGGCTGTGCCGGATCTGCTCATTCAGCCGGCGATGATCCAGCTGTGACGCATCGATGTGAATCATGATACCACGCCTCCCGTCGATTTTCTATCCTAAATTATTCTCCGGCATGAGAAAATCCGAGAATTTTCAGCTCTCTGTCGGTCAAGCCGACGCCCCGCAGCATCAGGCGGTTTCCCCGCAGCGCCTCCACGGAGTTGATGCCCATGCCGCCCATCATCTCCTTGATCTCGTGCCGCCATGCAGTCATCAGGTTGACGAGCCGGCGGCTTCCCTCGTCAATGTCGAGGCGCTTGACCAGCTCCGGTCTCTGGGTGGTGATCCCCCAGCTGCACAGCCCCGTCTGGCAGCTCCTGCACAGATGGCATCCCAGCGCCAGCAGGGCGGCGGTGCCGATGTAGCAGGCGTCCGCCCCCAGCGCGATGGCCTTGACCACATCGGCGGAGGAGCGGATGCTGCCGCCGGCGATCAGGGACACATGGTTGCGTATCCCCTCCTCCCGCAGCCGCTGATCCACCGCGGCCAGCGCCAGTTCAATGGGTATTCCCACATTATCCCGGATGCGGGTGGGAGCCGCGCCGGTACCGCCCCGGAAGCCATCGATGGCGATGATATCCGCGCCGCTGCGGGCGATCCCGCTGGCGATGGCCGCAATGTTGTGGACGGCCGCCACCTTGACGATGACAGGCTTTTGGTAAGCCGTCGTCTCCTTCAGGGAGTAAACCAGCTGCCGCAGATCCTCAATGGAGTAAATATCATGGTGGGGCGCGGGTGAGATGGCGTCCGTCCCCTCCGGCACCATTCTGGTGCGGGAGATGTCGCCGACGATCTTGGCTCCCGGCAGATGTCCGCCGATACCGGGCTTTGCGCCCTGACCCATTTTGATCTCGATGGCGGCGCCGGCATTCAGATACCGCTTATGTACGCCGAACCGTCCGGAGGCGACCTGCACGATGGTGTTCTCGCCGTAGGCGTAAAAATCCTCGTGGAGCCCGCCCTCGCCGGTATTGCAGCAGATGCCAAGCTCCTGCGCCGCTCTGGCAAGGCAGGCATGGGCGTTGTAGCTGATGGAGCCATAGCTCATGGCGGAGAACAAAACCGGCATGGACAGTGAGAGCTGCGGCGGCAGATCGCAGTTCAGCCGTCCGTCCGCCTCTCTCTGCATACGCTCCGGCTTCCTGCCCAGAAACACCCGCGTCTCCATAGGCTCCCGCAGGGGGTCAATGGGTGGGTTCGTCACCTGCGAGGCGTTGATCAGTATTTTGTCCCAGTAGACCGGAAAATGCCTGGGATTTCCCATGGAGGACAGCAGCACGCCGCCGCTCCCCGCCTGCCGGTAAAGCTCCTTGACGGTATCCTCGTCCCAGTTGTCGTTTTCCCGGAGGGCGCAGCTGCTCTTTTGTATCTTCAGCGCGTGAGTGGGACAGAAGCAGACGCACCGCTGGCAATTGACGCATTTGCTCTCGTCGCTGACCATGATCTGCCTCTCCGCATCGAACCGGTGGACCCCGTTGGCGCACTGCCTCTCGCAGATACGGCAGTTGGTACACCGCTCCTCGCGGCGGATGACCTCAAATTGCGGGTAGATATAGTCGATCCCCATCAGTATCGTCCCTCCTTCACCCGAACGATCACCGGCTCGCCGCCGGCAGGGGCAAACAGGTTTTCCGCGTCCGGCTCCATAGCCCGGATCGCCGCCTCCTCGCTGGCGATCAGCACCTTGTCGTCCTTTTCCGCCACCACCAGACTGCGCAGCTTCAGCCGGTCGTTCAGTGCCATCAAGCCGCCTGTAAAGCCCAGAATGATGGAAAAGGGTCCCGTGATCAGAAGACTGGAGAATACGGTGCGGAAATACCGGAGCTTCGTCTGCTCCGCCTCGCCCTTCGTCTCGATGGTGGACCAGAAGGGGGCCGCGATCACGGCGGACAGCTCCTCCAGCGAAAGCTCCTGCCTGCGGAGAAGGTAATCCGCGATATAGGTGATGACCTCGGTATCCGTCTGCAAGGTGCAGCGGTAGCCGAACATTTCCATGAAGCGGCGATTGGCGTCGTAGGAGGATATTTCCCCGTTGTGGACGATGGAACGATCCAGCAGGGCGAACGGGTGCGCGCCGCCCCACCAGCCCGGCGTATTGGTGGGGTACCGGCCATGCGCCGTCCAGCTGTAAGCCGCATAGTCCTCCAAACGGTAGAAATGCCCCACATCCTCCGGGAATCCCACCGCCTTGAACACCCCCATATTCTTCCCGCTGGAAAAAACGTACACGCCCTTCATCTGCGTGTTGATCGCCATGACGGTGCGCGCCACGCACTCCTCCTCGTCTATCTGCATGGAGGCCAGCACGCTGCGAAGCGGCGTCACAAAGAACCGCCAGATCAGCGGCTCATCCGTAATGGCAGGCGTTTTCCGCGTGGGGATACGCTCCTCGCGGACGATCTCCATCGTCTCCCGCAGAAAGGCCTCGCAGTTCTTTCTGGCGGCGCGATCCTCCAGAAACAGGTGCAGCGCAAAAAAGTCCCGATACTCCGGATAGATCCCGTAGGCGGCAAAGCCGCCGCCCAATCCGTTGGAGCGGTCGTGCATGGGCTTCATGCTTTCGATGATGGTTTCGCCGGTCATAAGGCGCCCCTCTCTGGAGAGCACCGCGGCGATGGCGCAGCCGGACGGGATCCGGATCTGCCCCTCGATTTTCTTCATATCACCAACCCCTAAATAAGAAAAAAGAACGAGGCGTGTTCGCAGAAAAAGCGCACTTTCTCCACAGAACATCCTCGTTCTTCCTTTAAGATACGAGAAAGGCCGCCGTTTTGCAAGATTATAATTTACCAAAATTTGCGCCCCTGCAAAAAACGATTTTCAACAAATCGACAGTTGACTTTCCGGGCGGCGGGATGTATATTTTGCGTTGTTGAGAGACATTGGCGTCTCGGAGGCAGTACCTGCCGTGGCGCCAGTGGCTCTTTTTTTATTTTTCTGAAAGGATGACTCACTATGACGACTGTACCGGAAATATTTGGAAGCAAGGTCTTTGACAGCCGCGTGATGAAGGCTCGCCTGTCCGGGGAAGTATACCACTCCCTGAAGCACACCATTCAAAAGGGAACGAAGCTGGACCCCTCCGTTGCCAACGCGGTGGCCGCCGCCATGAAGGACTGGGCAGTTGAGAACGGCGCGACCCACTTCACCCACTGGTTCCAGCCCCTGACCGGGATCACGGCGGAGAAGCACGACAGCTTTATCACTCCCGCGCCGGACGGCAGAGTTATCATGGAATTCTCCGGCAAGGAGCTGATCCGCGGCGAGCCGGATGCCTCCTCCTTCCCCTCCGGCGGTCTGCGCGCCACCTTCGAGGCGCGGGGCTACACGGCATGGGATCCCACCAGCTACGCTTTCATCAAGGGCAAAACGCTCTGCATCCCCACGGCGTTCTGCTCCTACGGCGGAGAGGCGCTGGATAAGAAAACGCCCCTCCTTCGCAGCATGGAGGCGCTGAACCGGCAGGCTCTCCGGGTGCTGAAGCTGTTCGGCAGCGAGGAGGTCAAGCACGTGACGCCCTCTGTCGGTCCGGAGCAGGAATACTTCCTGATCGACAAGGCGCTGTACGAGCAGCGCAGGGATCTGGTCTACACCGGCAGGACGCTGTTCGGCGCCAAGCCCCCCAAGGGGCAGGAGCTGGACGACCACTACTTCGGCTCCATCAAGCCCCGCGTCGCCGCCTTTATGGAGGAACTGAACACCGAGCTGTGGAAGCTGGGCATCCTCGCCAAGACGGAGCACAATGAGGTGGCTCCCGCCCAGCACGAGCTTGCCCCCATCTATACCACCACCAACCGCGCCACCGACCAGAACCAGCTGACCATGGAGATCATGCAGCGGGTGGCCGCCAAGCATGGCATGGTGTGCCTGCTCCACGAGAAGCCCTTCGCCGGCGTCAACGGCAGCGGCAAGCACAATAACTGGTCGCTCTCCACCGATATCGGCGTCAACCTGCTCTCCCCCGGCGAGACTCCCCACGAAAACGCCCAGTTCCTGCTGTTCCTTGCGGCGGTCATTCAGGCGGTGGACGACTATCAGGGGCTGCTGAGAGCCTCCGTTGCGACGGCCGGAAACGACCACCGGCTGGGTGCCAACGAGGCGCCTCCCGCCGTGATCTCCATATTCCTCGGCGATGAGCTGACCGCCGTGCTGGACGCCATCGAGACGGACTCCGCCTATGTCGGCGCGGAAAAGAAGAAGATGAAGCTGGGCGTCGATGTGCTCCCCCGCTTTATCCGGGATACCACGGACCGCAACCGCACCTCTCCCTTCGCCTTCACCGGCAACAAATTCGAGTTCCGGATGCTGGGCTCCTCTAACTCCATCGCCTGTGCCAACATCATGCTCAATGCCGCAGTAGCCCAGTCGCTAAAGCTCTACGCGGATGAGCTGGAGCAGGCGGAGGATTTCAACGCCGCCCTGCACGAGCTGATCAAGCGCACCATCAAGGCGCACAAGCGGATCATCTTCAACGGGAACGGCTACGATGACACGTGGATCCGGGAGGCCACGGAGAAGCGGGGCCTGCTCAACCTGCGTACCACGCCGGACGCGATCCCGGAGATCTTGAAGCCGAAGAATATCGAGATGCTGACGACCCAGAGAGTCTATACCGAGGCGGAGCTGCGCTCCCGGTATGAGATCATGCTGGAAAACTACTGCAAAACGGTGTGCATCGAGGCGCAGACCATGAGCGATATGGCGCGCAAGCAGATCCTGCCCGCCGTGGCGCACTACGCCGCGGACGTGGCGCGGGACGCTTCCGGCAAGCAGGCACTGGATCCCGACATCCGCTGCGGCTATGAGGCGAAGCTCGTCAAGAAGCTGACGGCAGTGGCTGAAAGCATCGACACGCGTGTCGATGCGCTGGACGGCGCGATCGCCAGGTTCAAGACTCTCAGCGATGTGACCGAGGGTGCAAATTTCATTCGGGACGAGATGCTCTCCCGTATGACGGAGCTGCGGGTCGCCGCAGACGAAGCGGAAACGCTGACGGCGGAGAGCGCGTGGCCGTTCCCCACCTACGGTGATCTGCTGTTCAGCGTCAAGTGACCGCAGCAAAAAAGAGGTGGCACCGCGGGCGCAGCACTCGCCCTGTTGCACACAGATACTATTTAGGAGGTCAATGCGATGTGTTCTATCATGGGCTACTGTGCCGAGGACGCAGATCACGCGCTGTTCAAAGAGTGCTTTGACAAAACCCTCTCCCGCGGCCCCGATGACAGCCGTATCGTGGACATGGGAAAAGGGCTGCTGGGCTTTCACCGGCTCGCCATCATGGGCTTGCAGCCAGAGGGGATGCAGCCCTTCCGGCTGGGTCACAGCTATGTGGTCTGCAACGGCGAGATCTACGGATTCGAACGGATCAGGGCGGCGCTGCAGGCGAAGGGCTGCACCTTCGAGAGCGGCTCCGATTGCGAGATCCTGCTCCCGCTGTATAAGGAGTACGGTGTGGAGATGTTTCGGATGCTGGACGCGGAATTTGCGCTGATCCTGTACGATGGAGACACGGAAAGCTATATCGCCGCCCGCGACCCCATCGGCATCCGCCCGCTCTACTACGGCTATGACGCCGCCGGCGCCATCGTCTTTGCCAGCGAGCCCAAAAACCTGGTGGGGCTCTGCGGAAAGATCATGCCGTTCCCGCCGGGACACTATTACAAGGACGGAAAATTCGTCTGCTACCGGGACATCACCGCCGTCAGGGAGGTCTGTCGGGACAACATAGAGACCGTATGTGCGTCCATCCGCGAGAAGCTCATCGCCGGCATCCGGAAGCGGCTGGTGTCCGACGCCAAGGTCGGCTTCCTCCTCAGCGGCGGTCTGGACTCCTCGCTGGTGTGTGCGGTGGCGCAGCGATGCTCTGACCAGCCGATCCGCACGTTTGCCATCGGCATGAGCGAGGACGCCATTGATCTGAAGTACGCCAGAGAGGTGGCGGACTACATCGGCAGCCAACACACGGAGGTCTATATGACGCCGGAGGAGGTCATCGCCTCGCTGGAGACGGTGATCGCGCTGCTGGGCACCTACGACATCACCACCATCCGCGCCAGCATGGGGATGTATCTGGTTTGCAGGGCGATCCACCGGCAGACCGACATCCGGGTGCTGCTGACCGGCGAGATCAGCGATGAGCTGTTCGGCTATAAATACACCGACTTCGCCCCGTCGGCGGCGGAGTTCCAGGCAGAGGCGGTCAAGCGCATCCGGGAGCTGCACATGTACGATGTGCTGCGGGCTGACCGCTGCATCTCCGTGAACTCTCTGGAGGCGCGGGTACCCTTCGGCGATCTGGATTTTGTGGAATACGTGATGAGCATTGACCCGGAGTTGAAGCTGAATAAGTATGGAAAGGGGAAATACCTGCTTCGCCACGCCTTCGAGGGGGATTACCTCCCCCACGACATCCTCTATCGGGAAAAAGCCGCGTTTTCCGATGCGGTGGGTCATTCCATGGTGGATTACCTGAAGGACTACGCGGAGCATCGCTACACCGACAGCGAATTTGAGGAAAAGCGTCAGGCATATGCACACGCCCGGCCCTTTACCAAGGAATCCCTTTTGTACCGTGAGATTTTCGAGACGTATTACCCCGGTCAGAGCGAGATGGTCGCGGATTTCTGGATGCCCAACAGGGCGTGGAAGGGCTGCGATGTGAACGACCCCTCCGCGCGTGTGCTCGCCAACTACGGCGACAGCGGGAAATAACAGCAGGCGGGTGCGCCACAGCCGCCCATGGAAAACAGTCGGGCACCCGAAGATCCGTGACTGCGCCGCGCGGGTGCCGCTGG
>ERZ779850.2835-NODE-2835-length-13281-cov-2.424316_pt1 | contig 13281 bp, 7 predicted proteins | sample MGYA00511249_ERZ779850 | MGnify/ENA primary metagenome ERZ779850 (study PRJEB29588, sample SAMEA2162475) | human gut metagenome | biome: human gut; feature: human-associated habitat; material: faeces | place: Denmark | collected 2008/2010 ...
GGCGGCAGCTTCACCTTCAAGCCCGTGGACAGCCACTATACCTACACCTTCACCGTGAAGATGGGCGACACCGTCACCGAGGGCTTGACCTTCGGCGCAAATGACACCTACACCATCGAGAATATCTCCGGCAATGTGGAGGTCACCTGCACCGGCAAGACCCCCAAGCAGTACGATGTGACATACAGGATTGACGAAGATGTGGAGCAGGATGTGACCAAGGGCCCGGAGACAGTCACCTATCTGAATGACTACTCCTTCGTCGTCACCCCGAGGGCCGGCTACTCCTACCGTGTAATTTACAGTGTAGACAACGGGGATCCCTTTGTCCATACAGTCTTAGCGGTCCCCACTGCCAATGACGATGGCACCCTCACCTACACGATCCCTGGAAAAGAAATCGTTGGAGGTGTGGAAATATGGATCTCCGCCAACACAGAATCTGGTATTCCGGTCGTGTTCACCGGCAACGGCGCTGAGGACGCAGCCTCCGGGAATGCAAGCTCTATGGGCAAGAATATGCCCTACTACTTCACGCTGAACCAGCGCGAGAGCTGCGACTACACCGTCACGGCTTACTATCAGCCCCTCAGCACTCCCACAGCTTCTAAGAGGCCCGCCACCGTGCGCAGCCTTGGCAATGGGAAATATGTGGTCGAGGCCGTGAATTATAACGACGATCTGTATGTATACGCCAGAAGCTGGAACCTGGTCGTGAAGGTGGAAAAGGTCTCCCACAGCGCGGAGGAAGTGACCGTGTCCAAATATCTGGAGCTGAACGACAAGACCATGATGCTCATAACGGTCAAGGGCACCCCCGAGGGCGGCAGTGCCTTCACCTATGACGGCAACACCATGTATAAGGTCGAGGGCTACGGCACGGACCGGTATGCATGGCTGGTGATCGTGGACAAGGGTCAAACTCTGACCCAGGAGGAGGCCGCCGCCAAGGTCGCCATCTCTGCCGCAGACAATGTGGTTACCATCACCCCGAGCTTCGATGTGAATAGGACCGGGAAAGTGGATGTCAACGATGCGCAGCTGGTCTACGACATGTATAACGGCGCATACAGTGACTTCACCAAGGTTTCCGTGGAGAAGTTCCTGCGGGCCGATGTAAACGCCACTAAGGTGGTGGATCACACCGACGCTGTGGCCATCGTGAATCAGTTTAAGTAAGGTCCTACCAGCCTCCCCTCCCCGGCGGGAGGGGAGGCTATCCCCCGTTGGGGGCTTCGCACCGGCCAGGCCGGGCAAAAAACGGCCCAACCGGTCGGAGAGAGAAGGAGATCAGCATGAGAAAACGCATTTTTACACTATTGGCAGCCCTGTGTCTGCTGCTGTGTCTGCTGCCCACCGCAGCCTTTGCCTCGCAGACAGGCAGCAAAACAGACGAGAGCCGCAGCTACAATTTTGACCTGTCCGTAGGCGGTGCATCTGAGGTGCGGGCCACCACTGGCGAGACCATCACCGTGACCCTGGTGCTCAAGCGCACCGACGCCCAGGAAAGCGCCGATATGTACGGTATGCAGACGGAAATCGAGTACGACGACACCTTCCTCCAGCTGGTGGACGGCAGCGTCATGACCGCCCCCGGCATCCGCTGGAGCGATTTAGGCCGCCGTACCGGCGGGCGGGCCTTCTATCTGAACTTCGTGTCCTTTAAGGGCGGCGAGGCTTGGGAGCCGGAGGTGGTAGTCGGCAGCTTTCAGATGAAGGTTATCGGCACGAAGGGTGTGTCGCAGCTTATCCCCACCAACACCCTGGTTTCCACCCAGGACGGCATGGCCGGATACACCGTGAAGGATAACAGCGTGTCCGTCATCGTCACCACGGACTGCACCGTTACCTTTGAAAGCAACGGCGGCACGGAAGTCCCCTCCCAGACCGTCCAGTACGGTGAAAAGGTGAAAAAGCCCGAGGACCCCATCCGGGAGGGCTACCACCTGGAGGGGTGGTACAGAGACCTGGACCGCACCCAAAAGTGGGACTTCCACAAGGACACCGTTAAGGGCAACATGACCCTCTACGCCAACTGGGCCGAGGGGGTCGCCGCGGGAAGCGCCACCTGGTGGATCATCGGTGGCGTGGGCCTGCTGGCCCTGCTGCTGATTCTGCTGGCTCTGCTGGGCAAGAAGAAGGTTCGCTTTGAGACCAGCGGCGGCACAGAGCTGGAGGCCGTTTCCGTGAAGCGGGGCAGCGTCATTGGCGAAGTCATGACGCCCACGAAGCCCGGCGCAGTGTTCGGCGGCTGGTATGCAGATCAGGCGCTCGCCAAGCCCTGGGATACACAGAAAGACCCGGTGCGCAGCAACATGACGCTCTACGCACGCTGGATGTAACCTACGCATAAATGAGGTAAACAAATATGAGAAAACGCATACTATCTCTGCTGCTGGCACTGACTTTGGTTCTGTCGGCAGGCGTATTCGGCGCCATACCGGCGCTGGCTGCGGATTCCTGCGTTTCCGTGAAGGCGGATGCCGTCACCACCGGTGAGGTTGTGGCCGGCAGCCTGCTGGAGATCAAGCTGGCAGATGTCTTTGAAGATACGGACGGCCATACGCTGACCTACACGCTGACCAACGCAGCGCAGTTCAGCGCCCAAACCAAGGTCAAGGACGGCTCACTCTATGTATCAGAGAAAGACCCCGGCACCTATACGCCGAAGGTCAAGGCGACCTGCTCGGACGGCAAAGAGCTTACAGCGACCTTTACCATCACGGTCACGGAAGCTCCCCACGGATTGGACGCACAGTATAACTACGATGAGACTCCCGCCAAGGAAGTCACGGTGTATGTGACCATCTCCAACGACGGCGTGCCCATCCGAGGCCGCGACGGCACGGTGCTGTGCCACAAGGCCATCACCGTCCCCTACTTTGACTTGGGCCGGTATAACTTGGCCGACTACTACCGCTATCACACGGAAAACGGAGAAGGCAAATACATCGACACGAACATCGTGGAGCGGCCCACCGGCCTGCACCTGTATCTCTATCTGCTGGAGCGCTACTTCATCGGCCTGCCGGAGGAGCAATGCTGCAAGGGTGCCTATCCTCGTGACGCGCTGGCGAGCTTTAAGCTGGGTGAAGATGTTTGTTACATGGATGAAACACCGGCCTATACGGCAGACAGCTTTGCCGCTCTGACTATCAGCGGCTCGCCCACCAGCCTTTATATGGAAAATTTTTGGGGCCATGACGAGAACTTGATGTACTACCGCAACCACTGTTTCCCCTACATGAGCCCCGGCTGGGGCTCCACCTCCGACTACATCGTGCTGTCGGACGGGGATACCTGGGATGTGGCCATGTTCTCGAACTGGAGCTTTTACAGCAGCGGCGGCGCGTTTACCCGCTTTGACAAGGACGAGTACAATGCCCGCCCCGGCATGGAGATGACGATCTCCTCTCAGGCTTACGGCACGACCTTTGAGGGCAGCGACTTCTATCCCTTCTCAAACCTGGATGTGTTCCTGTATAACGACAAGTGGGAGGAAGTCGATCAGTATAAGAAAGCGGATGACGGAAAGAGCACCTTCTCCTTCACCGCCCCCACAGAGGAGGGCACCTACTACCTCGTGGGCATGGACCCCAACCGGACGATCCCCAAGGACGACAGCGGCGGCACGAACTATGCCAAGATCGCACCGGCCACAGCCATCTTGAATGTGGCGGCGGACGCCGAGTTGGAGCGCCCCTTCCAGTCCATCTCTGTCAACGGTACGAAGCTGAATGCAAAGAACATTTCCTATGAGGGCATCGTTACCCTGGGCAGCGAGAACAACGAGGAGTTCAAAAATGTCTACGAGGAGATTCCCAAGTACCATGTGATCGTTCCGGAAGGAACAGAGAGCGTTGACATTACCTACAACGAGGGCGTGGATATTTACCACGCAGACGCTACTGCATACGGCTACGAGACGGACCTTGCTGTAGATGTGGTGTCCTCGGCAACTATCCGCTCTGTTACCTTGAAAAACAGCTACAAGGTCAACGGTGACGGCACCCAGACCGTCACCACCCCCGTCACCCGCTATATCCGCAATGCGGACGGAACAGCCATGGCGGTCACGCTGGAATCCAGCAGCACTAATAATTTTAGGCCCGTCGCCCTGTTCACCTTTGAGTATGCAAAGGCAGACACGAAGCCGGATGTGACATATGGGGATGTGAATGGAGACAATACCATTGATGTTTCAGATGCGCTGCTGGTCTGCCAGTTCTATCTGGGCAATGTAGTACCGACGGATGCGCAGAATGCAGCTGCCGATGTGAACGGAGACGGTGCAGTAGATGTTTCGGATGCCTTGATGATCTGCCAGTTCTACCTGGGAAATATTACGGAATTCCCTGCTGAGAAAAAATCTTGATAGGAGGAATCGAGAACACATGAAAAAAATCGTTTCTATTCTGCTGACATTGGCGATGGTGCTGAGCCTGGTACCTGCCGTCTTTGCAGCAGATGAACCGACCATCACTATGAGCGCAGATAAGACCTCTGTCGCCCCCGGTGAGACCGTGACGCTGACTTTGAGTCTGGATAAGGAACTTGTTGCGGACGCCGTTGGCATTTCCATTAGTTTTGACACAAATGCCTACGAGCTCACCGGACGGAAAAATATTGGAAGTAGACCTGCCCGTCTCGGCTTTACGAATATTGATGTCGCCAATAATCAGGGCGCAGTAAAATTCTTCTATTTGCAAACGGCCTTTGATAAGGATGATCCTTCTCATACCAGTTTTGCAGCAGGTGATTGGGCATCTTTTACCTTCACCGCAAAAAAGGGTGCAGATACTTCCAATGCAAAATTTACGATGAAAGTCGATAACCTTCTGACATACAGTGATGACGGTGCATCTCAGGTTCAAGTCCCTCACAATGTGGCCGGCAGTGAGCTGACCATTCCCGTCGAGACTGCTGCTGCCAAGGGCTACACCGTGTCCTTGGGTGCGGACAAGCAGGTAGCCTCCGGCCAAATCGTGGAGATCCCTGTGGCCATCGGCAACAACGACGGCAAGACCACCTACAACGCCTACGACATGACCTTCTCTTTTGACCCCGCCATTCTGACGCTGAACATGGAAGCCACCAGCATCGAGGGTTATCGCGTGATCCCCGGCAACGGCACCGTGCGAATCGTGCGTTACGGCAAAGCCGCCGAGCTGGGCGACGCGCTCACTCTGAATTTCACCGCAGCCGGTCAGGGCCAGTCTGCGGTCAAGGTCACGGCGGCGTATGTGGATACCAATACCAATGCCATCGAACTTGATGCCCCCGCCGCCATCCTGCTGAACGGTACGACCACCATCACCGTCAGCGGCTACACCGTGTCTCTGTCGGATGACTTCACCCGTACCGACGCGGAGGGCTCCGTGATCGCAGCAGGCGGCAACCTGACCTTCGTTCCCAAAGACCCCAACTATAACTACACTGTCACCGTCACCGTCGGCGGCAAGACTGTTACTCCCACCATTGGCGCCGATGGCACCTACACGGTCCCCAATGTCAACGGCAATGTGGTGGTCACCAGCAGCAAGACTGCCAAGACCTTTAATGTCACCCTGGGCGACGATACCACCGGTGAAGCGACTGCTACCTACCAGACTGACTACACCTTCAAGCTGACCCCTGTGGATGGCTATGTCTACAAGATGGCTGTGACCATCGGCGGCAAGGCATACACCGGCTTTACGGCCCAGGTAAATGACGACGGCACCACCACCTACACCATCCCCGGTGCGGATGTGACCGGCGACATCGTCATCAACAGCAACAAGCAGGTCAAGCAGCCGGCGACCTTCACTGTCATCTTTGACGGCACCGGTGCAGGCGATGCCACCGGCGAAAGCTCCGTCAAGGAAAACACCACCTACACCTTCACCGTGGACAAGAAGGACGGCTTCAAGTACACCTTCTCCGCCACCATGGGCGGCAAGACCGTGACTGTCACTGAGGGAGCCGACAACACCTACACCATTGCCAAAGTCACCGGCGATCTGGTCATCACCATCGAGAAGAAATCCACTCTGACCATGGAGGTAGCTGTTTCCGAGTATGTGCAGATGGATAACAAGACCGTGTTTCTGGTAACCGTGACCGGCACCCCCGAAGAGGGCAAGGCTTTTGCCTACGGCGATAATGTCATGTATAAGACTACCGCTTACGGTGAGAATGTGTACAGCTGGCTGGTGATCGTGGACAAGGGCGAGGCATTCACTGTGGCTACGGCTGAGGCCAATATCATCAAGGCCAGCGCCACAGCCGAGGAAGTGAAGCAGAGCTATGATGTCAACGAGACAGGCGTTGTGGACATCAACGATGCGCAACTCACCTATGACATCTACAGCGGCAAGTACACCGACTTCGAGAAAGCCTCTGTGCGGAAGTTCCTGCGCGCGGATGTGAACCTTGACAAGGCCGTCAACTCCACCGACGCCGTTGCGGTCGTCAAAAATTCCAAGTAAACCAAGGCGAATCCATAGCTTCCCCTCCCTTTTGGGAGGGGAGGCAATTCGCCATATTTTGGGGCTTTACCATTGCCTCCTGTTTTAGGAGACGATGGTAAGAATCCAAAACAAGCATTTGGAGGATACTCGTATGAAAAAACATAGCGGCCTATATAGCGCCGTGAGTATTTTGCTGGTCATTGTGCTGGTGGCAGGGATCAGCCTCTCACTTCTTTCCTCCGGTCGGACAAGGCCGGAGAATCCCATCAGCACTCAGCCGGATCGGCTCCAGGCAGAGTCGCTGCAAGGCTCCGGCAGCACCGGCGGACAAAGCTCCGGCAAGGATAATACAGAGAATACGGATACTGCCCAGGATCCATCAGAGCCGCAGAAACCTGATGAGCCGCAGAAGCCCGATGAGCCACAGAAGCCCGATGACACCAAGCCGGATCCATCGGGCCCCACAGACCCCACGGATAACCCCGGCAAGGGCGACCAGGGCGGCTCCAAGTCAGACGATAACAAAGGCGGCTCCGAGGATTCCGGTGACCATGGTGATGGCACCGGCGGAGACGACGGGGACCACGGCGGCAGCGGAGGTGACCACGGCAGCGGCGGTGAGGAGGATGATACCCCCCGCATTTATACGACACTGAAAACCCAGCAGCTTACCAAGGCAGAGCTGCCCGACAGCAAGCTGACCTTTGTGGCCTATCCCCTGGGTAAGGGCGATCTGCATATCCGTGTCCGGCTGAAAAATGAGACCAATTCCGGAAACGGATTGCTGCTTACTTCTCAGAATAACCAGGACTACGAGGCACAGCTGGATTTCAACGCAGATAACCTCTTTGTGCTGTCTCTTTATGATGGGGAGACCTTTCTGGGACTTGTTCAGTACCGGGTGGGCTATTACGCGAATCTTGCGGACGATACCCACCCGACGGTGGGGGACTATCCACCCTCCATCGTTACCAATCTGGACGGGGCCAGCCTGGACATGAGCTCCCAAACCTTCCCCTTGACGGTGATTGCTCGTGCCAACGCAGAGCTGGGAGCCGGTGTGATCTATTCCAATCAAATTCGGGTCACGCTGGACGGCAAAACCGTGGAAAAGAGCTACGGCGATTCTCAACCCACCTACGAGTTGTATTTCGATCCTCCTCAGTTGGGCGATGAAGAAACCCACATCGTCCGGGTGCTGGCCTGGGATGGTAACGGAAACTCCACCATGAAGATCTACACCGTCACCTATCACCAGATCAGTGAGGGCGACCCGGCAGGCTCGGTGGATGTGGTGCTGGATGCGACCACCATCGGCCTGGGCATTCTGGATACCGGTACGCTGGACATCGTGGAGGGCGAAACGGCGGCATCCGTGCTGCTGCGCTTCCTGCAGGAGCGCGGTTATGAGCCGGATTACCAGGGGTCCACCACTATGAACTTCTATCTGCGCCGGATTAGCCGGGGCGACATTGCCTACCGTGCCAATGTCCCGGAGCATCTTTGGGAGCTGATCCTGCGGGACGGCATCACCACCAATGACAACTATGACCGGGACAGCATCGGGGAGTTTGACTATACCCAAGGCTCGGGCTGGATGTACTCCATCAACGGCACCCTGTATGAGGGTACCGGCATGAGTGGCTACAAGGTCCGCAACGGCATTACCATTTATGTGCGCTTCACCCTGTCCTACGGCAAGGACATCGGCGGCTATGATTCCACCGGAGGCGGCTACGGTTCACTGAGTAGCTACTGCGGCCTGTGGATCAACGGCGGCTACCAAGCCCTGGGCCACGACTTCGTGGAGACGGACCGTTTGGAACCCACCGAAACAGAGGATGGTTACATCCACTATCGCTGCTCCAAGTGCCATGAGGAGAAAACAGATATTCTCCCGGCCACCGGCGGCGGAACGGAGCCAATAGAGCCTGCCCCTACGGAGCCCGGTCCCCACGGAACCGACGCCCACAGAGCCAACTTCCGAATAGGACCGGCTGATGCGGCGGAGGATGGGAAACGCTCTAACGGGACACGGGAACGGCAAAGTAGAAGGGCGTTGAATCGAACGATGGAGGATACTGCATGAAAAGTGCAACACGAATATTAGCGGCATTTCTTTGTGTGCTGCTGCTGCTCCCAACGGTGGTCTTTGCGGAAGCGCAGCCTTCTTTGGAAAAACAGATCGCACAGAGTGCGGAGGGAATGTCCGCTCTGGGCGGCAAGAAGGGTGAATTGCTGAAAGACCGGGAACTGTTTCCTGCAGGCGATTCCGTCTGCGATTGGCTGGCCATAGCTATGGCACTGTCCGGCACAAGGGAGAGCTATTCCGACTATTTAGCGGGACTAAAGGCCCATGTGGAGGACGCATACGCCAAAAACGGATGCCTGGACCGCAACAAGGCCACGGAATACCACCGGATCGCTTTAACGGTGCTGGCACTGGGGGGCGACCCCACCCACTTTGGCACGAAGCCCGACGGCTCGGCCATTGACCTGATCGCAGAGGGTACTTATAACTACGCCGGTGATCCGGGCGCTCAGGGCTTAAATGGCTGGATATGGGCGCTGCTGGCTCTGGATGCCGAGGATACGGAGGTCCCGGACGATGCACGGTATTCCAGAGAGGACATGGTAAATGCCATTGCCGTTGCCCAGGAGCCGGACGGCGGCTTTGGCCTGATCCCCGGAAAATCGGATGTGGACATCACCGCTATGGCGGTGCAGGCACTGGCCCCCTATCGGAACCAGCTGGAGACCGAGATCGACGCAGCGCTTACTTATCTTTCCGGCCAGCTGACGGACACCTGCGGGTATATCGCCTACGGCGATGAGAACGCGGAAAGCACCGCCCAGGTCATCCTGGCCCTGTGTGCGCTGGGCATTGACCCGGAGACGGATAGCCGTTTTGTCAAGGGCGAGCACACCCTGCTGACGGAGCTTTCCCAGTTCCGGGAAGCGGACGGCACCTACCGCCATGTGCTGGAGGGCCGGCGACGGCCTGGCAACGGCCCAATCTGTCCTGGCCTTAGTGGCTGTGCAGCGTGTGCGGTCCGGGCAGCCGTGGGTGCTGCATTTTGACGGCACTCAAGCGCCCCGTGAGGCATTCGGCACAAATGGAATCATCATCTGCGCCGTGATCGGTGCGGTAGTCGTAATCGCCGCTGGTGCGATCTACATCATCGGCAGAAAGAGGAAAAAAGTATGAACAAGCTGACAGATCAAATTCAGGCAGAGGTCAACAAGGTCGTTTTGGGCAAGGAGGACATCGTCCGCAAGGTGCTGCTGGCCATCCTGGCACAGGGCCATGTGCTGCTGGAGGATGTCCCCGGCGTAGGCAAGACGACGCTGGCCAAGGCATTTTCCAAAACGCTAGGTCTGGACTCCAAGCGTGTCCAGTTCACCTCCGACACCCTGCCATCGGATATTATCGGGTTTTCCGTATTCGATAAGGTAGACGGCAAGCTGAAATATCAGTCCGGAGCCATTATGACCAATCTGCTGCTGGCGGACGAGATCAACCGTACCTCCAGCAAGACCCAATCCGCTCTGCTGGAGGCTATGGAGGAGTTGCAGGTCACCGTGGACGGCGTGACCCGGCCCCTGCCGAAGCCCTTTATCGTGCTGGCAACGGAAAACCCGGTGGGTTCTGCGGGTACGCAGATGCTGCCCGCATCCCAGCTGGACCGTTTCATGCTCCAACTGAGCATGGGTTATCCCAATCGGGCCAGCACGGCGGCACTGCTGAAGGATCGCCATCATGTGGACCCGCTCTCTGCCTGCCAGACAGTGACTTCCCCTGCCGAGCTGGAAAAGCTCATTGCAGAGGTCAGCAATATCCATGTGGCAGACCGAATTTATGACTATATTGCAGAGCTGGTGGATCTGACCCGCTCCAACGCCTATGTGACCCTGGGTGTCAGTCCCCGTGGCGCTTTGGCTGTGACCCGTGCGGCCAAGGCCAACGCCTACTTAGAGGGCCGGGACTATGTGATCCCTGACGATGTGTGCGCCGTGTTCCCGGATGTGTGTGTCCACCGTCTGATCCTCAACTCCAAGGCGCGGCTCCAGGACTATACAGCGGCACTGATTCTGCAAAATGTACTTACCTCCGTCCAGAAGCCGGATGTCCGGGAATTTTCCAGCAAATGAGAAAAACGATCTTAGGCAGCGCCCTGTGTTATCTGATCCTGCTGCTGGCGTTGGCGGCGCTGCTTCTTACAAGCGGCTCCTTCTGGGCGCTGGCCGGACTCTGCTTGCTGCTCCTGCTGCCCCTGGCCTCCTGGGCGGTCAATTTCTATGTCCGCAGGCACCTGCAGGCGGACATTCTGACCCCGGCCACAGCGGCAAAACGCACGGCAGTCAGCTGTCGGGTGCGTATCCGCAACGGAGCATTTCTGCCCGTAATGCGCTATGGCTGTCAGGTCTCTGTCCGCAATGATCTCACTGAGGAAGATCAGACAGTGACGCTGACCGGCAGCATCGGAGCCAAGGGCGAAAGCAGCCAAATCATCCTGCTGCAAAGCCGGTACTGTGGCAGAGTGTATGTGCAGATCAGCCGGTTTACCCTGCTGGACTATCTGGGCCTGCTCCCCATGAAGGCCCCCGTGAAAGCGGATGCCCGACTGACCATCCTCCCGGACCTGTATCCTATGGATGCGGATATGACTGCCAGACCGGCCTATGCGGACGACGGCGCTTCCAATCGCCGGGGTGAGGACCGCAGTGAGGTGTATCAGCTTCGGGAATACCGTCCCGGCGATGACATCCGGCAAATTCACTGGAAGCTGTCCTCCAAGTTAGATGAGCTGATTCTGAAAGAGGCCAGCCAGCCGGAGAGCCGTTCCCTTTTGGTATTCTGGGATAAGCGCACCGGCGGTAACCCCCAGCAGATGGACGCACTGGCGGAGGTCGTGTCCTCCCCAGGCATGGCACTGCCGCAAAGTGGTGTACCCTATACCCTGTGCTGGACGGACCGGGACGATCTGCAGGTCCAGGACATTTCAGAGGAAAACCAGCTTTTGCAGGCTATCCCGGCTCTGGTAAAGACCAGGGGCAGCGCTGAGTGCCGCCTGCCCAAAACTGACGGTTACAGCCGAATTCTCTGTTTCGGCACAGCGCCGGAAGAACAGCTGCTCACGGACGGACGGGGGCATTTCATCCTCTGTACCGAAGAACAGTACCCCGGTGCGACTACCTTTGCCCCGCAGAATTATTCCGAGGCCATGCAGCGACTGGAGGTTTAACCCATCATGCGAAAAAATGAAAACGGACTCCAGTGGATTGTCACCGAAACGGCACAGAAAAAGCTGCACTTTCCCTGGGGTGCTTGGGTGGTCTGTGCCGTTCTGACGGTGGGCTTCTGCTTGCTTTTAACCGCTGCATTTCCCTCTGTTCCCTACCCATGGTGGACCATGACAGCAGCTGCGATTTTGGTGCAGGCGGCGTTGCTGATAGTATACCAAACCAGAATCGGGAACTGGCTCGTTCCAGCGGGCATCGGCGTGTTGCTTCTTCTGAGCTTGGCACTGAACAAGTTTGTCCTACCCGGTTTTGGAACACTGGCAAATGATTTCCTGACCCTGCTGACGAAAAAGACCGGGAAGATCTACCTGGACCTTGCGGCAGCGGATGCCCAATTTCTGCCTCTGGCGGTAACGGTTCTGCTACTGGCGGTGTCGCTGCTTCTCAGCCGTAGCGCATGGAGCGGACGGATGCTGCTGGCCTTGCCGATTCTGCTGCCCTGCTATGCAGCCCTGTTGCTGGGCTTGTTTCCCATAGGCATCGGCGGTGGGCTGCTGATTATTGGCACGGTGCTGCTGATGGTGCAGCACACGGCAGAGGGAGAAGCCCTTGCAGGCGTTCCGGCGCAGCTGATCTTGCCGGTCCTGTGTGCAGCGCTGTGTCTGCTGATGGGCCTGTCCTGCCAAGACAAGCTGAATACAGACATGGTCGAGACGATGCAAACCCAGCTTCACCAGCGGCACTACGACAGCGATACCAATTCCATGCCGGAAGGAAACCTCAAGAACTTACCCGCCTGGAATAAAAGCGACACCCCGGCGCTGGAAGTCACAATGGAGCAGCCGGAAAAGGTGTATCTGCGTGGGCAGGTCTACGACACCTACACCGGCACCGGCTGGAAAGCAGCCGATACCGAAGAAACCGCCCAATATGAGGACCTTTTCTATTGGCTCCATGAGGCGGGTTTCTACGGCCAGAGTCAAATTGCACTGGCGGATGGCTATACGGAGACGGCCACACCGCTGTCCATGACTATACGAAATCTCTCCGCCTGTTCCGCCCACGGCTACTACCCCTACGCCGTCTACGGCAGCGAAACGCTGGCAGCGGACCGCATCGGGGACACGAATCTGCCCCCGGCAGAGAGCCTGTATTATCTGAAAGGCAGCGTCCCGGACTGGTATCAGATCCAGCGGAACCTCTCCACAGCCCAGGGCCGGGAAAACATCGAGACCTATCTATCCAAGGAGCAGGCCTATGCCGACTATCTCCGGGCCGTGGACCTGCAAATGACCCAGGACAGCTGGGCCGTCCTCCAGCGGCAATTGAAGCTGGACACCCAGACCCGGACCATCAGCGACATCCGCACCATCATCTTTGACTATCTACGGGAAGCCATGACCTACGATGAGACTGCCCGGACCATGAACGGCAGCGGCGACTTCCTACAATATACGCTGGAGCGCAGCGGACACGGCTACAGCGTCCATTACGCCACGGCAGCGGTGCTGATGCTGCGCTACATGGGCGTTCCGGCCCGCTATGTGGAGGGGTATTACCTCTCGGCAGAGGATGCCGCCCGCTA
>ERZ779850.2838-NODE-2838-length-13277-cov-4.187264_pt1 | contig 13277 bp, 10 predicted proteins | sample MGYA00511249_ERZ779850 | MGnify/ENA primary metagenome ERZ779850 (study PRJEB29588, sample SAMEA2162475) | human gut metagenome | biome: human gut; feature: human-associated habitat; material: faeces | place: Denmark | collected 2008/2010 ...
GCTCGCGGCGTCGCTCGCGATCCTGCTGGGAGCCGTCGCGGCGCTGGTCTATTGTTTTAGAAAAAGAACGAAAAAAGAGAAATAAAAAGGGCGACCCGCGCAAACCCGTTTGTCGTCAGCATGCGTAAAATTTCGGGTTTCGCGCAGGGGTTGCGGATCGGACACAGCCGGCCTATTTCCGATTCGCGGCAACAAGGGAAGCCCGAAATTTGCCATTATCACGACAAATGCCATGAAAGACGATAAAAGACTGAAGCGAAAGGTCCGCAACTCCTACATCGTGTCGACGGTGAGCATCACGCTCGTGCTGTTCCTGCTGGGATCGGTGGGTTATCTGATGGTCGCGGCGCTGAAGGTCGCCGACACGCTCCAGGAGAGCATCGCCGTCACCGTGGAGTTGAAGAACGGGCTTTCGGAGGCGCAGAAAGAGACCATCAGCAAACGCCTGACCGCCGAGGAGATGGTCGCGACGATCGCCTACTTCGCCAAGGAGGAGAAGGCCGAGGAGGAGGAGTTCCGCAAGATGTTCGGCAGTTCGTTCGAGGAGATCCTGCCGGAGAACCCGCTGCTGGATTCGTTCGAACTCACGCTCACGTCGGCATCCTCCGACAAGGAGCTGCTCGACTCGTTCATCGCCGCCGCCGGACGCATCGAAGGCGTCGACCGCGTGTCGTACCCGGCGCTGATGGCCGAGCGGCTGCACGCCACGGTGAACAAGATACGCCTCGTGCTGCTGCTCTTCGGCGGCGCGCTGCTGGTCATTTCGCTGATCCTGCTGAGCAACACCATCCGGCTGGCGATCTTTTCGAAACGCTACCTGATCAACACGATGAAGCTGGTCGGGGCCACCAAGTGGTTCATCATGCGGCCCTTTCTCGGAAGCAGCCTCACGCAGGGAATCCTGGCCGGCACGGCCGCCTCGGCCTTGTTCGGCCTGGCCGTCTACGGGCTGAACGAGGCGGTCCCCGAACTGATGACCATTGCCGAAGCCGGCAAAATCGCCATCATCCTCGGCTCGATGATTGCGGGCGGCATCATCATCTCGGGGCTTTTCACCTTTGCGGCCCTCAACAAATTCATCAACATGAAGTCGAACAAGATATACCTTTATTAAATGAAAAACGAACAGAAGAACGCGCAGGACCCCGTACCGGAAAATCCCCGCATGCCCCTTACGCGGCGCAACTACGTCCTGCTGGCGATCGGTTTCGCGGTCGTCCTCCTGGGCTTCGTCCTGATGGCCGGCGGAGGCAGCGACTCGCCCGACGAATTCAACTACGCGATGTTCTCGTGGAGGCGCATCACGCTGGCCCCGATCCTCGTGATCGGCGGTTTCGTCATCGAGATCTATGCGATCATGCGACGTTACAAGTAATTCCCGGCCCGTTGCGGAACGCCGTCCCGGCCGGGAGACCCGCCCGGCAACGGCCGGCGGACCGGAACAGCCGACAACTCAAGACCCTTTCTAAAAAATAAATGGACACACTGCAAGCTATCCTGCTCGGCATCGTGCAGGGCATCACCGAATTCCTGCCCGTTTCAAGCAGCGGTCATCTCCAGATCGCCAAGGAGGTGCTGGGCGTACAACTCGAAGAAAACCTCACGTTCGACGTGGCGCTCCACGCCGCCACGGTGTTGAGCACGATCGTCGTGCTGTGGAGCGAAGTCTGGCGCCTCCTGAAAGGACTGTTCTCGCGCCGGTTCAACGAAGAGCAGGCCTACGTACTGAAACTCGTCCTCTCGATGATCCCCATCGGCATCGTCGGGTTCCTGCTCAAGGACCGGATCAACGACCTGCTCAACGCACCCTACATCCTCGCCGTCGTGGGCGCGATGCTCCTCGTGACGGCCGCGCTGCTGGCCTTCGCCTACTACGCCAAGCCGCGGCAGAAGGAGACGATCTCCTACCGCGACGCCCTGATCATCGGACTGGCGCAGGCATGCGCCGCCATGCCGGGACTTTCGCGGTCGGGTTCGACCATCGCCACAGGCCTGCTGCTGGGCAACAAGAAAGCCGCCGTGGCGCAGTTCTCGTTCCTGATGGTGCTGGCTCCGATCCTGGGCGAAACCCTGCTCCAGGCGACAAGCGGCGATCTGACCGCCGGTATCGCCGCAGGGCCGCTCATCGCCGGATTCCTCGCATCGTTCATCACGGGATGTCTGGCCTGCAAATTCATGATCGAGGTCGTGAAGCGGGGCAAACTCATCTGGTTCGCCGTCTACTGCACCGTTGCGGGACTGGTGTCGATCACAAGCTATTTCTGCTGATGAAAGAAGCACTGGACCTCCGCGGCATCAATTTCGAGGACGGATACATCGCCGTCGTGGACAAGCCCCTGCGCTGGACCTCGACCGACGTGGTGCGCAAAATCAAATTCGCGCTCCGCAGGCTGGGTTACCGCAAAATCAAGGTCGGACACGCCGGGACGCTCGACCCGCTGGCCACGGGCATCCTGCTGGTCTGCATCGGCCGCGCCACCAAACTCGTCGACGCCCTGCAAGCCGAGGAGAAGGAGTATGTGGCCGACGTGATGCTGGGCGCCACGACCCCGAGCCACGATCTGGAACACGAGATAGACCGGACCTACCCGTGGGAGCACATCACGCGGGAAGCGGTCGCCGAAGCCCTCGCCTCGCTCACCGGCGAGCGGCTCCAAACCCCGCCCGTCTACTCGGCCAAGAAGATCGACGGCACACGGGCCTACGAACTGGCCCGCGCCGGCGAGGAGGTCGCCGTACGCCAGGCGCTGATCAACATTTACGAAATGGAGATCGTGGAATACGACCTGCCGCGGGTGCGTATCCGCGTGCGTTGCAGCAAGGGAACCTACATCCGCTCGCTGGCCCACGAGATCGGACAGGCGCTCCGCAGCGGGGCGCACCTCACCTCGCTGCGCCGCACGCGCAGCGGCGGCTTCACGCTCGAAAAATCCTATGAGCTGGACGAATTTCTTGAAAATCTGCAAAAACTTGAAACAAAATAGACTTTTTTGCGTATAAAAAATAATCTGTCTTTGTTTTCCGGAACCTTTCCGGCAGGCGGGACAGAGGCAAAACCGCGTTTCAGGCCCCGCCGAACGCAGAAAATGTCGAACCACATTACGTAAAAAAGAGCGTTCATCTATGAAATTATCGCAGTACGGGTATGACTTTTCACCCGAAATGCTGGCCAAATACCCGGCCGACAATCGCGACGAGTCGCGTCTGATGGTCATCAACCGCGCCAAAGGCACTATCGAGCACCGTATCTTCAAGGACATCATCGAGTATTTCGACGAAAAGGACCTGTTCGTCTTCAACGACACGAAGGTTTTCCCGGCACGCCTCTACGGCAACAAGGAGAAGACCGGCGCCGAAATCGAAATCTTCCTGCTGCGGGAACTCAACCGCGAACTGCGGCTGTGGGACGTGCTGGTGGACCCCGCGCGCAAAATCCGTATCGGCAACAAACTCTACTTCGGCGACGACGACCTGCTGGTGGCCGAGGTGATCGACAACACCACCTCGCGCGGCCGCACGCTGCGCTTCCTGTTCGACGGCTCCTACGAGGAGTTCAAGCATGCGCTCTTCGCGCTGGGCGAAACGCCTCTGCCGAAGTGGGTACGCGAGAAGGTCGAACCCGAGGACGCCGAGCGTTACCAGACCATCTTCGCCGAGAAGGAGGGCGCCGTGGCTGCCCCGACGGCCGGCATGCACTTCTCGAAACACCTGATGAAGCGCATGGAGATCAAGGGCATCGACAAGACGTTCGTGACGCTGCACGTCGGGCTGGGAAACTTCCGCACGGTGGACGTCGAGGACCTCTCGAAGCACAAGATGGACTCCGAGCAGTTCTTCGTCGAGGAGGCCGCCGCCGAAGCGGTCAACGCGGCCAAACGGCAGGAGCACAAGGTCGTGGCGATCGGCACGACGGTGATGCGCACGATCGAAACCGCCGTATCGACCAACGGCATGATCAAACCCATGGAAGGCTGGACCAACAAGTTCATTTTCGCCCCCTACGAATTCACCGTGGCCGACGCCATGGTGACCAACCTCCATCTGCCCTACTCGACCCAGCTGATGATGGTGGCGGCTTTCGGCGGTTACGAAACCGTGATGAACGCCTACAAGGTAGCCAAGGAAGAGGGGTATCGTTTCGGCACTTACGGAGACGCGATGCTCATTCTTTAATTTTTTTTCACTACCTTTGCAGATATAAACCCTCAAAACCATGGCAAGCAAAATTCTGTACGTGTGTCAGGAGATCACCCCCTATCTTCCAGAAACGGAGGGTTCCCGGCTTTGCCGTGCGCTGACGCAGGCAATGCAGGAACGCGGGAACGAGATCCGCACCTTCATGCCCCGCTACGGCTGCATCAACGAGCGCAGGCACCAGCTGCATGAGGTTATCCGGCTGTCGGGCATGAACCTCATCATCGACGACAACGACCACCAGCTGATTATCAAGGTGGCGTCGATACCCGCGGCGCGCGTACAGATTTATTTCATCGACAACGACGACTACTTCTCGCGCAAGGCGGTGCTGACCGACGGCGCGGACAACTACTTTCAGGACAACGACGAACGGGCCATCTTTTTCGCCCGCGGCGTACTGGAAACGGTCAAGAAACTGCGCTGGACCCCGACGGTGGTGCACTGCCACGGCTGGTTCACGGCCGTGGTTCCCGTTTACCTGAAACGGATCTTCGCCGACGACCCGATCTTCCGCGACGTCAAGGTCGTGGTGTCGCTCTACGGCGACGGCTTCTCCGGGGAACTCGATCCCGGATTCGGCGCCAAGATCGCCGGCGAAGGCGTCAAGGACAAAAATCTTGCGATTCTCGACACTCCGTCATACGAAAACCTCTGTCGCTTCGTTATGGAATATGCCGACGGAGTGGTTGCGGCATCCCCGGATGTCGACCCGAAAGTATTGGACATGGCCCGCGCGAGCGGAAAGCCGATGCTCGAATACCAATCGCCCGAGGCAGAGGACTTTTTCGATAATTACAACCGATTCTATGAAGCGATTCAATAACTTCCGCCGCATGCTGCTCCCCGTTGCAGCGCTGGCTGCCACGATAGGACTGACCCTCGGGGGCTGTACCAAGGTGGACGATACGCTGGGCGGAAACCTCATCCCCGACAACCAGCAGATGAGGGCGGGATACGTTCAGCTCCCCCGGGCCGACGAACTGAACCCGAAGAAATACGTCGAAACACGCCTGTTCCAGACCGATTCGATCGTCAGTTCGAACATCACCTACGGCTACATGGGTTCGATGCTCAACGACACGCTGGGCCACCGTTCCGCGGGATTCCTTTCGCAGATGGTCAACTATTACAAGGTCGATTCAGGATACTTCGGCTACATGCCGATCTTCGACTCGGCGCAGATCTTGCTCAAGGTGACCAGCTTCGGCCGCGACTCGGTGACCGAGCAGTCCTTCGCGGTCTACGAGGTCGTCAGCAACAAATACCTCACCGAGAAACCCATAGCGCCCAACAAATCGCAGCGCGACTCGACCTTCTACCTCAATTTCGACCCCGTGGCGGAAGGCGTCTACAACCCCGACGAGCCGCTCTTCACCTTCACGCTCGGCGGCGAGGGCAAATACCCCTCGACCACGTCGGCCGTGACGTTGGAGCCGACCGAAGCGGGTAAAAAATACATCCGCCGCCTGATGCTTCAGGAGGGCGAGTATGCCGGCGACTACTCGATTTACAGCGCCGACAGCCTGAAATACTGGGTCGAGGCGTTCAAGGGACTTTACATCGCCCCGAACCCCGAGAAGCCGCTCACCGAGTACGGCAAGGGAACGATCTTCGCCACGGAACTGACCTATTCGGGCCTGTCGGTCTACGGACGTAACCGCGTGAAGGACGACCCCTCGCTGATCAAGGACACGATCGGCATGGTCTACTACTTCTACGAAGACGGCGCGGAATTCGGCAACGTCTCGGTAAACAACGTCAAGCACGGCTACGAGGAGGCCACGATCGCCCGAAGGATAAACATAGAGGAAGCCCGCGAGACGGCCGAGAACCGGCCCGAAAATCCCCTCGTCTATGTCGAAGGCATGGGCGGCGTGGTGACCGAGATGACCTTCAGCCCGGAGTTCTTCGCAGAGCTGGAGGCGGAGATCGCCAAGGGAAATGCCGACGGCAAGAATTTCAAAACACTCGCGTTCAGCCAGGTACGCATGTCGATCTACTTCAACGACAGCGACTACGAGTGGGAGAAGATCGCGGACGGAACGGCCGGCGACATCCTGCGCATGACCGACCAGATGAACGCATACCCGACGCGGCTGGGCATGTACACCAATTACAAGACGCTGACGCCGATTTCGGACTACGCCTACGTCTACGAGCAGAACTACGGTTCTTCGGTAACGCTCGCCTACAACGGCAAGATCAACCGCAGCCGCGGCTGCTACGTAATGGACATCACGGGCTACATGCAGCAGCTCTGGAACAGTTACATGGAAGCCAAGGCGGATGCGGGCGGCGAGGTTGCGAACATCGACTGGGACAAAGTCAAGAACCGCTCGGTATACATCGGACCCGAAGCGTACAGCCTCTACACGACCTCGTTCGGCGTGTTGCAGGGCATGCCGACACAGGCCGGGACTGCCGAACCGAACAACGCCCCGATCCGTTTCAGTATGGCGTACAACCTGATCAAGTAAACAACAGATAACCCCTTTTGCGGAACCTAAGTGTAATGCTTAGGTTTTCGCTTTTCTGAAAAAGCCATCAAAACAGCAATGCAGGAAAATTTAGTAATCGTAGAGTCCCCCGCCAAGGCCAAGACCATCGAGAAGTTTCTCGGCAAGGACTTTATCGTAAAATCGAGCTTCGGACACATCCGCGACCTTGCGAAGAAGGATCTCGGCATCAATATCGGAGAAGGCTACAAGCCCGTATACGAAATCCCCGGCGACAAGAAGAAAGTGGTCGACGAACTCACGAAGCTGGCCAAGTCGAAGACCGTCTGGCTCGCCTCCGATGAGGACCGCGAAGGAGAAGCCATCGCATGGCACCTGACCGAAGTGTTGGGTCTCCCCGTCGACCGGACCAAGCGCATCGTCTTCCACGAAATCACCAAGCGGGCGATTCTGGAAGCCATCGAGAAGCCGCGCACGGTCAATATGGACCTGGTCAACGCCCAGCAGGCACGCCGCATCCTCGACCGGCTGGTCGGCTTCGAGCTGTCGCCGGTGCTGTGGAAGAAGGTACGTCCGGCGCTGTCGGCAGGCCGCGTGCAGTCGGTCGCCGTGCGCCTGATCGTGGAGCGCGAGCGCGAGATCATCGCCTTCCGCTCGGCAGCCTATTTCCGTGTCGTGGCCCAGTTCTACGCCGCCGGAGACCCGGAGAAGACGCTCTTCAAGGCCGAACTTTCGTCGCGTTTCGAAACCGAGGCGCAGGCCGAAACCTTCCTGCAAAGCTGCATCGGCGCCACATTCACGGTGGCCAAGGCCGAGGAGAAACCCGCACAGCGCTACCCCGCGCCGCCGTTCACCACCTCGACGCTCCAGCAGGAGGCGGGCCGCAAGCTGGGCATGTCCGTATCGCAGACGATGTCCGTCGCGCAGCACCTCTACGAGCAGGGTCTGATCACCTACATGCGTACCGACTCGGTGAACCTCTCGCAGCAGGCGCTGGCCCAGTGCAAGGAGGAGATCACGAAACTCTACGGCGAGAAATATTCGCGCTGGTTCAACTACAAGACCAAGACCAAAGGTGCGCAGGAGGCCCACGAGGCCATCCGCCCGTCGTACATCGAGCGTCAGGAGATCGAGGGCACGCCCGCCGAGAAGAAACTCTACGACCTGATCTGGAAGCGCACGGTCGCCTCGCAGATGGTCTGCGCCGAATTGGACCGCACGACCATCACCATCGACATGTCGGGCAGTTCGAACCAGTTCGTCGCACAGGGCGAGGTGGTCCGTTTCGACGGCTTCCTGCGCCTCTACTCCGAATCCACGGACGACGACCAGGCTGCCGAGAGCGGCGAGGGGCTGCTGCCGAAACTCACGGCCGGCGACCGGGTCCTCCCGTCGCAGATCACCGCCACAGAGCGCTTCACCTCGGCTCCGGCGCGCTATAACGAGGCCTCGCTCGTCAAACGCCTCGAAGAGCTGGGCATCGGCCGTCCTTCGACCTACGCCCCGACGATCACCACGATCATCAACCGCGGCTACGTCGTCAAACAGAACAGGGACGGGCAGAAGCGCAACTACGCACAGCTGACGCTCACGGGCGAAAAGATCGCCTCGAAGACCCTCTCGGAAAACTACGGCAAAGAGAAAAACCGACTTTCGCCGACCGACATCGGCATGGTGGTCAACGATTACCTGGAGGAGCAGTTCGGCCCGATCATCGACTACAACTTCACGGCCAGCGTAGAGAAGGAGTTCGACCGCATCGCCGAGGGCGACATCACCTGGGACAAGATGATCGACGAGTTCTACGGTCCCTTCCACAAGATGGTCGATTCGGCCATCACGACGCAGACCGCCAAGACGCGCGAAGTGCGCATTCTGGGCAACGATCCCAAGACGGGGCACATCGTGAAGGCGCGCATCGGCCGTTACGGCCCGATGGTCGAGATCGAAGGGAACGAAGGCGAGAAGGGACGCTTCGCGTCGCTCAAAAAGGGCCAGCTGATCGAGTCGATCACGCTCGAAGAGGCGCTGGAGCTTTTCGCCCTGCCCCGCGACCTGGGACAGCTGGACGGCGAGGAGCTGATGGTCGGCATCGGCAAGTACGGACCCTACGTGCGCTACGGAAAGTCGTTCGCGTCGCTGGCAAAGACCGACGACCCCTACACGATCGGCTACGACCGCGCCGTTGAGATCGTCCGCGCACACCAGGCGGCCGCGGCCGCGGCCAACACGCCGCTGAAGAGTTTCCCCGAAGATGCCGACATGCTCGTCAAGAACGGCCGCTACGGTGCCTACATCGCCTACAAGGGCAAGAACTACCGCCTGCCGAAGGGAGCGAAGCCCGAGGAACTCACCCTCGACGACTGTCTGAAGATCGTCGCAGGATCGAAAAAGTAACCGCCCCGGACAAGAGGGGAAGGGTCTGGCCGCGAAACGGAAAACCGTACCGGGACTGCGAAACGACCCGCAAGAAAGCAAACACCGAAAACCGAACGATTGATGAAAAAACCGATTCTCGCCGCACTTGCGCTCTGCTACGCACTCGGAGCCGCGGCACAAACGCCCGACACGGCCGCCCCGGAAGGCTACCGTTTCACCGACGTCAAAATCCTGCCCGTCACCCCGGTCAAGGACCAGAGCCGCAGCGGAACCTGCTGGTGTTACTCGACCCTCTCGTTCCTCGAAAGCGAAATCCTCCGCGCCGGAGGTCCCGAACTGGACCTTTCGGAGATGTGGATCGTGCGCAACATCTACTTCGAAAAGGCCGTGAAATACGTCCGCCTGCACGGCTCGCTGAACCTCGCCGTCGGCGGACAGGCCCACGACGTGCTGCACGGCATCGAGGCGTACGGCATCGTCCCCGAGGAGGTCTATCCGGGACTGAACTACGGCTACGACAAACCCAATTTCGATGAGATCGACGCCGTGATCAAGGCCTACGCCGACGCGGTGATCAAGGCCGGCGGGAAGCGCAGCGACAGCCGCCTCACGACGGCCTGGCAGGCCGGGCTGAACGGCATCCTCGACGCTTATTTCGGCCCGATGCCCGGGAAGTTCACCTACCGGGGCAGGGAGTACACCCCGGCGTCGTTCGCCGCGTCGCTGCCGATCGACCTCGGCGACTACATCGAATTCACCTCGTTCACCCACCACCCCTTCTACACGGAGTTCGCCATGGAGGTCCCCGACAACTGGAACTGGGACAAGGTATGGAACGTGCCCCTGGACGAGTTCATGCAGATCATCGACAACTCGCTGGAGAAGGGTTACACGATCTCCTGGGGAACCGACGTGAGCGAGAAGGGGTTCAGCCGCACCAAAGGTCTGGGCATCGTCCCTGAAGCCGACCTCGAAGGCATGCAGGGAACCGAAGCCGAGAAGTGGGGCAAACTCACCCAGAAGGAGAAGGACGAGGCGCTCTACAAGTTCGACAAACCCGGCAGGGAGCGCACCGTCACGCAGGAGCTTCGCCAGAAAGGCTACGACAACTACGAGACCACCGACGACCACGGCATGCAGATCGTGGGCACGGCCACCGACCAGAACGGAACGCCCTACTACAAGGTCAAGAACTCGTGGAACACGACAGGTCCCTACGACGGCTACTGGTATTTCTCGCGCCCGTTCGTCGCCTACAAGACGATGACCGTGCTGGTCAACAAAAACGCCGTTCCGAAGGCGATTCTCAAGAAAATCGGCGTCAAATAGACCGACGATCCCCGCAACGACAAAACAGCCCGGCTTGCAAAAGCCGGGCTGTTCGTTTATCGAAGTTTAAGTTTTTAAGTCTACTGAAAGGGAGATTTTACATCTCGCGCAGTTTGATGCTCTCTCCCAACATGATCAGGGCGGTACGGAACCACTCGTTAATCCTTGCTTTCATACTAAATAATTTTAATTAATTCTTAAAATATTTTATCATTTAAGACAGGACAAAAGTAGTGCGCGGAAACCAAACTTCCAAATATTTTATTAAGATTTTTTATAAAATTTGTAATTTTTTTGAATAAATCTCTATTCTTCGATTTCGACGCCCAGCAGACGGGCCAGCTCAACAGCCTGCAATGGACTAATTTTCAATCCTTTCAATTCAAACGACCCGATCTCGCGAACGCGAATGCCGCGGATGTCCGAATCGGCGAAAGAAAGTCCGCGCAGGCGGGTGCCGAAGAATTCGGCCTGTGTCAGGTCGCACTGCGCAAACTCGACACGTTCGAAACGGCAGTCCCCGAAAGCGGCGCCATGCATCGGACAGCCCGCAAAACGCACCGTGCGCAGCCGCGAAAAGGCGAAATTGGCGAACTCGCCCTTGCAACGTTCGAACAGCAGGTGGTTGAGCGCGGTTTCGGCGAAATTCGTTCCCGAAAGTTTGCAGTCGGCGAACCGTACGCGGTGGAGACTGCACCCCAGCAAGTCGGCGTTCGAGAAATCGCAGTTGCGGAAAACCACGTCCGAAAACTGCGAACGGGCAAGCACGCTCCCCGCGAAGAGACAGCCCGTGAAGAGGCATCCCTGCACCGAAAGGTGCTCGCGGTCGAGCGATGCGAAGTCCGCAGCGCGGAACGAAGCGTCGGCGATCTCCTCGTCACGGGTCATCCGAACGGGATCAGCGGACGCTGCTGACTCCCGGAGCAGTTGCGGTGCGGCGATTTCCATGGGCGGCAATTGTTTGAATTGCCGCAAAGGTAGGAATTTTTACCCGTTTCGTTACTACTTCCGGAGGTTGGGATTGTTCATTTTGCGCAACCGGAAATATTGGTTATCTTTGCTGTCGACTCCGAGCTCCAAATTCATGAAAAAGACCTGTTTCCTTCTCCTCACCGTTTTGCTGACGACAGCCGCGCTGCGCGCGTCGGCCCAGAACAAGGACACCTCGAAGGAGAATTTCCCATCGACCGAAACTACGCTTTCACAGATCGGACAGGCCGAGGCGCACCCGAACGCCAGGCACGTCCGGATGGCCGACACTTCAGCCCTCGCCGCTCCGGTGAAACGTCCGGGGCTGATCCGCCGCATCATCGACTATTACAGCCGTTCGAACGTGGACCGCACCTTCGAAAAGAAGATCGACTGGAGCATCGCCCCGGGACCCAACTACTCCTCGGACGTAGGCTTCGGCATCGGATTCCTGCTGGCGGGACTCTACCGGCTCGACCGCACCGACTCGGTCACCGCACCGTCGAACATTTCGATTTACGGCAACTTCACGACCGAGAAATTCGTGCTGCTGCGCTTTTCGGGCGACAACATCTACAACCACAACAAACAGCGGCTGAGCTACTCGGGCGCATTCGTCTACTTCCCCGGCGCCTTCTACGGCGTGGGTTACAACGCCGGCAAGGAGGGTTACGCCCAGGACCTCACCACGACGATGGGCGCCTTCCGCATCTCCTACTGCACCTCGCTCGTGGGCCGCTTCTACATCGGCGTCAGCGGCGGCATCGACTACTCCGGAGCCAAGTACAAGAGTTCCGGCATGGTGGAATACATGCAGCGGATCGAAGCTGACGTAGCAGCCGGAAAACCGGTTCCGGGCGGCAAGATGGGCGAGCTTTACAACCTCTGGCAGGAGGGACGCTACGACCCTGCGAAACAGGACCCGTTCTCGAATTACATCGCCACGACGGGCGACAAGCCCAACGCCTTCAACGCCAATGTCGGGCTTTTCGCCCAGTACGACACGCGCGACGTGACGTTCAACGCCTCGAAGGGCATCTTCATCAAGGCCGAGGCCAAATGGTATCCCGAATGGCTGGGAAACACGCGCCGCACGTTCGGACGCTTCACGCTGACCTTCGACTTCTACCAGAAACTCTGGAAAGGGGCCGTGCTGGCCTGCGACCTCTACGCCGACGCCACGACCGGAACCCCCTCGTGGCACATGTACGCCAAAATGGGCGGCATGGAACGCATGCGCGGTTACTACGAGGGACGCTACCGCGACAAAAAACTGGTGGAAACGCAGATCGAACTGCGGCAGAAAATCTACCGCCGCCACGGCATCGTGGGATGGATCGGCGGCGGGCAGGTCTGGGGCACGGAGAAATTCCGCTGGGGAAACACGCTTTGCAGTTTCGGCTGCGGCTACCGCTTCGAATTCAAGAACCGCATGAACATCCGCCTCGATTACGGCTGGGGCAATTTCGGCAACCAGAATCTGCCGTGGGACCGCAAGCGATCCTCGGCGTTCCTGTTCACCGCTTCGGAAGCATTCTAAAGAATATATACGAGGATAAAACCTTCGTCCAGAGAGACGGAGAGCCTGACCGGCTCTCCGTTTCCGATCCGTCCCGCCAGCGTCCCGGCAGCAAGGTCGAGCCGCACGACGTGCAGATCCCTCCGGAAATCCAGCTCCCGGCGTCCGGCATACTTGTAGAGCGTCTCTTTTGCACACCAGACGATCCCCGGCAGAAGCGGGTCGTCGGAAAGGGCCTCCTCTTCAGGCGTCAGGTAGCGGCTCGCGGCGCGTCTGAAATCGCGCGTTGCGGGTTCGATGTCCACGGCGCAACGCTCCGGGGAGGCGCAGACCGCGATGCGGCCGGCGCAATGGGCGACGGAGATATGGACGGCCCGGTTCGTCAGCACCGGGGCGCCCAGCGCATCGTAGGCGATCCCGACGTCGTC
>ERZ779850.2839-NODE-2839-length-13272-cov-3.624801_pt1 | contig 13272 bp, 9 predicted proteins | sample MGYA00511249_ERZ779850 | MGnify/ENA primary metagenome ERZ779850 (study PRJEB29588, sample SAMEA2162475) | human gut metagenome | biome: human gut; feature: human-associated habitat; material: faeces | place: Denmark | collected 2008/2010 ...
GCCTGCAAGTTCGTTCTCCATAACGTCTGCTGCGTAGCCGCCGATTCTGCCCTCTTTCAGAGCTTCATACATATCAGCCTCGTTTACGATACCGCCACGGCTCATGTTAAGAACAACAGCGCCGTCTTTCATCTCAGCGATGGATTTCTTATTGAAGAGATTCTTTGTCTCCGGTGTCAGCGGTACATGGATAGAGATGAAATCAGCACCCTTGATCAGCTCGTCGATAGAAGCCTTTGTTGCGTCGTCCGGAAGGAACGGATCGTAAGCAACGATGTTCATCTTGAATGCACGGCCAAGCTCACCTACACGCTGACCGATACGGCCAAAGCCCATGATACCAAGAGTCTTGCCTCTCAGCTCGCGGCCTTCGAATTTATATTTATCCCACTCGTGTTTTACTTTTACATCGTAGTTTGCTACGAATGTTCCACGGGAGATATCTAACATCTTGGAGAATGTCAGCTCAGCAACTGCGTTTGCATTTAAGCCCGGTGCGTTGAATACCTGGATTCCTTTGGATTTTGCGTAATCCATATCGATGTGGTTTAAACCAACAGAGCAAACACCGATAACCTTTAAGTTCTTTGCAGCATCGATGATCTCTTTGTCGATCTTCGGGTCTACACGCATGATCAGGACATCAACATCACCGATCTCTGCAATAAGCTCCTCTTTGCTGCACGGAAGATTAGCAGCTGTCTTAACATTCATAACTTTGCTGAGTTCCTCAGCGATTCCACCCCATACTTTGTCGATAATAAGACAATTCATAATAAAAAACTCTCCTTTCAGGACAATGTTCCTTTCCTCCATCAACCACATGGAGGATCATACCCCGTACTCATCTATCTTACTTGAAGTACATTATTTTGTAAAGTATTTTCGCGAATTTGATTTATTTTCTTAATAAAGAATATTTTATTCCCATTGAGCATTTTGTGAATAAAATGTTCTTTTTCCCCGCTTCTGCTTTACTGTTTTTCTCTCACAGACAAATATCCGGAATCTGCACCAAACATTCCCATATATTTCATTTTTCTGCAAAAACAAACAGTAAATTCTCTCATCAGCAGTAATTCTGATCCATTTTCCAATAAATCAGAAAAGGGATGCCGTCGGGCACACTCCCCGACAGCATCCCCTATATTCAGTACCTAGTGCCCTTATGCAGTTTTTAGAAACCGCGGGCTTCGATATCCGAGGTTCGCTTCAAACTACCAAGCGATACCCTGAGCCATCATAGCATCTGCAACCTTCTGGAAACCAACCATGTTAGCACCTGCAACCAGGTTGTAACCAAGGCCGTACTTCTCAGCGCACTCAGCAGAACCATCATGGATCTCTGTCATGATCTGATGAAGCTTATCATCAACTTCCTTAGCTGTCCAGGAGATTCTCTCGCTGTTCTGGCTCATCTCGAGAGCAGATACAAGAACACCACCAGCGTTAACAGCCTTAGACGGAGCAACAACCATGTTCTTCTGATCCATTAAGAATCTAAGAGCTTCGTTTGTTGTCGGCATGTTAGCAACTTCGATGTAGTACTTGATGTTGTTAGCAACGATTCTCTTAGCCTGTGTAAGGTCTACATCGTTCTGTGTAGCACACGGCATGATGATATCAACTTTCTCGCCCCACGGCTTGTCTCCAGCTACGAACTTGCAGCCGAACTTGTCAGCGTAGTCCTGAACTTTGTTACGTCCAGAAGCTCTCATCTCAAGCATGAAGTCGAATTTCTCTTTTGTTGTAATTCCATCCGGATCATAGATGTATCCATCCGGGCCAGAAAGTGTAACAGGCTTAGCACCTAACTCAGTTAATTTCTGTACAACGCCCCAAGCTACGTTACCGAAACCAGCAACTGCAACTGTCTTACCCTCTAATGTGTCATGCTCATGTTTCATAACAGACTCAAGGTAGTAAACAGCACCGAAACCTGTAGCTTCCGGACGAATTAAGGAACCACCGAAGGAACGAGCCTTACCTGTTAATACGCCGTTCTCGTAAGCTCCTCTAAGTTTTCTGTACTGACCGAACAGATAACCGATCTCACGTCCGCCAACACCAAGGTCACCAGCCGGAACATCGACATCCGGACCGATGTGACGATATAACTCTGTCATGAATGCCTGGCAGAATCTCATAACTTCTCTATCGCTCTTGCCGTTCGGATCGAAGTCGGAACCACCCTTAGCGCCGCCGATCGGAAGTGTTGTTAAGCTGTCTTTGAATGTCTGCTCGAAACCTAAGAATTTCATGATGGAAAGGTTTACGCTCGGTGCGAATCTTAAACCTCCCTTGTACGGTCCAATTGCTCCGTTGAACTGTACACGGTAACCTGTATTTACATGAATGTTTCCGTTGTCATCCTCCCACGGAACACGGAACTCGATAACTCTCTCCGGGATTACCATTCTCTCAAGAAGGGCAACCTTCTCATACTCCGGATGTGCATCTACAACCGGACCTAAGGAAGATAATACTTCTTCTACAGTCTGGCAGAACTCCGGCTCGTTAGCGTATTTAGTTTTTACGTCCTCAATTACCCTCTCAACATACTTGCTCATCTCGCAAATACCTCCTTAAATGTTGGTTCTTAAACCCCTGTGCCATTTTGCACTAATAAAAGACTTTCCTTTGCTCGTGAGTCTCAACCAAGTCCTTAATTGGATTTCCGAGAAAACTTTTGTATCTTTTGTATATACAGTTTAAATACCATATATAATACGTTGTTTTCACTATGTATACAGGATTTCTCGCTGCATCACGCGATCCGAAAGCTTCTGTATTTCCCTCAATACGGATCTTTCGAATCCCTTGATTTATTTAAGACTCATTTTGCTTACGTCCTTTATTTGTCTTTATTCTAACATACCCTTTTGACTTTGTCAACAATCTGTGGTACGATTCTTACAAAAGCCGATTTATCGACATAGCTGTCGTTAATAGCATGTCTTTATATCATTTTTTCATATATAAAAGGAGGTTCGGCCATGATCAGTATCAGCATCATAAGTCCTTTAAAATCAATGGCTGTCATCGATAAAGCGATCGAACACAACGATTTCGGATGCGTATTTCACAAGTATGTCTACGAGAGTCTGGAGGAAATTAAGGACATATATGACCAGTGTAAAGACATCTCGGATGTCCTCTTCTTCTCCGGTGAGCTCGGATATTCCTATATTCTGACGCATGTGGACGACCTGAAAGTCCCCTGCACCTTTATTTCCTATACGGAGAAGACGCTCCTGTCCATTCTTTTAAATTTCGTGATCCATTACCCTGATGTTCCGCTGAACAGACTTTATATCGATTTTCTGACTCCGGTCAATGATTTCATGAATCTGAAAAAATACCTGGATCCGGAGCACATGCCCTACTGCTTTGAAAATCCCGTCTATAATTATGAGACATTAAAGGAACGCGCCGTAGAGCTGTGGAAAGAGAAAAAGATCGATATGATGTTTACGAGAACGACCAATCAGCTGGAGGTCCTCAATAAGCTCCAGATCCCGTACATCCACTTTCTTCCGACCGAGGAGATGGTCCGCGACTCGATCCGCCACGCGGTAAACTCCATCCGCTTAAAGCAGAAAAGCCAGCTCAACAAGCTCGTGATCCTCATAAAGCTTGTCTATCCGTTCCAAAGCCTTGTCGTACACCGTCTTATTTCTACGTTCCAACCATTTGTAATTGTTGGCAATCAAGGTATCCACCAACTCGCGCCCACGCGTCAGGTACTTTCCATCCACCTCGTTAGGACTCCTGTCCACACAATAATCCATCAGAATAACTCCCGTAGGCCCCGCTTCATGCGTCTGCAAATACTCTATAATAGCCGCATTCGTGTAGGTCGCATTCTCACGATAGCCATTCGCCATGGATATCGACCCGGGATAAGCCGATGCAAAGTTAAACACCCACACCACGTCCGACTCGTCTTTTGTCACATGTTTCGTACTATGCTCCAGCATCTCGGTTACCGCGCTTACCTTCTTGGCCACACCTCCTTCGCTATCTTTCGTATTGGCATAATCCTGCACCCACAAAGGAGATTTATAATCCGATGCCGCGCTCTCCCCTATAATATTGCAAGAAGACTGTGCATTCCAGTCCAACCAACCGCACCAGCTTTGGAAAAAACCACCTGTTATCGGTTTGCCAGCATATTGGTCACGGCTCAACAGTAAGATCTTTCCACGCATATCCCCTACCGTCAAGTCCCGCCGGAACGGAACGAAATAGTCCTTCAAATCCTCACGCGACAATAATTCGCGCAACATGGTTTCGTATTTGGTTTTGTCACTATCGTAACCAGAGGCATACAAACAATGGATCACCGCAAATTCGGATGGATGCTCCTTCAACGAATCCCGCAACAGGTACAAGGCATCGTCGAAACGAAGATTGGTCACAGCAATCCCATGGTTGATATTCAAATAATCGCCTTTAACTTTCGGACGGAAATCGAAAGCACGGATTCCGATAGACCACTGCGTGGCCACATCTATATCTTGACATTGAGAATAGGAAGCCAAAGTAACCCCATTCCCCGTAGCGGCATCATGCGTTCCGGGTATAGAAACTTGGGATACAAAAAGATTGTCCGGCAGACGTTTCATCCAATCTCCGGCTTTCACATGGACACTCATGCAAAGCATCAGTAATGAAGTAAAGTAAACGTTTCTCATGATTCTTAAAATTTAAAAGGTTCCTAAAAATTGTTTTTCTTCCTCTTACAAAGGAAGCAAATGTTTCCAATATCAGAATGAAAATCAGGAGAAAAAAACGGGGCTAAAGCTCATTTTAGCATAAAATAACACAAAAAGGTAAACTGAAGCTCTCACACTTTCACCACCAAGACCTCGTCCAGAGTCATCGTATAACGTCGCGAAACGTATTGCCTCTCCGAAGCATATTTCTGTCCGGTCCCCAATGCTGCCACTTTCACCGCGTTATGCCCGTTCTTACGGTTTATCTCGTCAACAGCCCGTATCAATGCCCCACGCCTTCCACGATCCAACTTATCAAACAAATCCGTCTGAACCGCTTCACGCGGTGACAAATCCCAAACGATAACGCCGACTTTCTTGTAATCGAAATGCCCGTCATACGCATGCAACCGCAACGCTTTCAAAGCCGCATGTACGATTTCGGCCGCATCCTGTGTCGGTACAGGCATACGTACCTGTTGTTGAACCATATTGCCGGAAACATCCGTCCGGAAACGGCTGGTATAAGCAAACACCGTGACCTGTCCGCAACAAGTGCCCTGTTCGCGCAACTTACGAGCACACTCCGAAGCAAAATACGACAAGAAAGGCTGTTTTTAGCTATTCGGGAATGACTTCCTGCATGTAGATGGCGGCCAGACTCCATGTGGCCGCATCGTTGGTGCACACCACGGGATTCTCGTCCACCGGTGCTGGAACTTCGGGCACCTCCACACGACGCACCGTGAAAGGTTTGTCATTATGCCACACGTGCCACAATTCATCCCAAGCCTCGGCAGCCAGTTCCCTATTCCCCGTTTTGGCAGCGGCATAAGCCGTAAGGCGTGTCACAGGGAAAGGATTGTGCGTAATCGTGCGCGCCTTCTCCTTGTATTCCCTGGCAAAGGTGAGCCACGTGCGGTTCCATTCCGGCAAGTCTATCATTTCCATCAGCTCGTTCATCACTTGGAAACCGCCCATGATGGTGGTCAAATGTTCGGTGCGCTGCAAACCGGGGTCTCCCTCGTAGCTCAACACGCCCGTGGCAGGGTCGAAACCCAATACGCCCGGCCCGGTAAAGATGCCGTGGGGCAAGGCCGAGATGCTCTTCATGCCTGCGGTGATTTTGTCGCGGTAAGCCGTGTTGCCCGTCCGTTCCCATTCCGTCATCCAGTTTCCGGCGTAAGCCAACCAATCAGGACCGACACGCAAACGTGCCGGTGCCGTACAAGGATACTTCTCACGCGGCAGAGCCAGCCTCATCGGATCGATGTCATAAAGTTTCTGTTCGGCATCGCGCACTTCTGTCATCAGGTTACCGCTGCGCTCATCCGTGGTCAAATAATAATAGAAACGGTTCCATGCCGCTTGGCTGATGCGTGCCTCCTTCGCTCCACAGCCCCAATGGCTCACGTTGTGACGCGACCCCAATCCGGCAAAAGGTCCGAGATGATACACGTCGCACTCCGTCGTGTGGCGGCTCATAGCCACGGCCATCCGCCAAAGGTCGGCACGGCCGGTGCGCAGAAAACTGTACCACAACCACATATTGGAGGCCAGTTCCGTGTTGTCCCATGCGTACCCGCCCACGTCATACCGCCATGTATGACGCACGGAATCGTAGGTGTGCATAAAATCACCGTAGTTCCAGAAACCGTACCAGCGATGTTGATCGACAGCCTTCACATAATAGTCCAAATAGTCTTCCAGACGGTCCTCCACCCGTGCCCGCTTCGGGTTGCTCCGGTCGGGCAGGCTCCACACCCCGAAGGCATGCTTGGCGTGGAGGTATTCCGGTGTGCACAACAAGGGGGCGTCTTCGGCCAACATGGATGCCGTCCGGGCTACCGCCTCCTTTCCCCGATAAGCCACAGACGGGATGAGGGTCAGCGTATGGGTGCGCGCCACGCCGTAGGGCGTGCTCATCCCTTCCTGCACGTCCTCATAACTGGCCTCCAAATCGTGCGCCACATCGTCGTAATGCCGCAAGTCCATCGGCCCTGCGTCGGGACTCCACATCCATACGGTCAGGTTGGCATTCCGGGCAGCGGCACTGTCCACCTGCAAAGCCGTGGGATAGGATTGCCAAAAATCTTTCAGAGCCACGCCCAATCCGCCGCTTACGTCTCCGGCAAACACATAACCCGGCGCACGGGTTCCCGAGAAAGTCCCTATCCACGGACGGTCGGCATGCGTACGCTTACGGATAGAAAAAGCGTCGGCCGTCATCTGGCTCAATCGGAAACCGTCCCACACCGCCCAACGGTCGAGAAGATGACGGTTCTTGGCATCGAACTTCTCATAGGCCGGTATGCGTCCGCCACGCATCTGCCTCGCCTGCCAATCCTTTTTCCCATCCAACGACAACACGCGACGGCCCACCAAAGGCTGCACCGGTTCCGCCCATACCCCACCATCGGCCGTGGCGAAAGCTATGTGACGATTGTAAACGGCCTCGCGCATGGGAACCTCGAAACGGATGCCCAGACTACGGATGAAATCGTGATCCATGTCACCATCGAACACAAAGGTATGTACCATCTTGACTTGTTCGCTCCCGGCATAAAAATAAAAGCGTACGGTGAACGGAAGCCATTTCCGCCCCGTGGCATCGTTCGCATAGCGGCCTTCCGCCCGCACCAATGCCCGGACATCCCCGGCACGTTCCACCGTGACGCGTTCCACTTGCCCGCGATAGCCGGTGAAATGCAATACCGCCTCTCCTTCTGCCGACGGACGGTCCTGCGTGGAACACAGCAAGGCGGCTTGTCCGCCTACCGTCTTCCCTCCGTAGCGGAGGCTGTCAAGCAGGCAACCACCCAGTTTGGGAATATAAGCCTCAACCTTTCCGGTGGACACCCGGAAGAAAGAGGGTGTCTCGTCTACCCGCACCTTTGCCCCGGAACGGTTCTCTTTTATTGGTTTCTTCGAAGTGGTTTCAAAACGGATGTCTTCCGCTTCTTCCGGTATCACGGCGGCCACTCCGACCCATTTGACCGAACCGTCCGGCCAGTAAGCCAACGGCCAACAGTCCGACGGGATGTCCGTCCCGTCCCCGTATTTCAACCCCACACGGCCATCGGCCTCCAGTTCCCCCTTCAGGAACGGAATGCCCAAACTGACCGGACGGTCAGACGAAGGCCGCGTACCGACCCAACGCAAATCGCCCGAAACCTTGTTTTTGCCATAAAGTCCCATGGAAAGCATGGACAATCCCATACACAAAATTGAAATCAGGTTTTTCATGATGCTACAATTATCTACATGCAAAATTCAACATAACTTCCGTAATTTCCAATTTTATCGGAAAATAAATTTTAAAAAACCGCAGGATTATCCTCTTACGTTACGGATTTATTCCTAATTTTGCATTTGGATTACCTGTATTTTTGCGACAATCCGACACAGATTATTAACCTGATTTTATAAACGAGACGCATGAAAACCATCTGCAAAGCCTGCTTCCTTGCCGTAGGCATCCTATCCCTCGGTCACTCCGTCACTGCACAGGAAACTGAAATCAACGACATGACCACTCCGTTGCACTTGCTCCAACCGGAATACAAAGTACCCTATGGCAACCTGACCGTCGAACAAGTCAAGAAAGACATCGACCGGGTGTTCGCCTACATTGAGCAGCATACCCCTGTACGCGTATTGGATACCGACGGAAAAGAAGTGACCGACTACCGGCACATCCCCCACGGCTCCACGCTCGACCGAGGCACATTCCGCATCGGAAGTTATGAATGGGGCGTGACTTACCAGGCACTGCTGGATGCTTCCGAAGTGACAGGAGATGCCCGGTACAAAGATTACGTCGTCCGCCGTTTCAGATTCTTGGCCGAAGTCGCTCCGGGATTCCGCAAGCTTTACGAACAGTACAAAGATACCGACGCACAGATGGAACAAATCCTGCACCCGAAAGCATTGGACGATGCCGGAGCCATGTGTTGCGCCATGATGAAGGCGTGTATCGCCGACCCGTCCTTGCCGCTGTCCGACCTGATAGAAAATTATTTCGCTTTCATCGAACACGGACAATACCGCCTGCCCGACGGCACATTCGCACGCCACCGCCCACAACGCAACACCATCTGGTTGGACGACATGTTCATGGGAGTCCCTTCTTTGGCCTATCGTGGCATTTATAAAAAAGAGGAATCCACAAAATATTTCAACGAGGCGGCCAAGGTCAGCCGTCAGTTCATCGACCGCATGTTTGTACCGGAAAAGGGGCTTTACCGCCACGGTTACGTAGAAGGACTGGCACAACAGCCCACTTTCCATTGGGCACGTGCCAACGGATGGGCCATACTGACCAACTGCGAACTGCTCGACGCCCTGCCCGAAGACCATCCCGACCGCCCGTTCCTGCTCGAACAACTGCGCCGCCACATCAAGGGCTTGGCGGCCTACCAAAGTTCGGAAGGTTTCTGGCACCAGCTTGTGGACCGCAGCGATTCCTACTTAGAAACTTCGGCCACGGCCATTTATGTATATTGCATCGCCCACGCCATCAACAAAGGATGGATAGAAGGCATCACTTACGGCCCGGTGGCGCAGCTCGGATGGCATGCCGTCAGTACGCAAATCAAGGAGGGCGGGCAAGTGGACGGTACTTGCGTGGGTACAGGAATGGGATTCGATCCTGCGTTCTACTACTACCGTCCGGCCAACTATCAGGCTGCCCACGGTTACGGTCCCGTCATCTGGGCCGGCGCAGAAATGATACGTTTGCTCGGCCATTGGTATCCGCGCACGAACGACAGCGGTTTACATTATTATAAGGTGAAACAAACAAACCCTTCTCCGCTCTTCTACCTCACTGAAGACGGGCAAGGAGAAGCCGTAGAATAAACAGATATGGCCATGAGACTCTCATTATCGGCCTTGTTCCTGATAGGCTTGTCCTGCGCAGGAACGGGACAAGCCCGTGAAATCATACGGGAAGTACGCATATCCAATCCCACGAGGATGGCACGCAAAGCCTATCCGGTGGTGGTCGACCTGCACCGCCATGCCGACGGCCTGCATGTCCGGTCTGCCAAAGTCGTCTGCGACGGACGGGAAATCCCCTCGCAAGCGGACGACCTGAACGGCGACTTCCGAGCCGACGAACTGGCCTTCACGGCCGACATCCCGGCGCAAGGTGAGGCCGTGTACCACATCACGCTGTCCGATGCGGACGCTCCCCGAAGCTACCCTCGCGAAACACGCGCTTACCTGAAACTGCACGACGAAAAAGGAAAGCATCCGGAAGTGAAATCCATCACCTATCCCGGCAATGCCGATCTGTTGGACATGTACAACAGTATCTATGGGCACGGTGCGGTTTTCGAAAGCCGGTTGGCAGCGTTCCGCATCTACATGGACAACCGGCAAAGCATCGACCTGTACGGCAAAACCTCCTACCGGTTGGAGATGGACAGCACCGGATTCTACACCACGCCCGAACAACTGGCACAAGGATACGGTTGTGACATCCTCTGGGCCGGACAGTCTGTGGGCGCAGGTTCGTTCCGGGGTTACCAAAACGACAAACCCTGCTACATCGACACCGTGGCTTGGCGCAGGCAGACCATCCTGGCCGACGGACCGGTACGTACCGTAGTGGAAGTAGCCGACGGCGGATGGATATACCACGGACAAACGTTGCACATGACCCAACGCTACACACTCTATGCCGGACACCGCGACGTGGAGGTGGACATCCGCATCGACGGCGCTTCGCCGGACGCGACCTTCTGCACGGGCATACAAAAACTGGAACGCCACTCCACCGGCTTCATGCAGGAAGACGGCCTTTGCGGCAGTTGGGGGAACAACGTCCCAGAAAAAAGTACACCGGAACATGACGAATGGGTCGGCTTGGGTCTGTACACCGACAAAGCCTGCCGCAAGGAAATGAAAGAAGACGAGTTCAATTACCTCACCCTATTAGGTACCGATGCCGACAAGCATATCCGTTACTACATCACCGTGTGTGCCCGGCGTGAAAAAGACGGTTTCAAGAACAGCAAAGCATGGTTCGATTACTTGCGTCTGTGGAAAACCGAATTGGACAGCCCGTGCACCGTCAGTATCCGATAAACAAAAGGCATACGGAAAAACCGAAACAATCCCCCGGTTGCACCACTGTGCATTCCGAGGGATTGTCTTTTAAAATAAAGATATTGCTTATTGAACAGCCGTCACCCAAGCGTCATTCAACCAAGCGAAAGACAAATCACCGGCCACATCGTCCCACGTCGTGGCTATCTGGGCGTTTTCAGCATTGCCTTGTCCTGTCAGGAAATTGGCCGAAAGATATTTTCCACCCGTCACGTCGTTCTTCAACACACCTGCAATCTGTACATTTTTCAACACGGAAGTACCGTTGGCCAAAGCATCGTCGGTCTGCGTCGTTTCAATAGTGAGCGGATTAGGCTTGCCCGCTACCTTCGCGCCGTCGATATTAGCCCGTGTACCGGCACGCAAACGGATGCCGCGCTTGTTCTCGCTGCTGCCGTTGCCCACCAAATAAAGGTTGCGCAAAGTGGGGTGAGCCACCGGAGTTGCATCGAAATTGTCGCCGTTGTTGTCGGCTTCAATCAAACAGTCGCAGGAAGCATCGGTCTGGTAAGCCACAAGGTTGGTAGCCGTGCCGCTCCAACCTTCTGTCCAGTCGAAACTATCGTCCGTGCAATCCACTACTACGCAATGGTCTACATTCACCGTACCGCCAAAGAACTCCAAACCGTCATCGGCACCTACGTAAGTCTGCACATACGACACCTGGGTTCCGGCACCCACACCGTAGAAAGAAATGCCGTTGGACTCGTGTTCGTCATCCAGAGCAAAACCCGTATATTCCAAACGTATATACTTCAACACACCGGAATTATCATTGGCATCATTGCCGCCATAAGCGGCATTACCGATTTCAGAAAATCCCGAACCCGCATTGGTGGGAGCATAACCGCAGATGTGCAAACCGCCCCAACCACCGGCAGTCTTATTTTCGGCCGTCATCACGATAGGATTTTCCACTGTGCCCACTGCATTGATTTTGGCTCCTTGCTCAATCAGAATGTAAATAGGATCTTCGCTGTCGGCTGCCGTTATCTTCACACCTTCTTCGATGGTAAGTACGGCGGGGGCCTTTACCTGCAACTGACTGGTCAGCTTGTACTCCGTATTGGCCGTGAGGGTCATGTTTTCCGTCACGATGCCGCCCAAGTTTTCAACACTCGGAGCGGGAGGCGGTGTAGTTCCGTTCTCGTCGTCGTTACAAGCCGTAAACACAGCCATAGAAGCGCACAGAGCCATAGCCCACGTGGAAACTTTCATGAAATTTGTTTTCATCTTTCTCTCTTTTTAAAGTTTTGAATTGAATTAATTTATGCTTTTACTACTTTTATAATGTATACGTCACTCCGAAGCTCAACCCCACACCTTCGTTAAAGCGCTCCACTTCCACCTCGGTATTCTTACTCGGTATCTCCTGACGGAACACCACATCGGTATTCAAAAGATTCTTGGCCGAGAACTTCACGCTCCAATGAGCGTTGAACTTCACATTGGCATTGAAATCCAACGTATGGAGAGTGAGTTGCTTCACATCACCGATACCCTGTATACCCACAGCCTGTATGCGCTCGCCTTGCAAGTTGTAGAGCAAGGCCACGGTGAGCTGGCTTTCCTTTCCGAACTTAGGCGAATAGGTGAGATCGGCATTCATCAGGTAGGGCGACGCACCTTGCAGCGGACGTTCGGCATTGGTGTAAACCCCACCTTCCGGAAGGTTTACGTTGGTGTACATGTAGGACGCGTTGATTCCCGCTTTCAAGTCTTTCACTATTTCCTTGCGTGCTTCCACTTCAACCCCTGCAACCAAACCGTCGGACGCGTTCTGGAAAGAATGCATCATGGCACCACCGGACGTAGTCTGCGTACGCTCGATAGGACTGTCCAAATACTTGTAGTAGGCCGTGACGGCCACCATGTCGGTGGACGACGGACGAAAGAACTCATAACGTAAGTCTATGTTGTAGTTGTAACCGTTGTCCAGGTTTTCATTACCACGTACTTGGGTGCCGCCATAAGACTCCTGATAAAGGAAAGGAGCCATCTCGACAAACGAAGGCCGTGTCACCGTACGCGAAGCCGCCAGACGCAAGCTGTTTTTCTTGTCGAACGTGTACTTAAGATTCAAGGCCGGGAAAAACTCATCGGTGTTCAGGTCGCGCCGCATCTCCATGCCACCGTCATTATAGTATTTCACCCATTGACGCGTGCTTTCCATACGTACGCCCAAGTTCACCAGCAAGGCCTTCACCGGATAATAGTCGGCCTCGATGAAACCGGCCCAGATGCGGCTACCGGCCGAGTACTCATTGCGTTTCTGATGGCTGCGGTTGATGGTAATGCTACCGTTCTGCACGTTCTCGAAGTTCAAGTAACCGTCGGTATGATAGATGTCGGTCACATTAAGAGACTCCATCTCTTTCAAGTTATAATAACGTGAGTTCGATATAAGAGCAAATATATTTTTCTGATAATTAGAAACATA